>CABEAA010000013.1_pt1 | contig 23636 bp, 21 predicted proteins | sample 3132281 | NCBI WGS metagenome assembly CABEAA01 (sample SAMEA5534341, study PRJEB31848) | metagenome | biome: tundra; feature: field; material: soil | place: USA | collected 2013-05 | depth 0.45 m
CGCCCGCCCCGCGCTCCGTTCAGTGGCGCGGGGAGAGGTAGGTCGCGAGCCCTTCGGCCAGGGGCATGAGCCGGCGTGGCAGGCGCTCCCGGAGCAAGTCCGTGTCCACGGGAGCCGACGCCACCACGAAGTCGACCGCATCCGGCGTCATCGGCGGCGTCGGCAGGAGCGTGAGCGGCCGCGTGGCCAGCTTCATCAGGGCCGCCGGGGCATGCAGGATCGGTCGCCGCCGTCCGGAGGCCAGCAGCGCCGCTCGCACGATTTCGTCCATCGTCAGCGACTCGGGGCCGCCTACCTCGAACGTTACGTTGTCCGCGGCCGGAGTCTCGAGCGCGTCGGCGACCAGCGCAGCCACGTCCGAAACGAGCACCGGCACCAGCAGCTGGCGGCCGTTGCCGATCTGCGGAATGAACGGCAGCCACCGCGCGAAGCCGAGGAACCGATTCAGCGACTTGTCACCGGGGCCGTAGACCCAGCTCGGCCGGAAGATGGTGTAGACGATGCCACTGCCTCGGACGGCTTCCTCGGCGCGCCACTTCGCTCTGAACCAGTGCCGCTCGGCATCGGGCGCGGCGCCGGCGCCGGACATGTAGACGAGGCGATGCACGCCCGCCTGGACAGCCGCGCGGACGAGTGCCTCCGTCCCGGCTGCGTCCACCTCCTCGAACGTTTGGCCGCGCCGGGGCGCCTCGACCGGTGAATTGCGGAAGCCCAGGCTGATGACCAGCGTATCCACGCCGACCAGCGCAGTAACGAGGCTGACCGGCCGGGTGACATCCGCAGGCCGGTAGTCGATGGCCGCAATCGAATCGGCTGACGTCTTCCGATGCGATAGCACTATCACCTTGCGGCCGCGCATCGCCAGTTCCCGCGCAATGGCGCCGCCAACGAACCCGGTCCCGCCGGCCACCGCCACGACAGAGGTTCTTTCCATCGAATCTGCTCCCTGCCTGTTGCCCAGACCAGCATAAGCCCGACTCGTACGGGGGACGTCAGCCGGGCCCGTACGTCAAATTCAACCGGAGTTAAGCGATGGAATCGGGAGCCGGCCTTGGACCTCTTTGCCACTTACGCGCGCGGACTCGTCATCGGTTTCGCGATCGCGGCGGCGATCGGGCCGATCGGTTTGTTGTGTATTCGCCGCACGCTGGTCGAAGGGGCGCGAGTCGGCGTGGCGTCAGGGCTCGGAGCCGCCACGGCCGACGGCATCTACGCCTCGATCGCGGCCTTCGGCCTGACCGCGGCCTCCGACTTGCTGGTGGGGGAGCGGCGTCCGCTCGGGATCGTGGGCGGCCTCTTCCTGGTCGCGCTGGCGGTCCACGCGCTGCTATCAGGCTCCGAAGCCGCGATCGAGCGGCCGCCGAGAACGTTGCTCTCCGCCTGCGCCACGAGCGTCGGGCTGACGATCGCCAATCCCGCCACGATCCTGTCGTTCGCGGCCGCGTTCGTCGGCCTGGGTTTGACCGGCCACGACGGGCCCACGGCCGCGGCCCTCGTCATCGGCATAGTCAGCGGTTCCGCGTCGTGGTGGCTGGTCCTCGCCGCGGGCGTTTCCGCGTTCCGCGATCGGTCGGGGCCCAACGCCATTCGTCGCCTCGCCGCAGGGTCCAACGTACTGATCGGCCTGCTGGGGTTGGCAGTCGTCGGTGCCAGCCTGGCGGCTTAGCGGCCCTGGGTCGGCAGGTCCGTCGGCCCGGAGGATTGGACCTCACGGCAGATCGAAGCCCCGGCGCCCGGCGGCTAAGCTAGCGGTGGACGGCGCGGTGCAGCGCTTCGTCCCGGGTCCGGCGGGACGGCCGGGCTCGACCGAGCGGGTCAGGAGAGGCCACAAATGCGACTTGCCGACAAGGTCTCCGTCATCACCGGAGCGGGCAGCGGGATGGGCCGCGTGGCCGCCCTGCGATTTGCCGCGGAGGGCTCGCGGGTCGTGGTCGCCGACAACAACGGCGATGCCGCCGACGAGACCGTTCGCCAGATCGAGGCCGCCGGCGGCCAGGCGGTCGCCGCCAAAGTCGACATCTCTTCGGAGGCCGGCGCCAGGTCGATGATCGATCGGGCGGTCTCGAAATACGGCAAGGTCGACGTCCTCTACAACAACGCTGGGATCATGCCCGAGGCCGATCATTCGGTCGTGGACACCCCTGTCGAGGCCTGGGACCAGGTCATGGCGGTCAACGTCCGAGGCGTATATCTCGCCTGCAAATACGCCATCCCGCACATGGTCGAGCAGCATTCGGGCTCGATCATCAACGTTTCGAGCTTCGTCGCCATTCTCGGGTGCTCAGTTCCGCAGGACGCCTACACTGCTTCCAAGGGCGCCGTTTTGGCGCTGACCCGGTCGCTGGCGGTCCAGTTCGCGCCTCAGGGCGTCCGCACCAACGCCATCCTGCCGGGCCCTGTGGAGACGCCGCTTCTGATGGACTGGCTTCTCAAGGACGAGGCGGCGAAAAACCTTCGATTGGCCCGCAATCCGACCGGGCGCTTCGGAAAGCCCGAGGAAGTCGTCGCCCTGGCGGTCTATCTCGCCTCCGACGAGTCGAAATGGACGAATGGCGCTTCGATGGTCATCGACGGCGGCATCAGCGTGAACTACTTTTAGCCGACTGAGGAGCCCGATTGAGGAACCCGAATGGCGACTGAAGACCTCGCGATTGGCATCGACTTCGGCGGGAGCGGCATCAAGGGCGCCGTCGTGGATGTCCGCACCGGCTCGCTGGTCGGGGACCGGCTTCGCGTCCCCACGCCCCAGCCCTCGGCCCCGCGCGAGGTAGTCGCCGTCATGGACGGTCTGGTCCGGCGGCTCGTCGAACCATGGGCGCCGGGCGAGGCCGACGGGTTCCCCGTGGGCGTCGGGATCCCGGCGGCGATCCGCAACGGCACCACGATGACAGCGGCTAACATCGATTCGGCCTGGATGGGCTTCCCCGCGGAGCGGGAGATGGCAGTCGTCCTGAAGCGGACCGTGGCCGTCGGCAACGACGCGGACGTGGCGGGTCTGGCCGAGCTCCGCTTCGGTGCGGGGCGAGGACACTCGGGTCTGGTCATCGTGCTGACGATCGGGACCGGCATCGGCTCGGCGCTCTTCATCGACGGGCGCCTGGTTCCGAACACGGAGATCGGCCACCTCGAGATGAGGGGGCGCGACGCCGAGGAGCGGGTCGCCGAGTCGGCTCGCGATCGACTCAACCTGAACTGGAGGGATTGGGCCTCCGGCTTCGATGACTATCTGCACCTGCTCGAACGGCTCTTCTGGCCGGACCTATTCATCCTCGGCGGCGGCGCCTCGAAACGAGCCGCCAACTACCTGCCCTACCTCACGGCCAAGACGCCGATCGCGCTGGCGACTCTTCGGAACAACGCGGGCATCGTCGGTGGGGCGCTGATCGCCCACGAGCACCGATACCACGCCGCGGTCCGCGACTCGGGCGAGCCGATGGCCTGAGGCGGCGGAAGCCGCCGGCATCCGGGTGAGTCGCCGGCGCTACCTGCCCGGAACGCGCAACTCGACTTTGCGGGGGCTGTGCCGAGTCGCTACCGCTTCGTTTCGATCCCGCGAAGCTCCTTGAGCCGCGGCACGCTGCCCGAAACGACGAGCGTCTCGCCGGCCGCGAATTTGCGGCTGGCCGGCGGGTTGGCCTCGTAGCTGCGCTCGCCCTGGACGATCGCCAGCACGAAGACGCCGGTGTCGCGCAGGGCGCCGACGGTCGAACCGTCGATCGAGCTGCCAGCCACGACATCGACCTCCTCCATCGAGAACGCCAGCTCGCCGTGGGACAGGGCCGCGTCGATGAAGTCCACGACCCGGGGCCGCGTGGCCAGCTCGGCCAGGCGGTGGCCCGCCATGGTGTATGGCGAGACGACGCGGTCGGCGCCCGCCTGCATCAGCCTGCCTTCGGAGTCGGCGGAATTCGCCCGCGCGACGACGAACAGTTTCGGGTTGATGGCGCGCGCGGACAGGATCACGTAGACGTTGTGAGCATCGGAGTCGATCGTGGTGATGAGGCCGCGGGCTCGCTCGATGCCGGCCGCCCGAAGGGTCGCCTCTTCTGTCGCGTCGCCCTCGACTTCGAGGAAGCCTTCGCGGCGCGCTCTTGCCAGCGACTCGGGGAGGATGTCGATGACGACCACCTTGAGGCCCGAATGGACGAGCTCGCGGGCAACTGTCAGTCCGACGCGCCCGTAGCCGCACAGGATGTAGTGGCCCTGGAGCTTGCTGACCGCGTCGGCCATTCTTTTCGCCTCCCGTCGTCCACTGGTCGCCTCAACCACGAGGTATTCGGCCACGATCCCGACCGACCCGAAAATCAGCCCGACGCCGCTCAACGACAGGATCATCGTCCAGACCCGGCCCGCGTCTCCGAGCGTCCCGACCTCCAGGAAGCCGACGGTCGTGAGCGTGATGACCGTCATGTAGAGCGCGTCGAATAGCCGCCAGCCGGGCTCGATGATCACGTAGCCGGTCGTCCCCACGACGATCGCGCCGATGACGACGGCGAGCCAGATGCGGACGTGAGTCGCCGTGATGGTCGTGGGTACCACGAGGACCACCGGGCTCGACGCCGCCGCGAGCGAGTGGCTCGTCTGTCTGGACTGGGGCCGAAGGTCGTCGCTCATGCGCCGCGAATTCTAGTCTCGTGCCGGCGGCGAAAGGGGCCCTGCGCGTGGGGCCGCGCGCCGACCCGCGTGGCGCCGCCGCGCCGACCCGCGTGGCGCCGCCGCGCCGACCCGCGTGGCGCCGCCGCGCCGACCCGCGTGGCGCCGCCGCGCCGACCCGCGTGGCGCCGCCGCGCCGACCCCGGCCCGGTTCACGTTCCGGCGCCCATCCCGGGCACCCCGGTGCGGCGGAATTTCCTAACGAAAATCAGGGCGGCATTCGGCAAGACTACGGGCCCGATGACGCGCGGGATCGGTCTGATTCCGGGCCTGAGCGGGCAGATTCGCCCGGATTCGGGCACCTGGGGCTCGGTTTCGGCGGGATCGGGGCCGTTCTGCGTCGCTTCGAGGCTCGGCGGCGCCACGACCTCTGCCCAATGTCGCCCACATTTGCGATCGGCAAGAACCACAGACCGCGGAGATCGCGGGTCGGGCTCGAGAGCCAGTTCCGAACCTCTACCTGCCTCACGGGCAACGCGGCCTGAAACGTCGCGGAGTGCCGTTCCACGACATGGCGGTGGGTGCTCAGTTCGGGCAGAACAAGAACGACGCCGACAGCCCGGGCGCGCCAGTCCAGCTCTCGCGCCACGATGCCCGGCAGCACGCGTCGCTTTCGGTCCAGAGCGCCGAGCGTGTCCTGCAGATCCCAGAGCCTGGTCTTCGTCTCGACGACCAGCAGTGCCCGTTCCGCCGCGTGCCAGGCCAGAACGTCTGCCCAGCCGCGCTCGCCATAATGATTGAACGAGTGCTCGGAGGCCACCTCCCATCCGAGGCCGGCCAGCGTCGACAACACGTGCTCGACCATTGCCGCGTGAAGTCGATCGCGCAGGCGCTCGACCTCGGGCGTCCTCCAGCCGAGGGACACGATCGGAGGCATGCCCAGAGCTCGACTGACCGCCCGCAATGTGCCCACGGTCATCCCGTCGATGAGGCCGCGCTCGAGGCCGGAAACCGTTCCCCGGCTGAAGCCGGCACGGGCGGCGAGCTGTGCCTGGGTAAGGTTTCGCGACACGCGGATGCTCTGGACCATACGGCCGATCTGGACGTCGTCGCTCACCGGCGAACGATGCCAGGCGGCTCTTGGCTCAGGCTTATGCGGCGGCCCGGGTATGATCCGAGGCGACGTGGTTTGACCCGAACGAGGTGCCGCGATGACCATCCAGCCACACGATTCCGCCGCGGCCAACCGCGCCACTCCCTCGCTCAAGATGGTGATCGGCGGCGAGTTCGTCGACGCGGCCGACGGCCAGACGTTCGACGTCGTCAGCCCCGTGACCGGCCACGCCATCGTGAGCGTCCCCAAGGGCGCGCAGGAAGACGTCGACCGCGCCGTGGCCGCCGCCCAGGCCGCCTTCGACGGCGAGTGGCATACGTGGAGCCAGACCCGCCGCGGCCAGACCCTCGCCCGGCTCGCGGCCCTCGTCCGCACGCATCTCGAGGAGCTCGCTCATCTCGAAACCGAGAACATGGGCAAGCCCATCTCCTCGGCCCGCTGGGAGATCGGGGCCGTGGCGAACGTGATGGAGTATTACGGCGGCGCCGCGAACAAGCTCATGGGCGAGACGATTCCCGTCTCCAAGCCCGGCTTCGACTTCACGCTGCGCGAACCGATCGGCGTCGTGGGGCTGATCGTGCCGTGGAACTTCCCGCTCATGCTCGCGAGCTGGAAGATGGGCCCGGCACTGGCCGCGGGCAACACGGCGATCCTCAAGCCGGCGAGCTACACGCCGCTCACCGCGATCCGGTTCGCCGAGCTGGCGCTGGAGGCGGGCTTTCCCCCCGGCGTCCTGAACGTTGTCACGGGCCCGGGCGCCACGGCCGGCGCCGCCATCGCCGCGCACCCGGGGATCGGCAAGGTGGCGTTCACCGGCGAGACCGCCACGGGCCAGGAGATCATGCGCGCGGCAGCCGGCAACGTGAAGAAGATTAGCCTCGAGCTCGGCGGCAAGAGCCCCAACATCGTCTTCGCCGACGCGGACCTCGAGCGTTTCGCGGCCGAATCTCCCTACAGCGTCTTCGACAACTGCGGCCAGGACTGCTGCGCCCGTTCCCGCATCCTCGTCGAGCGCTCGGTCCACGACAAGGTCGTCGAGCTGTTCGCCGCCGCCACTCTCAAGGTCAAGGTGGGCGACCCGGACGATCCGGCCACCGAAGTCGGCACGATGGTCAGCTTCCGTCAACGCGAGAGCGTCCTGGACTACATCCGGATCGGGCGCGAGGAGGGCGCGCGGGTGGTGGTCGGAGGCGGGACTCCGGCTGAACCGGCGTACGCGCAGGGCGCCTACATCCAGCCGACCGTTTTCGACCGGGTCACCTCGGGCATGCGGATCGCACAGGAGGAGATCTTCGGGCCGGTCGTCGCGATCATCCCCTTCGACACCGAAGAAGAGGCGGTCCGGCTGGCGAATGACAGCCCATACGGACTTTCGGGGTCGATCTGGACCCGCGACATCGGCCGGGCGATCCGGACGGCGCGCGCGGTTCGGACGGGCGTGCTCTCGATCAACTGCAACTCGAGCGTCCACACGGAGGCGCCGTTCGGCGGCTACAAGATGTCGGGCGTGGGCCGGGAAAATGGCATGCACGCCCTCGACATGTACACGCAGATCAAGAACGTCTACGTCGACCTGAGCTAACGAGCCGAACCCCGACGGGCGAATGGATCGCGCCGGCGTCCTCTTGGGGGAGGACCAGTACACGACAACGGCTTCGGCCGCGTCATGTTCTTTGTCCCATTGTCGCGCCGTCATGACGCCCGAAGACTTGTGTGCGAGTCCACCGCACCCGAGGAATGTCGACATGGTGAGCGGGCAGCCTCCCCGCCCACGGCGATCGAGCCGTAACAGCGAACCGCCCTCCAGCCCAACGGTGGAAGACAACCCGGCATCCGAATCGCCGACCGAAGCGTCGGTGAATCCGCTTGCGCTCGGCGAGGTCGCGTCCCGACGTTTGGCCAAGGCGGCCGCGGCCGCCTTGGCCGCAGCGGCAGCGAGCATCCCCGCCAGTCGAGCGGACATCACGGCAACTGCCGGGATTGAGAGCGCGGCGACCGTCGGGCTGGAGAACGCGGCGCCAATAGATGCCGCGCCTGCCGCGGTGGAGAGCGCCGTTCCCATGGAGAGCGCGGCGCCAATAGATGCCGCACTTGCCGTGTTGGCGAGTGCCGCCCCGAAGCCCCGCAAGACCACTCGCAAGGCGTTGGGCCCGGCCGGGCGCTCCGGTAAGGAACCCGTCGTCCTGCTTTCCGATACCTCTCCGCTTTCCGCGGCTGCCATCGCTGATGCAAATCCCGCCGCCGCAACCCCGTTCGTGGCGGCAAGCGCCGGGACCGATCCAGTCTGCGGAGCTCGCATCGAAGAGGTGCCCGGTTTCGACTCCGCCGATGCGCCTCCCGTGGTCCGCGTCTCCGACCGGATCGGGGACTCGCGGTTCGTGGCCGGCCTGGGCATGCTCGCCCTCGGCGTCCGCGTGGCCTTCGGAAAGATGGGTTCCGCAGCGGGCGGCGCCGGACGAGCCCTGACGTCCCCGTTCCGACGCTCCGCCAGCTGGTGGCAACACCGTGGGGCCCCGTCCGTCGATGAGGGCTACACGCAGACTCGTAGTCGCAGGCGGCCGGCGCTCGCGTAGCTCCTCTTCACGGCCTTCTACCTGACCCTGGGTACAGCTCTGGTCTTCCAGGGCGTTGTGGTTCCGATGCTTCGACACCCGAGCAGCTCGGGGCCGTCCGGGTCCCCGCAGGCCACGAACGAGGTCATCGCCGCAGGCTCGAGGAGCCCGTCGCTGACGCCGACGGCAACCGGAACCACGAAACCCGCTGGCCCGACCGCGACCGAGACCGCCACAACCGCTGCGACGGCCACTCCGACCGCCAAGCCCACGGCCATACGCAAGGCGACGCCAGCCGACATCGAAGCCTCAGACTCCAGCCCCGACGCCGGTCCCCACGGCCGTTCCGACACCTGTGCCGACCGCTATCCCGACTCCGGTTCCGACTCCGGTGCCCACGCCAGTCCCCACACCGGTCCCGACGCCAGTCATGTTCGCGACCGTAACCCTGGTCACTGCGCCTCCAGCTCATGGCCAGTCGGGAATCTTCGACGTGAAGTCGCTGCCGGGCGCGACGTGCTACTTGGTCGGGAAAAGGCCCGCGCATGGCGATCGGACCACCAACAGCTTTCTCATCCCGGCCAGCGGAGACAACAACTCCGTTCGCGCCGGCGCAGTAGGCGACGGCAGCCAGACGCCATGGCCCGCGTCATCGACCGGACCGGGCTACAGCATCACGGCCACCTGTTCGCTGACCGGAAAGCCGACCACCACATCGGCCGCCATCACGGTCGTGTGGCCCTAATCCACCCGGTAGGATTTCGCTCCAATTGGGTAGCTCCCGAAAATGGCGCTGCCCGAAGTGATCGGTTGCCCCGTTTCAAACGTATTCAGTCCAGTGGGCGTCGCGCGACCGATACGTGAGGTCGAAGGTGGAGACACAGCACAGGTCCCGCAGAGCGCGGGCAAGTCAGGTCCGCCAGAGTTACGACGCGGACGCCGCCGCGGAGCTTTCGGAAAGCGACGACGAGCCGGCCCCGCTCGCTCTCGTCGTGGACGATGAGCCGGCCCCGCTCGCTCTCGTCGTGGACGATGAGCCGCTCATCCGACAACTCGTTTCCACCGTGCTCCGGCGCAAGGGCTGGACAGTGATCGAGGCCGCCGACGGTTCCATGGCGCTCTCGGTCGTGGGCGCAGGCCCGGTGGATCTCCTCGTGACCGACTACGAGATGCCATTCATCTCGGGACTGCGCCTGGCCGAGCAGATGCGCGAACTCGACGACGAGCTGCCCGTGCTGATGGTCTCAGGCCGCCCCGACGTAGCGCGCAAGTTGCGTAGCCTCAGGGGCCCTCGGACCGCCTTCGTAAGCAAGCCGTTTCCGGTCGAAGAGCTGGTCGCAAGCATAGGTTCGATCGTCGACTGAGGGCAGCTGTCGGCAGCTGAGGGGCGGCCATTCGGCCGCGTTCAGGGGAGTTTCAGGCAACTGGTCCATACATCGTGTGGCCGCGGCTCCCGGTTGAGGCGCGCGGCGAGCGATGGAGGCGGGCACCTGATGAATCGCGGGACGATAGCGGCCGCGGGTTTGCTGGCTGTGGGCATCGGGGCGCCCTTGCTCGTGGTGGTCGGCCCGATCCTCGCCGCAGGGTCGTCCCCCAAGTATTCGACCCAGGCGGCTCTCGTCGGCACGGTTACCGCCAGCGTCACGGCCAGTGGCTCCGTCTCGGCGACGACCACGTACGGCCTTCGCTTCGGGGCAAGCCCCGACGTCGTCGCCTCGGCTTTGACGACTTCGGCGGTTTCGTCCAGCTCGGGCGGCAGCACCAACGTCACCTGGCCCGTGCTCACGGTGGCGGCGACGATCGGGCAGCAGGTCAAGAAGGGCGATGTTCTGGCGACGGCGGACGACAGCTCCGCGAAGCTCCAGCTTTCGATCGCGCAGGCCAATCTCGCCTCGGCTCAATCGAAGCTCGCGACCGACAAGGCCGGCCCCGATGCCACGACCAAGGCCTCGGCCCAGGATCAGATCAACCAGGCCCAGACGCAGCTGAACGATGCCATCGCCAATCAGAAGCTCACCACTCAGCAGAACGCGTTGACCGTGAGCCAGGCGCAAGCCTCGGTCGCCGCCGCCCAGGCCCATCTCGCCGCCGACACGACCGCGGGCGCACCTCAGTCCGTCCTCGCCGCCGACACCGCGGCCGTCTCGACCGCGCAGAGTCAGCTGGCGTCGGCCCAGCTCAAGGTCACCCAGTCGAACCAGCAAGCCGCCCAGCAGGTTGATTCCGCGCGCCTCTCCCTGACCGCCGCTCAGCACTCGTATACGGGGACGATCGCACCCGCCGCCAGCGCGACGATCCTGGCGGACCAGGCTCAGGTGGCGACGGCTCAATCGGCCGTGGATGCCGCTCAGGCGGCCGCCAGCGTAGCGAGTATCGTCGCCCCGGCCGACGGCACGGTGACGGCCGTGAGCATCGTGGCCGGCGTGGTCGCCCCAACCGGCGAGGCGATCGAGATCGATTCCGGTCCGATGGTCGTCGCGGCCAGCTTCGCCGAGACCGACATTTCGAGCCTGAAGGTGGGGATGGCCGCGACCGCGACGGTCTCCGCCGTCAGCCAGACTCTCGACGGGACGATCGGCCAGATATCGCCGGTGGCGGCCACGACGTCGGGCGGCGGCAACAGCGTGGCGACCTATAAGGTCCTCGTGACTCTTCCCGGCGCTCCCTCGACGGTGGTCTCCGGCATGGCCGCCAGCCTGACCGTGGTCACTGCCCAGGCGAGCAACGCTCTCTACATTCCTGCTGGTGCCCTGCAAGGCTCGGCGACGAACGGCTACAGCGTCCAGGTTCTTATCAACGGAACCCCGACGGCGCGGACGGTTCAGGTGGGCCTGGTGACATCGACGCAGGTCCAGATCACGAATGGCCTGAGCGAGGGCGAAACGGTCGTCATCGTGCGGACGAGCTCGAGCTCGACCAACGCCAACTCGAGGTTCCGTGGCGGAGGGGGTCAGCCGGTCGTCATCCCGAGTTCGTAAGCGCTATTGGGGAGCGGGCGGAGTCACCGAGGGTAGACTTCCTTCGAGCAATGTGCGAAGGGTGCCAATGGAACTCGGGTCGACCGTGGGAGCCAACCGCTTGTTTGCGCCGGACCCGGCCCAGCGACGCGTCGCCCGCGAATTCTACGAGGGCGTCGCCGGGCTCCCGATCGTCAGCCCGCACGGCCACGTAGACCCGCGACTCCTCGCCGATCCGAACGCGACTTTCGGGACGCCCACCGAGTTGTTCATCGTCCCGGACCACTATGTCCTGCGGATGCTGTACTCGCAGGGGATCCGGCTCGAAGCGCTCGGGATTCCGGCGCGAGACGGGGTCGGGCAGCCAGCGGCCGAGACGGACGATCGGCGCGTCTGGCAGTTGTTCGCCGACAACTTCTTCCTCTTCCGGGCGACGCCGTCGGGGATGTGGCTCGCCGACGAGCTGCGCGACGTCTTTGGCATCGCCGAGCCGCTCGGCAGCGGCAACGCGGCTGCGATATACGACGACCTGTTGGCGAAGCTGGCCCGTCCCGAGTTCCGGCCGCGCGCGCTTTTCGAGCGGTTCGGGATAGAGACGCTCTGCACGACCGACGACGCCGCCGACCCGCTCGACAGTCATCGGGCGATCCGCGCCTCTGGCTGGTCCGGCGACGTGCGACCGACCTTCCGGCCCGACGGCGTGATCAAGCTCCTCGTCCCGGAGTGGCGCGATAACCTCGACGCGCTCTCGGATGCGGTCGGTCGGGAGATCGCGACGACGGCCGCGCTCGTGGCGGCGCTCGAGGACCGCCGCTCGTACTTCCGCGAGATGGGCGCGGCGGCGGTCGATCTCGGCGCGGAGTCCGCGTACGCGGCTTCGCTCGGTGAGCTCGAGGCGGATGCGATCTTCGCGAATGCCCTTCGCGGCGAGGCGACGCCGGAGGATGCCCGCCGGTTCGCCGGTCACATGCTGATCGAGATGGCCCGGATGAGCGTCGAGGACGGGCTCGTCATGCAGCTGCATGTGGGCTCGGTCCGCGACCACAATCGGGCGCTCTACGAACGGTTCGGCCCGAACATGGGCGGTGACATCCCAGTTGCCCTGGAGTTCACACGCAACCTCCAGCCGCTGCTCGAGCGCTTCGGGGACGATCCGCGCCTGACTCTCATCCTGTTCACCCTCGACGAGACCGCTTACGCGCGCGAGCTCGCCCCACTGGCGGGCCACTACCCCGCGCTCCGGCTCGGTCCGCCGTGGTGGTTCCACGACAGCCCCAACGGCATGGCCCGCTACTTCGACCAGGTGATCGAGACCGCCGGGCTCTACAACACCGTGGGGTTCAACGACGACACGCGCGCCTTCTGCTCGATCCCCGTCCGCCACCACGCCTGGCGGCGCTCGAGCGCCAACTGGCTGGCCGGCCTGGTGGTGCGCGGTCTCCTGGGCGAGGACGATGCGCGCGCCATGGCCGCCGACATGGCTTACGGCCTGGCGAAGCGCGCCTACCGGCTCGACGCCCCGGGGTCGGAGGCAGGCCGATGAGGGACGTAGACGGCAGGCCGATGAGGGACGTAGACGGCGCCCCGCCGGGCCTCTTCGACCTGGCCGGCAGCACGGCCGCGGTAATCGGCGGCACCGGGGTCCTGGGCGGGGAGATCTGCCACGGCCTGGGCCGGGCCGGGGCCGCGATCGCCGTCATGGGCCGCTCGGTCGAGCGTGGCGAGGCTCGCGTGGCTGCCCTCGAGGCGGAGGGCATTCGCGCCGCTTTCTTCGGGCTGGATGCGACGGATCCGGCGTCTCTCGAGAGTGCCCGCCGGGCTGCCGAAGATCGGCTGGGAACGGTGAACGTGCTCGTCAACGCCCCCGGCGTCAACAGCTCGACGCCCTTCCTGGACATCGGTCTCGACGAATGGCGCCGCGTCGTCGACGCCAACCTGACCGCGGTCTTCCTCGCCTGCCAGGTCTTCGTGCGGTCGATGATTGCGAATGGCAACGGCGGCTCGATCATCAACTTGTCGTCGGCCTCATCCGGCCCGCCGCTGTCGAAGGTGCTCGCCTATTCAGTCAGCAAAGCCGGCCTGAACAACCTGACGCAGTATCTTGCCCGCGAACTCGCTCCCCACAGGATCCGGGTCAACGCCATCGCCCCGGGCTTCTTCCCGGCCGAACAGAATCGAGCTCTTCTATCTGAGGAACGAGTGCGCGCGATCCTGGGTCACACGCCGGCCGGCAGGCTCGGCCAGCCCGACGAGCTGGTCGGGACGGCGGTCTGGCTCGCGTCCGGGCGAGCTTCAGGGTTCGTCACCGGCGCGATCGTGCGGGTCGACGGCGGCTTCACGGCCATGACGATATGACCGAGGACAGCGAGGGCCGGCTGAGCGACCCGCCGGTCGTGGCGACGCCGACCGCGTTCCGCGAGTTCGCGCGCGGGACGCTGCCCGAATGGGCGCTGGTGCGCCAGCGCTTCGACCCGGCGGAGATCGTCGACGTAGGAGAGGCCGTTCGGGCCGCGCTCGATCCGGTGATGGCGGGCATCCTGGAAGGCTCGCGGGTATGCCTGGCGGTCGGCAGCCGCGGCATCGACCGCATCGATCAGGTCGTGCGGGCCGCCGTCGAGCGACTCCAGGCTGCGGGCGCGACCGTATTCATTGTGCCGGCGATGGGCAGCCACGGCGGCGCGACGGCCGCGGGCCAGCTCGAGGTCCTCGCCGAATACGGGATCACGCCCGAGTCGATGGGCTGCGAAATCCGCTCGTCGATGGACACGGTCGAACTCGGCGAAGTCAGGCCCGGCGTGCCGGTCTTCCTGGACCGCAACGCGTTCGAAGGCGCCGATTTCATCGTGCCGATCAACCGCGTGAAGGTCCACACCGACTTCAGCGGCCCGATCGAGAGCGGCCTCATGAAGATGATCGCCATCGGCCTGGGCAAGCAGAAGGGCGCCGACACGTTCCACCGCCAGGGCTTCGCGGTCTTCGACACGCTGATCCCCCAGGTGGCCGAATACACACTTGCCCGCGCCCCCATCCCGTTCGGGATAGCGCTGATCGAGAACGGCCACGCCCGGCTGCGCCACATCGAGGCGGTCCCCGCCGGCCTGATCGCGACCCGCGAGCCCGAATTGCTCGTCATGTCGACTGAGGCGCTCGCCCGGCTCCCGTTCGCGACGATCGACGTCCTGATCCTCGACGAGCTCGGCAAGGACATTAGTGGCCTGGGCATGGATTCGAACGTCGTGGGCCGCTACTACTCCGGGCTGACGGGGATGCCGCCGGTCATCCAGCGCATCGTCGTCCGCGACCTGACGGCCGCTACCCAGGGCAATGCCGTCGGCATCGGCATGGCCGACGTCGCACTGCGCCGGGCCGTCGAGAAGATCGACTACCGCAAGACCTACATGAACACGATCACGGCCAAGACGCCGGAGGGCGCGCGCGTCCCGATCACGGTCGACACCGATCGCGAGGCCCTCTCGATCGCCCTGGCGTGCTGCGTCAGGGTCACCCCCGAGAGTGCCCGGATAGTTCGAGCGCGCGACACCGAGCACCTCGAGTTGCTCTACGTCAGCGCGTCCCTGCTGCCCGACCTGGTGGAAGCCGGTGCGTGCGAGGTCGTCCGCCCGCTTCGGCCGATCGGCTTCGACGCAGCCGGAATGCTCGTCGACCCGGTCACGTAGGGCCCGCCTCGTTCCCAGGCCCGGCGCGCCGCGAGCGTCCCGCGGCACCGAACCGGTACACTCCCCGAGCGATGACCAGTCCGATTGACCGGCGCCTGCCCGGGCGCAAGACACACCTGTCGTTCCGCACGCTCCTCGCCCTGGCCGCCGGGAAGGGCGCGGCCCACGCCACTCGGCTGGCGGGGCGCGGCGGCGGTACCTCGATCACGGGCATGGTTGCCCGTCGCGTGGATCCGCACGTGCTGGAGCGACTGGTCAGCGAGCAGGGTGTGCCTGTCGTCGCGATCACGGGTAGCAACGGCAAGACGACCACGGCCCGTTTCACCGCCGCGCTGCTTCGCGGCGAGGGCGTCACCGTCAGCCACAACTCCGCCGGCGCCAACCTGGTCCAGGGCGTCACGAGCCTCGCCGTGAGCTACGCGAACCTGCGCGGCGAGCTCCCCGACGGCGTGCTCGTGGCCGAGGTCGACGAAGGCGCGCTGCCCAAGGTGGCGCCGGAGCTAGCGCCGCAGGCGCTCCTCGTTACGGATCTGTTCCGCGACCAGCTGGATCGATTCGGCGAGATCTACGCCGTCGCCGACGCGATCGAATCGGTGGCCGCCGCCCTCCCGGAGGAGTCGGCCCTGATCCTCAACGCCGACGACCCGATGGTCGCCATGCTGGCGCGGAAACGTCACGGTAAGCGAGTCTTCTTCGGCATGGAGCTGGATCACTCGACCGACCAGATCACCCGCGCGGCCGACACGATCCGCTGCCCCAAATGCCGCTCGGATCTCGAATACCGCTACGTCTACCTCTCCCACATGGGCGACTACAGCTGCCCGAGTTGCGGCTTCCAGCGGCCCAGGCTGGACGTCGCGGTGACCGCGCTCGAAGTCGTCGGTCTCGATCGAACGCGTATGGAGATCCAGACCTCGGCCGGTACGCTCGAGATCGAGATCCCGCAGCCGGGCGTGCACATCGCCTACGACGCGGCCGGAGCGATCGCGATCCTGATCGGGCTCGGCGTTTCGCTCGAGCATGCGGCCGAATCGCTGGCTTCCGTCGGGCCGGCTTTCGGGCGGCTCGAGAAGGTCGATGCGGACGGACGCGGGCTCCTGCTGGCGTTCGCCAAGAACCCGACCTCGTACAACACGACCCTACGTGCGCTCGCGACCGAGGAGGAGCCGCGCCAGCTGCTGATCGCCGCCTCGAACACGCTCGTAGACGGCGAGGATTTCGGCTGGCTCTGGGACGTCGATTTCGAGACGATGGCGCCCAAGGTCGAACGGGCGGTCGTGTCGGGAACGCGGGCCGACGAGCTCGCGAACCGGCTCAAATACGCGGGCGTTCCGGCCGCTCGGCTGACGATCGTGGTGGATCGCAAGGCGGCGCTCGACGCGGCGCTGAAGGCGCTTCCGGCCGATCGCCGACTGATCGTCCTGACGGGCTACACGCCGCTGATCGAGCTGCGCAACGAGATGATGCGGCGCGGCTGGACGGGGAGATACTGGGCCGTATGACCGAAGTCGACACAACCGTGGCCGCCATCGACGCCGAGCCCAGCGCGCCGGCCGAAAGCGCGCTGTCCGAGAGCGGCGACCATCGCTCCATTCGAATCGCCCATCTCTACCCGTCCCTGCTGAACGTGGCCGGCGACGGCGGCAACCTGATCGCGATCGTGCGGCGGGCGGAGTGGCGGGGCATCGCCGTCGAGGTCGAGGCGGTGGAGAAGGGCCAGACGCCGGACTTCCGCAAGTTCGACATCGTCCTGTTCCATGGCGGGCAGGACGTCGAGATGGCGGTCGTGGCCGAAGACTTCCAGAAGCAGGCGCCGTCGTTGCGCGAGGCCGTGGCGGAGGGGACGATCGTCTTCGCCGTTTGCGCCGGGCTACAGCTGCTCGGCCACCGCTACATCTCGAACGCCGGCGAAGTGATGGAAGGCGCCGGCATCCTGGACCTCGAGACTCGAGGCGGGCCGCAACGCTTCATGCAGCACGCCGCCTGCGAAGTCACGATCCATGGCGAGACCCGGATGGTGGTGGGGTTCGAAAACCACTCCGGCCTGACCGAGCTGGGCCCCGGCTGCGAGCCGTTTGGGCGCGTCGTGGCGGGCGCCGGCAACAACGGCCTCAACGGGTTGGAGGGCGCGCGCTCCGGCAACGTGTTTGCGACCTACCTCCACGGGCCGTGCCTGCCCAAGAACCCCTGGCTTGCGGACCAGCTGATCCGGATCGCGCTGGGTCGCGCCGAAGGAGTGGCGCCGTCGCTGGTGGACCTGGCGCCGCTCGACGACCAGCTGGAGCGCCACGCCCATGACGTCGCGCTGGCCAAGGCAATGGCGAACCGCGGCCGGCGCACGGCCCTGGAGCCGGCGCGCCTGGTGAGGGGCCTGAAGAAGTAGGGGCGCGGCGGCGCGCGCGGGGGCGCGGCGGGGTCGCGCCGGCTCCAGCCCGAGCGGCGCGCCAGCGGTCGCGGTCGCGGGCCAAAGTTTCCCAATCCAAACTACGTCGACATTGGGCAAGGGAGTGTCCGCCCGGCGGACCCATTGGGCCCCGAGACGGCCGGATAATCAGCCCACCGGGCTCGAAAGGTACGAATCCGGGCCGAAACGGTCCCGATTCAGCCCCGAACCACGATCCAGACGGCGAAGTTGGCGAAGCAGCGCCTCCAGCCCCTGCCGAATGTCATTCTCATTTGCATTAGGAAAGAAGCGTCACGGCCGGCCGAGCAATAGGCCGCCTTCGACGACCGGCGCTCGCGCGCTCCGAGCGAATCGTGGCGCACGCCGCCCGCGTTCAGGCCATGGGTTCGTCGAGCTGAACGAGACTGATGATGTTGCCTTCGGTGTCCTTGAACCACGCTCCCTTGGCACCTGGCGTTTGGGCGATTCCGCCCACGGTCTTGAAGTCGCCCATGTCGTATTCCTCGAAGCGGACCCCCCGAGCCTTCAACTCGGCAACGGTCGCGGCAATGTCGACGACCGTGAAGCCGGCGGCCGTGGCCTTGTTCGTGCCGGCGAACTCGGATGGGTAGACGAACAGGACCGAATCCTTGGCGCGGTACGAGACCCCGCCGGGCGTCACTTGTATAGCCACGAATCCGAGGGTCTCCTCGTAGAAGCGCCGCGCCCGAGCCAGGTCGGAAGCGGGGATGACGGCGTAGGCTTGAAAATCGCTCAGCATGAGACTCTTCCTCCGCGAACTGTTTGGGGCCGATAACCTGCTCGCATAGCGGCCGGAACGCCAGAGTCTGCCTGGCCGCCGCAACGACCCACCGGCAGCCGGGACGAGGCCATGACTCGGGTGGGTCGGGCCGGTTCGTGCGGGTAGGGAGATCGGGAAATCGCCCCGCCGCGTGGAGCGATTTCCGAACGATCCGACACGCTGCGGCGTCCTGTCCTATGAGCGGCGGAAGAGCCGCCAATGGGACCGGCGGCCATCCACCGCCGACGACGGGACCACAATGCTGGACATGGCAATCGAGGCGGGAGCGCAATCGGACCGGGAAATCCGCGCCCTGTTGCTCGCTCGCCTGCCTGACGCCCACAAGCTGGCCAGCTGGATCCTCCACGACCCCGTCGCCGCGGAGGACGCTGTCCAGGAGGCTGCGCTGCTGGCCTGGGGTCGTCGCCGCACCCTTCGCGATCCGGCGGCGGGGGAGGCCTGGTTCAACAGGATCCTGGTCAACGTCTGCCGCAGGGAGCTCAGGCATCGGTCCCGCAGGCCGCTCGTCACCGAAGTCGAGCCGACGATCGATGGGCCGCATCGCGCTCTGGCCGATCGCGACGAGCTGACGCAGGCGATCCGCCGTTTGCGGCCCGACGAACAACTGCTCCTGGCCCTCCGCTTCGGGCGCGACCTGACCGTGCCGGCGGTGGCGGCCGCGACCCGCATGCCCGAAGGAACGGTCAAGTCCCGGCTCCACTCTGCCCTAGAGAATCTGCGCGAGGCGCTCGAGGCCGAACGACGAGTCGAGGAGTCACGGCGATGAACGAGACTAACGGGCTCGATATCGAGCTTAAGCTTCGCGACCACTACCGAACGATGGACGTCGGCTCGTCAGCCGCCCTGGCGGCTCGGGTCGTCGAGGCTCTGGATCGGGTGCCGGCCCGGCGCTGGCCCGTTCTACAGCTGTCCCGCCGCGTCGCGACCGGTGCGGCTATCGCGGCCGTTGGGCTGGCCGTCGTCGCCGTGGTCGCGGGGCCGCTATGGTTCGGCTCGACGGTGCCTGCCGGCCCCTCGACTTCGCCCACCGCGTCAGCCAGCCCGTCCGTCAGCGCCACGCCGACGGCCTCTGGGACCGCGACCGGCAACCCGGACTCGACTCAGACTCCGCACCAGTCCACGGCCCCTGACCCGTCCACGCTCCTGGCCAGTGCTCGGGCGTCCGCGCTCGGGCGGATGGGCTCCGGCGGGGTATGGGCGGTCCAGGGGACCGAGTTCCTGAGGATGCCGGATGCTAACGGCTCAGTGGGCAACTCGCCGTGGCCGGCCTCCGATACGGTGCCTCGAGCCGTGTTCGTATTGAACAAGGACCGCGCCTGGACGGTCACGTTGGCTCCGGGTTCTGTTCCCGGCGGCCAGGGACCGCCTTACGACCACCTGAATGTGGTCGTCAACCGAACCAGTGGTGGCTCCACGTGGACGCAAGCCAGCGTCCCCGGCGACTACACGGACTGCGAGTTGGCGATCTCATTCGCGGGTCCGCTGGTCGGCTACCTGGTCGCGTCGCCCCACCATGGAGGAGGCAGCATGATCCTGGCCACTGGGGACGGCGGCGCCACCTGGAACGTCGTGGCCAGCGTCCATTTGCAGCACGGCGGCCTCGGCGCCGAGTTGACAGCGAGCGACGCCGATACCATCTGGTCGGGCGGCCAAGCCGAGTCATCGACCAACCATCCGGTGCTGGCCCTGAGCCGGGACAGCGGCAGGAACTGGTCCGAGGTGACGCTTCCGGGGCTCGAGGGCCAATGGGGCGGCGACGGTTCAGTCGAGGCCCTCGGTCCGCCGGTCTTCGTCGACCCTTCCGTTGGCTTCTTCACCGTGCTCGTGAACGGCACCGATCCGGAGGTCTTCGGTACGACCGACGCCGGGCGCACATGGAGCCTGGCGAACTTCCCTTCCGGCCTCAACGCCGTCTTCGGCTCATCGTCGTGGAGTGGCGCCGACTTCGTAGACGCCACTCACTGGGCGGCCGCGGTGGGCTCCACGGTCCAGCTGACTTCCGATGCCGGCAAGATATGGAAGAGCTCTCTGGGTCAGGGCTTGCCGGCCGGAAAGTTCATCAAGCTCGCGTTCGTCGATGCGACCACCGGCTACGGCTTGTTCCAGCCCGAAGGTGGAACCGACTACTACCTGTATCGCACGTCCAACGGCGGCGACGAGTGGAGCCTCCAATACGGCACGATTCCCTGACCGCTTGCGACGCCGAGACCGGTCCGGCCCGCGCCGCTCGCGGCCAGGGGCGCATGGCGCATCTGGCTGATGACGACGCCGTAGAGCTGCGCTACCTGGACGGCTGCTGGACTCCGGCGAACTCGGTCGCTCCCGCCCGAATGGCAGCCAGCGTGAAGCAGATCGGGCACGAAGCATCTGCCCAGGCGCCGAAGCCGCCTTCTCCCGGAGCGGGCGCCTCGAGTCGGACCGGCGCCCCGTCGGACCGGCGCCCCGTCGGACCGGCGCCCCGTCGGCCGCCGCTGCGACCGTAGATCGGCGGCGGATCCGGACCCAGACGATCGCCCCCGCCGCCGACAGCACGATCAGGATCGCGGCGAGGACCGCGGGATTGCCCAGCTGCGAGGCTATGCCCAGGGCAGGCTTGCCGAGCACGAACCCCAGCGCGAAGTGGCTGCCCACGAAGATCGTGTTGCCGACTAGGAATCCCGGCAGAAACGAGCGCGCCGGGAGGTCCGCGACGCCGCTGGCCGCGATTGCCGCCACGCGCAATCCGGGGGTCGCGCGTGCCAGCGCAATGGCGCGGGTGCCGCCGGTACAGAGTGTCTCGGCCATGTTGTCGGGCCGGATCTTCGACACTCCCAGACGCGTGAGCAGCGCCAGCAGCGGGCGGCGTATGGCCCCGCGAACCAGGAAGAACTGGATCGTCCCGCCGATGTAGCCGGCGAGGAGGATCGACAGCAGCCATATCGCCGCCTCGGGTCGCCCGGACGTGGCAGCGCCGGCACCCAGCACCAACAGGTCGCCCGGCACCGGGATGGGCACGCCCATTTCCTTGATCAGCAACAGGCCGGTGAGCGTGGCGAGCGGCGCGACGTCCATCGGGCGGATGGTGGCACGGGCAGCTCGCGCTACAGCCCTCACCGTGTAGAGCGGAACGACTCGCCCGCTTGGCGCCACGACCTCGGGGGCGCCGGGGCACGAGCTATAGATACGCAACCGGCGGGCTCCCCGTTGGGCCCGCCGGTTGCAGAAGTTCAGGTGGCCGCTCGGGCGGCCCGATGGGTTAGCGGCGAATGGCTCGTCGCTGCTTCGCGACCATCAGCATCGCGAGGCTGCCGAAGGCGAGGCAGATGAGCAGTGCGAAGAGGGGCGTTCCGGTGCCGGAGCCATTGCTCTGAGAGCTGGTGGCAGGCGGCGTCGCGCTCGGAGCGCTCGTGGCGCCCAGGATCGTCTGAGACCCAGAGGCACTTGCGCTCGGCACCGGGGTCGGCGCCGGAGTCGGCGCCGGGGTCGGCACCGGGGTCGGCGCCGGAGTCGCGGCTGCGGCGGTCACAGTCAGCGTGCCCTTGGCAAACGCGAAGGTGTAGTTGGCTGCGCTGAGCGTGCCCTTAGCAGCCGTGATGTCGTAGGCCCCGACCGGGCTAGTGGCAGTAGCTGCCGTCGAGAGGCTCGCGCTACCCGAAACGACCGAGCCAGTCTCGCCGTTGACGAAACCTGTGATCGTGTCGGTGAAGGTTGGGTTGGCTGCGCCGAAAACTCGGCTCGCGTCATTTGCGGTGACGGTGAGCAGCGCCGGAGCGATGGCGAAGGTCCGGGTCACGGATTCGGCCGCAGGCCAGTTTCCGTCGCCGGCCTGGGAGGCTGTGACCGAGCAGGTACCCACGCCGGTGATTGTCACCGTGGTGTCGCTGAGCGTGCACGGTCCACTAACCGCGAAACTGACCGGCAGCCCCGAAGAAGCTGTTGCGTGGACGGTGACTGGCGCGTCGCCGTAGGTCTTGTCGGCAAGCGGGTCGAAGATGATTGCTTGCCCGCCGGCCTTCAGGACAGTGAGCGTGCCCTTGGCAAACGCGAAGGTGTAGTTGGCTGCGCTGAGCGTGCCCTTAGCGGCCGTGATGTCGTAGGCCCCGACCGGGCTAGTGGCAGTTGCTGCCGTCGCGAGGCTCGCGCTACCCGAAACTACCGAGGCGGTCTCGCCGTTGACGAAACCTGTGATCGTGTCGGTGAAGGTTGGGTTGGCTGCGCCGAAAACTCGGCTCGCGTCATTTGCGGTGACGGTCAGCACGGCCGGGGCGATGGTGAAGGTCCGGGTTATGGGCGGGTCGGCGGGCGACCAGAACGGGTCCGCCTGTCCAGCCTGAGAAGCTACGACCGAGCACGTGCCAACGCCAGTGATTGTCAGGGTGTGGCCGCTGAGCGTGCATTGCCCACTAGCTGCGAAGCTGACCGGCAGACCCGAAGTCGCAGTCGCCGAGATGGTGATTGGCCCCGCGCCGTAGGTCACGTTGGGTAGGGAGGCGAAAGTGATCATCTGCCGAACGTTGTAGGCGACGCAGTAGAGCTGCGTGACCGTTGCCGGCACGTTGGTCATCTGCTCGAGGTTGTCACCGTTCAGGCTGTCGTTGTAGCAACGGATAGATCCGAACCCTGCGCTGTCCGAGGTGGCCTCGCGAACCCAGAGCCCCCCCGGGCCCTGGGCCAAGGCGGTCTGCTCAGAAGTGAGGGCGACCTGGAAGCTGCCGGTTGAGCCAGTCGTGTAGGGCCCGCCGGTTATGTCATCCCCGCCGCTGTTGGTGAAGTAGAACGACCAGCCCGAGGCGCCCGTGCAGGGCGCCGGGATGTCGCCGTTCGGGTTCGAGCTCGTGTGCGGGTCGGCGTTGACCACATGGTTGGTCGTTCCGTAAGTGGTATTCAAGCCGCCCGAGTGTCCGCGCGTAGCGTCTATGTTGCCGGGATTTCCGTTCGCCGGGACGTCGGAGTACTGCGTGCAGATTTCTTTGTAGAAAGTGACGTAGACCTGGTCCGCCGCGGTAACGGTCCCGACAGTCGCCAGCACCAGCACCAGGCTGGCCACGACGGAAACGGCCACGCGCAGCAAGCGCGGCCTCTTGAACTTCGCCAACATGTATCTCAACTCCTCACCCCTCCGGGCTGGACGACGCCTACCAGCAACTAGGTATGCTGACTTATACCCGAATTGTCAGCGTACACTACCCATTAGGATGGTAGCCGTCCAGTACTTCGGTGCTGAGCCGCACCGGTGATATGCACTAGATGTCGTTGAGGTGTTTTGCAACTGGCCGCTGAAAGGGTGGCCGACTGCACCTAATCGGTCTGTACTGACTCCATGCGACCTTTTCTGCCATCTCTCGAATTTGCATCCTTGTGGCGCAAGAATGTCCCGAGGCGGCATTGAACGGCTTCGACTGCCAAGACGGCCCTGCGCACTCGAGTGTTCCTTACAGCTCTTGCCGCCTGAACACCAGCCACGTGACGGCGAAGAGCACAGGTACCAGAACGATGTTGAACGCAAGGGGACCAACGAGCCAGCCTGGATCGTTGCCGAGGGCCAAAGCACGTGCCGG
>CABEAA010000014.1_pt1 | contig 23599 bp, 22 predicted proteins | sample 3132281 | NCBI WGS metagenome assembly CABEAA01 (sample SAMEA5534341, study PRJEB31848) | metagenome | biome: tundra; feature: field; material: soil | place: USA | collected 2013-05 | depth 0.45 m
GCATGGGCGAGCTCGGGCGCGAGGCGCTCCAGGAAACCTTGGATCGCCGGCTGGTCGGCTGCGGACGCGGCTCGGACCTGCGGCTCTGCCGCGAGCAGGCCGGCTTCGGGAGTGGCCGCGGTTGCGTCCGGTATCGGCTCCGCCGCGAGGAGCGCGCCCAACTGGCCCAGCATTCGGGCCGTGGCGCCCCATACCCGCTCGCCTTCGACCGGGTATACGCCGTAACGGATCAAGCGCTGGCGGATGGTGCGCTCTTCGAGCTCGACCGGAGCGTCGGGCAGGAACGCCTCCACCGGCGCCTCGATGATTCGCGCCACCTCGTCCGGCGCGGGATGGCATTCCGGCCGCCTCTCCGCGACCGCCACGACGGGCGTGATGCGGAACCCCGACACAGTGAGCGGGAACACTTCCAGAACGCCCGTCACTTTGAGTCCGCAGGCCGCGGGGTCGAGGCCGACTTCTTCGGTCGCCTCGCGCAGGGCCGTGGCCATGGGATCGGCGTCTTCGGGATCGGCCGAGCCGCCCGGGAAGCTCACCTCGCCGGCGTGCGTGCTGATGTGGGCGACGCGCGCGGTCAGCAGGACGCGGGCCTGGCCTTCGGCGTCGGGGAACAGCAGAACGAGCACCGCAGCCGGCCGGCCCCGCCGGAACAAGTCCGGGTTAGCGGCGGGGGCCGCGTCGAGCGAATCGAGCCTGATCGGCGTCAGGATGGCCGGCGCAGCAGGCAATTCCCGCGGCAACGCCGCCACTCTCTCCTGAACGAGCTCGAACCTCATGGCGGGATGCTAGTCCGAGCCGCGTGAAGAGGTGCGATGGGCCCTGGCCCTCGGCACCCCCACGTCTTGTCGCCCGCGGCGGTGTTAACCAGAAACATGAGCGCGGTGGGCAAGGGGAATTGGACCCGGAAGGCCATCGCGTCGCGTCGGCCTTGGGCGGGAGGCGTTTCGAGACCGATTTGGGGCACGGAATCCGCCCTGGCGTCGCCTGACCACCCGCGCACCGACCGGCCGGGCGGGTCTCGTCGCATAATGCCGCTCCCGGCGACAACACGGGGAATGGCGCTCCGCCACGTCCCGCGACCTTCAGTTGACCCGCCTCGCCCCGCGGCGCGGCCGCCGGAGGCCGAGCCGCCACTCAGTTGACCCGCTTCGGGCCCTCGTCGTCGCCGGGACGCGGCGTCCAGACGGCGTCCACGGCCGCGCCGACGCCAGCCGCCTCCCGCGCCGCCCGCGCCGCCCGCGCCGCCCGCGAGGAGCGCACGTCGCGCCGCTCCCCCGCGTCGGCCACGACCGTGGAGGCGCCGGAGCGGAAGACCAGCACGCCGCCGATCGCATCCGCGTCGCCGACGACCGTAGTCCCTGGCTTGATTTCGCCGCGCAGCAAGGCACGAGCCAGTGGGTTCTCGACGAGCCGCTGGATGGTCCGTTTCAGCGGCCGCGCCCCGTAGGCCGGGTCCGTGCCTTCGCGCACGATCAGCGACCGCGCCGCCGGCGTCGCCTCCAGCACGATCTCCTGGCCCGCCAGCCGCCGCTGCAGGTCGGCCAGCAGCAGATCGACGATCGCCGCCAAATCGATGTCCGTCAGCGAGTGGAAGACGATCACCTCGTCGATACGGTTCAGGAATTCGGGCCGGAACTGGATGCGCAGCGCCTCCGTCATCTGGCGCTTCATTTGCTCATATGCGGTCGCGTCGCCGGCGTCGCCGCGCTCCGTGAACGACGAGATGAACTGCGATCCGACGTTGCTGGTCATTATCAGGACCGTGTTTCGGAAGTCGACCGTTCGACCCTGGCCGTCCGTCAGCCGTCCGTCGTCGAGGACCTGGAGGAGGATGTTGAAGACGTCCGAATGCGCCTTCTCGATTTCGTCGAGCAGGACGACCTGGTATGGCCGTCGACGAATGGCTTCGGTCAGCTGGCCGCCTTCTTCGTAGCCCACGTATCCGGGAGGCGCGCCGACCAGTCGCGAGACGGAGAATTTCTCCATGTACTCGCTCATGTCGATGCGCACCATGGCCGCGTCGTCGTCGAACAGGAACTCCGCGAGAGCGCGCGCCAGCTCGGTCTTGCCCACGCCGGTGGGGCCGAGGAACAGGAACGAGCCGATCGGCCGGCGCGGGTCCTTCAGCCCGGAACGAGCGCGACGCACCGCGTCAGACACGGCCTGGATCGCTTCCTCCTGGCCGACGACTCGCTGGTGCAGTCGCTCCTCCATCTGGACGAGCTTGTTCGTTTCGCCCTCGAGGAGCTTCATGACCGGCACGCCTGTCCAGGCCGCAACGATCTCGGCGATGTCGTCGGCGGTGACCTCCTCCTTGAGCAGCCGGTCGGGGCCGGAGAGGGCGGCGATGGCCGCTTCCTGCTCCTTCTGGCGCGTCTGCAATTCGGGCAGTCGGCCGTATTTGAGCTGGGCGGCGGTGCCGTAGTCGGCCTCGCGCTCCGCCTGCTCGATTCGAACCTGGAGCGCCTCGATCTCCGTCTTCGTAGCCCGAACCGCTTGGAGGGCATCCTTCTCGCCCTGCCAGCGCTGCTTCATGGCCGAGGCTTCTTCGCCGGTTTCCGCGAGGTCGCGTTCGAGGATCTTGAGGCGGGCCTTCGAAGCGTCGTCCGTCTCCTTGCGCAGCGCCTCGCGCTCGATCTCGAGCTGGATGCGCCGGCGTTCGAGCTCGTCGAGCTCGACCGGCATCGAATCGATCTCCATCCGCAGCCGGCTGGCCGCCTCGTCCATCAGGTCGATGGCTTTGTCGGGCAGGAAGCGCTCGGTGATGTAGCGGTTCGAGAGCGTGGCCGCCGCCACCAGCGCCGAATCCGTGATCCGGATGCCGTGATGGAGCTCGTACTTCTCGCGCAGGCCGCGCAGGATCGAGATCGTCTCCTCGACCGTGGGCTGGTCCACGACGACCGGCTGGAAGCGGCGTTCCAGTGCCGCGTCCTTCTCGATGTGCTTGCGGTATTCGTCGAGCGTCGTGGCGCCGATGGTGTGCAGTTCGCCGCGCGCCAGCATCGGCTTGAGCAGGTTCGAGGCGTCCATTGCGCCTTCGGCCGCGCCGGCGCCGACGACCGTGTGCAGCTCGTCGATGAACAGGATGATCTGACCCTCGGAGTCCTTGATCTCCTTGAGCACGGCCTTGAGGCGTTCCTCGAACTCGCCGCGAAACTTGGCGCCGGCGATGAGCGAGCCCAGGTCGAGGGCGATGACCTTCTTGGACTTGAGCGTTTCGGGGACGTCGCCGCGGACGATGCGCTGAGCCAGTCCCTCCACAACGGCCGTCTTGCCCACGCCGGGCTCGCCGATGAGGACGGGGTTGTTCTTCGTCCGGCGGCTCAGGACCTGGATGATGCGGCGGATCTCCTCGTCGCGGCCGATGACCGGGTCGAGCTTTCCCGCTCGCGCCTCGGCCGTCAGGTCGCGGCCGTACTTTTCGAGGGCCTGGTACGTGGTCTCCGGGTTCTGGCTGGTCACGCGCTGCCCGCCGCGGACCCCCGCCAGCGACTGGAGGATTGCCTCTTTGTTCGCCCCGTGGCGGTCCAGGAGCTGCTGGGCTTCGCCGCCGCCCTCCGCGATCGCGATCAGCAGATGTTCCGTGGAGACGTAGTCGTCGCGTAGCCGGCGTGCCTCTTCCCCGGCACGCTCGATGGCGCGGCTGACGCGCTTGTCGGCGGTGAGTGAGCCGCCCTGGATCTTCGCCCGCCTGCTCAGGATCGCCGCGAGCTCTGCCCGGAAAGCGGGCACGTCGACGCCGAGCCGCCGCAACGTCTCGGCCGGGATTCCGTCGTCGGCCTCCACGAGCGCAGCCAGCAAGTGCTCCGAATCGAGGATCGGGCTCTGGAGCTCCTCGGCGAGCTGCTGGGCCGCGACTATCGCTTCCTGGGCTTTCTGAGTGAATCGGTCGAGGTTCATGGTGTCTGGGTCCGGCGCGGGTTTGGCTGAATTACGAGCGACAGGAATTCCTGTGCGGCCTGCTTCTGCTTGCCCTCCAGCTTGGGGGGCATGACGATCTTGACCTTCGCGAAAAGGTCGCCGGCGGTCTCGCCTTTCAGCCGAGGCATCCCCTTGCCGGTGAGGCGGAAGGTCTGGCCTTGCTGGGTGCCGGCCGGCAGGGTGAGGATGACACGGCCGCCGAGGGTCTCGACGTCAACTTCTCCGCCGAGCAGCGCCTCCTGCAGGGTAATGGGCACTTCCCGTGTGAGATCCGCCCCGGTTCGGGAGAAGGCCGGGTGGGGTCGAATCTTCGTAATCAGGTAGACGTCGCCGGCTTTGCTGCCCGACCCGGCCTTGCCGCTGAGCCGGATCTTGCTGCCCGTCTCCACGCCGCGCGGCACCTTGACCTCGAGGCGCTTGGCTCCGATCTGGACAAGCCGGGCCGAGCCGTTGAAGGCTTCCTCGAGGCTCAAGTCGATCTCGACCTCGATGTCGCCGTTGCGCCCGCGGCGGCCGTCCGCCTGACCCTCGTCCGGCTGGCCGTCATTGCCCGCTCCATCGAAACGCAGCTTGGAGAGCAGGTCGTCGAGACCACCCCGACGGCTCGTGCGACCGCGCGTGGAGGTTGCGACTGGCGGCCGTTCCGTGGCCCGCTGGCCACTCCCCGCCGACCCGGCGGTTCCGGGTGCCGCGCCGCCGAAGAACGTGCGGAAGAAATCGGAAAAGTCCTCGCCCCCGCCGCCACGGAACTCGTAGTGGACGTTGCCCGCCTGGCCGGGCTGAGCGGCGTAGCCGGCGAACGGACCGCCCGCCCCGAAGGGATCGCCGCCGAACGGGTTGCCGGCCGCGCCGCCCGCGCCCCGGGCGTGCTGATCCCAGTTGGCCCCGAGCACGTCGTATTGCTGGCGCTTGGCCGGGTCCGTCAGGACCTCCTGCGCCTCGTTGACTTCCTTGAATCGGCGCTCGGCGGTCTTGTCGTCGGGATGGCGGTCAGGGTGAAGCTCGCGCGCGAGGCGTCGGTACGCTTTCTTTATTTCCGCGGGAGTGGCCGTCCTCGGCACCCCCAACGTCTTGTAGTAATCCTTGTATTCCATCGGGCCCTCTTGCGGGCTTCTTAGTCGCCGCTCGGGCGGCCCATGGCTTCGTTGGGACCTGCGCCATTCGCTCACGCACCTTCAGGTGCGCTCGCTCCAGTGCTCGGTCCCGCCTCGCCCTGGCCTCGCCAGACCGGCGACTTGTCTTCTGTTCGGCCGGCCGATGGCCGGGTTACGAGCGACGGCCGGCGTCTCCGCCGGCCGCACCCGCGCTATCCGGCCTGGGCCGGGCTCTGTGACCGACGTCTACGCCATTGCCGGCGGTTGATCGACCGGAGGCGGGAAGCTTCGGTGGACCCGCCCTTCCGGCTCTGGCTGCTTGTCGGCGTCGGCGTCCGTGCCGCCTTCGGCCTTGAGCGGCTCCACCTTGAGCGGCGCCGGCTTGCGCCGGAGTGCCGCTTCCAGAACCTGGTCCATGTTGTCCACGAGAATGAGCTTGATCTGCTTGCGGATCTCCTCGGGGATGTCTCGCAGGTCCTTCTCGTTCTTGTGGGGCAGGATCACGATCTTTGCGCCGGACAGGTGCGCCGCGAGGATCTTGCTCTTGAGCCCGCCGATCGGCAGAACGCGGCCGCGGAGAGTGATCTCGCCGGTCATCGCCACGTCCTTGTTGACGGGGATTCCCGTGAACGCGCTCACCATGGCCGTGGCCATCGTGATGCCCGCCGACGGGCCGTCCTTGGGGATGCCGCCTGCCGGCACGTGGATGTGGAGCGTGTTGCGCTCGAAGACCTCGCGCTTGATTCCGAGATCTCGAGCGTGGGCGCGGATCCAGGAAAGACCGGCCCTCGCGGACTCCCGCATCACCTCGCCGAGTTGGCCGGTGAGGATGAAGTCTTCCTTGCCCTCCATGAGCGTGACTTCGATGGCGATCACATCGCCGCCGACCTCGGTCACGACCAGGCCGGTAGCGGCGCCCGTCTGATCCTCGGACTCCAGCTCGCCGTACTCGTACCGCTGCGGCCCGAGGAACTCGGCGAGCTTCTTGCAGTCGACGGAGGTCTTGCGCTTGCGGCCCTCGGCCACCGAGCGCGCCACCTTGCGCATGACGTTGGCGATCTCGCGCTCGAGATTCCTGACGCCCGCTTCGTGGGTGTAGGAGCGGACCAGCTCGACCATCGCGTCGTCGGTGATGGCGATGTGCTTGTCCGTCAGCCCGTGGTTCTTCATCTGCTTGGGGATCAGGAACCGCTTGCCGATCTCGATCTTCTCCTGCTCGGTGTAGCCGGGCAGCTGGACGACTTCCATCCGGTCGAGCAAAGGCGCCGGGATCGGGTCGAGCAGGTTCGCCGTGGTGATGAAGAGAACCTTGGACAGGTCGAACGGCACCTCGAGGTAGTTGTCCTGGAAGGTGTTGTTCTGCTCCGGGTCGAGGACTTCGAGCAGCGCGGAGCTCGGGTCGCCCCGGAAGTCCATGCCGATCTTGTCGACTTCGTCGAGCATGAATACCGGGTTGTTCGAACCCGCCGTCTTGATGTTCTGGACGATCCGGCCGGGCAGCGCGCCGATGTACGTGCGCCGGTGGCCGCGGATCTCAGCCTCGTCGTGGATGCCGCCGAGGCTCATGCGCACGAACTTGCGGCCCATGGCCCGGGCGATGCTCTTGCCGAGCGAGGTCTTGCCCACGCCTGGCGGTCCCACGAACGCGAGGATCGGGCTGCGGAGCGTTTCCGCGAGGCTGCGCACGGCGAGGTACTCGAGGATCCGATCCTTGATCTTCTCCAGGCCGTAGTGATCCTCGTCGAGGATCTTGGCGGCCGACTTGATGTCGAGGTTGTCGGTCGTGGCGGTGTCCCAGGGCAGGGCGATGAGCCAGTCCACGTAGGTCCGGATGACGCCCACCTCGGGCGAAGCCGACGGGATTCGGCTCATGCGGTCGATTTCCTTGAGCGCCCGGGTCTTGACCTCCTCGGTCATTCCGGCCGCCTCGACCTTCTCGCGCAGCTCGTTGATCTCGGCCTGCTGAGGGTCCTCCTCGCCCAGCTCGCGCTGGATCGCCTTCAGCTGCTCGCGCAGGATGTACTCCCGCTGGGTCTTGTCCATCTCGGACTTGACCTCGGACTGGATCTTGCCCTTCAGCTCGAGAATCTCGATCTGGCGGCCGAGGAAGTTCGAGACGAGCTTGAGTCGCTCGAGGACGTCGGTCGTCTGGAGGAGCTCCATGCGCTGTTCGGTCGACAGGTCCGGGCTGTAGGCGACCATGTCGGCCAGAAGGCCCGGCTCGCTGATGTTGCGGGCAGCCACGGCGGCCTCGGGCGGGACCGGTGCCCCGCTGGCGACGTACTGCTCGATCTGGGCCTGCACCGTTCGCATCAGGGCCTGGACTTCGATGCTGTCGGGCGTCTCGTCGGGCAGCTCTTCGACCGTGACCGTGATGTACGGGTCGGTCGAACTGAAGCCGAGGACCCTGAGTCGGGCCTGGCCCTGGACGATCGCCCGCACGGTTCCGTCCTGCAGCTGAACGACCTGGGCGATTCGCGCCAGGGTGCCGACGGTGTACAGCTCGGACGGGTCGCCGATGTCCTCCTGCTCGGCCGTTCGCTGAGTCACGAGGGCTATGGGTCCGTTGGCCGCGACGGCCGCGTTCAGGGCGGCCACGCTCTTCTCGCGGCCGACCTGGAGCGGGACGATCATCTCCGGGAAGATGACCGTCTCGCGCAGGGCGACCAGGGGCAGCTCGCGGGGTCCAACTACGTGTGTTTGCTGCTCCTCGTCCTGCTCGGACGGTCGGTCAGTCATTGGGAATCTCCTCGGGACGTGGTCACGCGAGTGGCCACTATACGTGTGATCGGTCGTAGGGCCGGCTGGCCCGACCTGTCAGTCTGGCCGGCGTACCGGTCGTGGGCCTCCCGGGTTTGGCCGTCGGCGTTGGTGGTGGATTGGTTTGCGTCGATGCCCCCCGCGGCTTCCGCGGCTTGCCTCGTTTCGGCCTGCATGGCGGCCGCTGCGTCTCGGGCCACGGCTTCGTCGAAGAGCGCTTCCAGGAGCCGCGTGCCCAGCCGCTCCTCGAGCTCGAAGAGCAGCTTCACCCCCGCAAGGTTGACGCCGCGCTCCTGGGTCAGTCGCCTGATCCACAGGATGCGCCGGATGTCGTTTTCGGAGTAAAGGCGAATGTTCGTGGGGGTCCGGGCGGGAGCCAACAAGCCCTCGTCCTCGTATATGCGGAGCGTGCGAGGGTGCGCCTGCACGAGACTCGCGGCGACGCTTATCACGAAGCAGGGACGCCCGGGGTCTTGCTGAAATCGTCTGTCCGACACGTTTGCCTACTTTGCTTCGACCGCGGCGGGTTCGGCATGCTGGCCGTCGCCGGTGGTGATCTTGATCTGTCGCGGTTTGACCTGCTCGGCCTTCGGGATGCGCAGGGTCAGGACCCCGTCCTCGAATGTCGCCGTCGCCTTGTCGGGCTCCAGCCCGTCGGGCAGCGTCAGCGTCCGGGTGAATCGGCCGCGGCGGATCTCCTTGAGGAGAACAGAGCCTTCTCTTGGAGCGGTCGCGGACGTGGTGTCGCCGGCGATCGTGAGCGCGCTGCCCTCGACGGTGATCTCGACCTCTTCGGGCTTGATGCCGGGGAGCACGGCCTCGACCACGATTTCGCCTTCGCCCGCGACGACGTCCATCGGCACGAGCTGGCCGTCGCCGAACTGCCAGGTGCCGGGGTTCACGAAGCTCTCCTCGAACAGGCGATCCATCGCCTGGCGAAGAGAGAGCAGGTCGCCGAACGGGCCTGAGCGGCGAATGAATGTCATGGTGCACCTCCAACCGGCCGGGTTCTGATGATCTGGGGGCCTACTGTGGGCCTTCCGACCGCCCGAATGACGCACCGAGACCATAGAACCTTGACAATGACGTTGTCAAGAGTGTTCCCACTGAGAAGCCCTAACGAACCGCGGCGGCTGAGCCGCAGCCCATCCCACGGTCTTCCACGGGGCGATCTTGCGCCGCGATATGGCGCTCGGCACCGGCGAACCGGTCGGCACCGGCGAAGCGGTCGCGGTCGTCGAGGCTCCCCTGATGGCCGCTCACACGACGAACCGGGAGCTCGTCATCGTCGGCCCGGAAGGCGCCGACCTCGAAGCGCTGCGAGCGTCGCTAGAGGCGACTCTCCCGGCCGGATACTCATTCTCGGTGAGGCCTGCCGGGGAGGCCTCCGCCTCCGAGTTGCGCCTGGACGCTCCGGGACGCACCAGATCGGCTGGGCTATACCGCGGCTTCGGACTCGCCGAGCAGGATCCGGTGTAGCTCGGCCTCGCATTCGGTCCGGCCTATGCCGATGACCTTGTCGCCGACGCGCAATTCGGTGTCGGAGCGAACCGAGAGGGCGCGCTCCTCGCGAATGATGGCGAATACCGAGCAGCCGTCCGGTAGCTGCAGGTTGCCCGCCATCTGACCGACCACCGGCGATCCATCGCGTAGCTGCGCTTCGACGAGCTCGAGCTCGCCCCCGCCCAGGACGGCCAGGTGGAGCAGCTCGTGGACGGGGATGTCGGCTTCGATCGAGCCCAGGATCATGCGGGTGGGCGAAACGATCTCGTCCACGCCGAGGTGCTTGAACAGGCTCTCGTTCTTGGGGTTGTTGACCCGGGCGATCGTTCGCGGCACGTCGAAGTGATGCTTGGCCATCTGGCAGATGACGAGGTTGTCCTCGTCGTCGCCGGTTACTGCCGCGACTATGTCGGCCCGGTTAGCGCCCGCCTGGCCCAGATACTTGCCCTCGCAGCCGTCCTGCGCGATGACGATTGAGCCGATCTCCTCGGTTATCTGTGTGGCGCGGGCCCGATCGCGCTCCATTAGGGCAACCTCGTGGCCCGACTGGATGAGCTCGCGGGCCAGGAAGTAACCGACCTTGCCGCCGCCTACGACGATGACGAACACGTCTGCCTCCTACCCGAGATCAGCTGCGCCAGCGCCGGAAGCCCGATCGCTGCGCGGGGGCAGCCTCGGGTTCGCCGGCGGCGCTCTTGGGATCGTTCTTGGGACCGCTGGCCACGCCGCGGGTCGCCGTCGAGCCGCGTCCGCCCGGCACAATACGCGCGGACGGCGCCGGCGTGACCTCGCTTTCGAATGCCACGGACGTCTCGTCCCTGGCCGTGGGCAAGCCAGTAGCCGTGGGATGCGGATGCTCGCGCGCCGGACTCGTGGGGATGTCGATGCCGGGGCCGGTCTGCATCGGCAGGTTCATGAACGTCGCGATGGTGTCCACCATCAGGTTCGTGCGGCAAAGGGTGACCAGGCCGAGCTCGGAATAGGCCGCCGCACGGACCGGGTCGTTGATCTTGGCGATCACCTGCGGTATGGAAAACGACTCGGCGGCCACCTGGGCGGCCATGACGTTGCGGTTGTCGCCTTCGGTCAGCGACAGGAAGATATCCGCTCCTTCGGCCCCCGAGAGCCGCAAGACTTCCTCGTCGGTGCCGTCGCCCCGGATGGCGCTGCCCTTGAACGTCTCGGGCAGGCGATCGAACGCCGCCGTCCGGACGTCGAAAATGATCACCTCGTGGCCGGCCGCGTCGAGGTTCTCGGCCAGCGTCGAACCCACGCGGCCGCAGCCCACGATCACGATCTTCATTGAGACTCCTCGCCCATAGGCTCACGCACCACCCACACGGCGCAGGGTGCGTTCTTCAGTGCATACGTAACGGCTCGGCCGATGGCGAAGTCACCGCCAAAACGTGTCCGATATGGCAGGCCGAGGATCAGGAGGTCGGCGTCACGCGCGGCCGCTTCGTCCACGATCGCGGCGCCGACGTCGCGAGCCTGCACGAGGACCGAATCGAGCTTGAAGTGGAGCAGCTCGGCGATTCCCTCCGCCGCGTCCAGGACGCGTTGGGCTTCTTCCGAGCGCTCCGCCACGTCCGCGTCCAGCGGCTGCGTCCAGTCGAGCTCCACCACGTGCACAGCGATGAGCTCGCCATGCGCGGGGCGGGCCAGATCGCAGGCCAGGCGGACCATGGAGGCGTCGACCGAACCGCCGCTCAGCGCGATGACGGCGCGTCGGAAGACAGGTGTACTCGCCTCGGGCACCGGACCTCCGTTCTCGTCCTGTCGGCATTTGCAGCAACAGCCGCATCCGCCGAGGAACGATACCACCGGACCGCGCGAGCGGAGGGGCCGAAGGTCAGCTGGCGGCAGTAATCAGCGGAGCGGGTTTCCGCCGTTCGGCCTCCGATATCGGCCGTTCGGCCCCGAAACGGGTAGGGCCGGGTGGCCGGCTCGCGTCAGCGCGGCTGACCGTTGTCGGCTGGAAGGAGTTCCCCGGCCGGCTCGACGCCTGGCCCTTGGGCACGAGGCTCGTCTCGCCGGTAGGGAACGTTGATCACAACCGTGTGAGGCCGCCCCAGCAGGGCGGAGCGGAGTTGCTTGGCGGCCTGGTTGTAGAGCAACCGCTCCCACCAACTCCGAGCGACATATTCGGGGATCAGGACGAACGTGATCGGGTCCTCCTGGTCCGAAGGCCAGGACCGGTCGAGCACGTCCAAATACGCGACCACCGGCGCGATGAGAGCTCGGTAGGGCGACTCGACGAGGACGAGCGGTACGTCGGGCACTGACTGCGCCCAAAGTTGCCGGACCCGGTCGCTCTTCTTGGGATCGTCCGAGATGTAGACCGCGCGAATATCCGTGGTGAGCGACCGGGCCACATTGAGCGCCTGAACGACAGCCCTGTTCACGCCGGGGATCGGGATGACGACTCGGTTGTGGCGGTGCGGCTGGGGGACGGCGGCACCCGGACGCATCTGCAGCTGGCGCGCCGAGGAAGCGTACTGGTGGCGGATGAACATCATCATTGCGATCAAGGCGGGGATGAAGATGAGGACCATCCACGCCCCGTTGAAGAACTTCTCGTAGGCGACGACCACGAAGACGACGCCCGTCAGAACCGCGCCGAAGCCGTTGACGAGGCTGCGCCACGCCCAACCGGAGCTGCGCTCCCTGCGCCAGTGGATGACCATGCCGGCTTGCGACAGTGTGAAGCAGATGAACACGCCGACCGAATAGAGTGGAATTAGCGCGTCCACGGAGGCGTTGAAGGCGTAAAGCATCCCGATGGCGACTGCCGCCAGAACGACGATGCCCCACGAGAAGGCCAGGCGGTCGCCCCGGAAGGCGAACTGCCGCGGCATGTTGTCGTCCTCGGCCAGGATGGCGGCCAGGCGGGGGAAGGCGTTGAAGCTCGTGTTGCAGGCCAGGAACAGGATCATCGCCGCGCTGATCTGCAGCAGGAGGAACAGATAGCCACCGCCAAACACCGCGGTGCCCACCTGGCCAAGGATGGTCGGACCCTGGGCGGTCGTGGCCATGACGCCGTACTGCATGCCCACGAAGGTGAGCCCGATGAAGATCGTGCCCAGCAGCACGGCCATGATGATCAGCGTATTGGCGGCGTTCTTGGCCTCGGGCGGCTTGAAAGAGGGCACCCCGTTGGCGATGGCTTCGACGCCGGTGAGGGCCACCGATCCGCCAGCGAATGCCTTCAGGAGCAGCAGCACTGTGAAGGCTTGGGTGCCGGGATCCTCGGCGAAAGGTGGCGCGGCCAGGTGGTGGGCGGAGCCCATGGCCGTGTTTACGAGCCCCACGCCGATGGCCAGCAGGGCCATGCCGACGAACAGGTAGGTCGGGATGGCGAAGATGTTGCCGGACTCGCGGATGCCGCGCAGGTTGGCGGCAGTGACCAGAATGATGATGAGCGCACCCAACTCCACCTTGTAGGGCGCGATTCCTTGGAAGGCTGTCGCAAGATTGGCGAGAGCCGAGGCGCTCGAGACGGCGACCGTCATGACGTAGTCGACCATCAACGCGGCGGCGGCGATCAGGCCGAAGTTGGGCCCGAGGTTCTCACGGGCGACCACGTAGGCGCCGCCGCCCGATGGATAGCCGCGGCACACCTGCCGGTAGCTGAAGGCCACGATCGTCAGCATCAGCGCGATCGCGCCCGCGACCCAGATCGACCAGGTCATCCAGGCCAGGCCCGCCAGTACGAGCACGCGCAGGATCTCGTCCGTCGCGTAGGCGGAGGACGAGATGGCGTCGGAGCTGAAGATCGGCAGCGCCAACTTCTTGGAGAGGCGCTCGCCGATCTCCTGGGCGTTGGTGAGGGGCTGCCCGAAGACGATCGCCCGGATCCGCGCCGCGCGGCGGCCGAAGGCGGTGGTCGGGGCGCTGGCGGCGGCTTTGGCGACCATGACGCCGGGGCCCGCATAACGGAAGAATGCGGAGTGCGGCCTGTCCACCACGACGCGACGGTCGCCGAGCTTGCGGCCTCGGAGGGGCGGGCGAGGAGCGGTCATCGAGTGGTGGTTCCTCTACGTCTGTGCGACGGACTATCGGGCCGGCTCCTGTCGCCGGCCGCGTCGCTGCCCCAACGGGCTACCCACCGGGCGCCTGAGAGCGTCGTGTCGCTGAACCGCGCTAGGCTAGCACGTCGGCGGTTCGCGCTGAGGTTCGTGCTGAGACTCGCGTCGAAGCCTCGTCGGCCCGCGCCCGCGCCCGCGAACGCGAACGACCCCGCGCCCGCGGACCGTCACTTTCCGAAGGAGAGCCTTCGGGCCAGGTCGGGCGGCAGGCCCGCCGCCAGAATTGCCTTCTGTGTGGCCGCGAGGTCGTACTCGATGCGGTGCCACGTCACGACTGCCGCGGCCGTGTCGATCAGCATGTAGCTCGCCCTGGGGTCCCCGTCGCGAGGCTGTCCCACGCTTCCGGGGTTGACGATCAAGCGGCGGTCGTCGAGCTTCAGGCGGCTGTCCCGACCGACACGAACGGCCTCCACGCGCGGGGGCTCACCGCGCTGGGCCCCGATGCGCTCCCGAGCCTCGCGAAAGACCCGCGGAACGTGCGTATGCCCGACCAGGCAGTACCGCGTCCGGAAAGCGGCCAGGTTCCGTCCCGCGGCCGCCGGCGAATCCAGGTATTCCCAGATTGGGTCGCTCGGGCTGCCGTGGGCGAGGGTGAAATCCGACCCATCGGGTACGGTGCTCTCCGGAAGGTCCGCCAGGTAGCGGCGGGTCCGTTCGTCGATCCGGGTGCGAGTCCACTCTATGGCCCGATACCCGTCCGGGTTGAAGAACTCGAGGCTCAGCCCTCCCGCGGCCGCATCGTCGTGGTTGCCCTTCACGCCGATCGCGCCTGCCTCGCGCAGCCGATCGACGACTGCCTGAGGCTCCGGGCCGTAGCCGACGATGTCCCCGAGAACCCAGACGGCGTCGACGGAGCCCAGCGCGGCCAGAACCGCCTCGAGCGCCTCGAGGTTGGAATGGACGTCCGACAACACGGCGACTCGCACGGTTACCTCACCGGCTTGCCCCGCGACCGAGCGGCCGGCTCCGTCGAGTGGCCGGATCGCGGGGGAATTCGGCGGGCGTGTGCGCCACCTTCTCGATGACCAGCAGGATGTGGTCCTCCAGCCCTGGAACCATTACGGGCTCCCGAGTGACGAGGCGCCCCCCAAGGGGCGGCAGCGCTCCCTCGGCGAGGTCGAGTTCCTCGACCAGCGTCGCCTTCTTCCACGCTACCAACGCGCCGCCGATCTCGAGCAACGGCAGGCTCAGCTCGGCGAGCTCCGTCAGATCGGACACTGCGCGGGCAACGACCGCGGGCCAGCGGCCCCGATAGTGGGGATCGGCGGCCAGCGTCTCGGCCCGCGTCGCCGCCACACGGACGCGATCCGATAGCCCCAGGGCCTCAGCGACCACCGCCAGAAAGCGCGCCTTCTTGCCGATCGACTCGACCAGCAGTACGCGGCTCGTGGGCAGCATTATGGCGAGTGGCAGGCCCGGGTAGCCCGCACCGCTGCCCAGATCCAGGAGTTCCGTCACGGCCGCGCGGCGCAGGATCGGCAGGGCGGTGAGGCTGTCCAAGACGTGTTCGAGTGCGATCGCCGCCGGATCGCGAATGCCGCTCAGGTTGATGGCCTCGTTCCAGGCCAGGAGCAGCCGGACGTGGTCGTCCAGCGCCTCGAGCTGCGCGTCGGAAAGGTTCGCTCCGGGGATCGCGGACAGGCCCGCCCGCAGCGTGTCGTGGTAACCCTCGGGGAGCGGAGGCAGGTCCTCGAGTCGCGTCGGGAGCGGATCGCGCGCCGGTTGTGGCGCCGTCGCATGGCGCCAGGGCTGACCGGCCGTGCCGCTCCCGGCGTCGGCTTTTCTCGCACCCGGCGCCCCTAGGTCTTCCCTCACTCGTCCGGTCTCCGGTCGGGTTTCCCCTGACCCCTCGCGAGTGACGTTACCCATCGGTTCGCAACTGCAGTGCGGAGGTCGGAAGGTACCCGCAGTGTGGCGTACTGTCAACGCGGTTATCCACCGAATCGGGGCAGTCATCCACGATTGGGGATAACTCGGCTCGCTGCGCCCGTGCCGGGTGGGCTGCGGTGGAATACACCCTGCCCGTCCGGCTAGACGCGAGTGCGGACGGGCTTGCCGAGCGTACGGCGCACCACGTCGAGGACTTCCTCGATGTATCGGTCCGGGTCGCCCTGCTGGGCGGCCGTCCTGACGCAGCCCTGGACGTGGTCTTCGAGGATGAGCAGCGCGACCGAATCGACCGCCGCTCGCAGCGCTGCCGTCTGCTGCAGGATGTCGACGCAGTATTCGTGCCGTTCGATCATTTTCTCGATGCCGCGGACCTGGCCTTCGATCCGCCGCAACCGGCGAACGAGCGTGGCCTGGTCTCGCGAATACGAGTGCCGGAAGGTCGAATCCAGGTGGGCGGCATCCGCGTCGGGACGGGCGACTCCATCTCGGTCGCCGCTCAAAGGTGCGGGCATGACCGGCATCGCGGCTGCCGTCGTTCTGCTCGGCACCCCCACTGCGTCGTTCGTTGCCAACTGATCCTCGTCTTTCGCTTCGATGCCGCCGCTTCGCTCGACGTCCCGTCGTCGCCGAATGATACCCCCGGGGAGTATTCGTGGCAACGTCGCGGCAACGTCGCGGCGGCAGCGACCCATTCCTCCCGCGCGCCGCCCACCGGCCGTCGGGGCGGCCCGAACCCACAGGAGCGGATAGACTTGCAGCGTGGATCCGCGAGAGCGCTTGCGCATGGCCTGGCTCGGTTCGGGCTGTGCCCGCCGGAGCCACTCGGGAACCGCCGGCCGCCACCTCGGGGCGCCGCGATGACCGCCCGGGAGACGCAGAACCTTCCGCCATCGGACTCTTCGTTCGCCCATGCTAGCGAAGCGGAATTCGCCCGAATCCTGGACTTCTACCAGATGCGCTGGGAGTACGAGCCGCAGGTATTCCCGATCCTGTGGGATCTCGCCGGCAACGTTCTGGAGAGCTTTGCGCCGGATTTCTACCTTCCGGACATCGACCTGTTCATCGAGATGACGACGCTGCAGCAGCGGCTCGTTCGCAAGAAGAACCGCAAGGTCCGGCGCCTTCGGGAGCTCTACCCGGCCATTCGGATCAAGCTCTTCTACGCCCGCGACTTCCGCGCGTTGATGCTCAAGTACGGCCGAGCGGCCCTCGCAGCGGAGTTGAGTGGCACCGTCGGGCAGGTTGGACCGCGACAGGAGGCAGAGCCAGTACCGGAACCATCGGCCGATGCCACAATCGACACGAAGCCGGGACCCGAACCTGGCTCTTCGCCGAACGAGTCCCCGGTCACGGGCGAGCGACGCTCGCGCGCAGCCCGCCGCCGCGCCGGTCGTCGGGCCGCCGCCCGCGCGGCCGGTTCACACGCCACTTGATGCCAGAGGTAGCGATGAAACACTCCCAGGACCTTCACGCTGACGTTGCGGAAGTGCTGCTTTCCGAGGATCAGATTCGGGCCAAGGTGGCCGAGCTCGGGCAGCGGATCACCGCCGACTATGCCGGTAGCGAGGTGACTCTCGTCAGCGTGCTCAAGGGCTCGTTGCCCTTCATGGCCGACCTAATGCGGCAGATAGACCTGCCCCTTCGAATCGACCTGATGGAGGTCTCGAGTTACGGCGGAACGGCGATCGAGTCGTCGGGGTTGGTGCGAATCCTGAAGGACCTCAGCGCCCCTATCGACGGCCGCCACGTCCTGCTGGTCGAAGACATCATCGATACTGGGCTCACGCTGAACTACCTGTTGCGCTACCTGCGCGGCAAGAATCCACGCTCTATCAAGGTCTGCTCGTTGCTCGACAAACCTGCCCGGCGTTTGGTGGAGATCCCCATCGATTACGTCGGTTTCGAGATCCCGGACGCCTTCGTGGTGGGGTATGGTCTCGACTACGGCGAGGTCTACCGAAACCTGCGCTTCGTGGGCGTCCTCCGCCCCGAGGCCTACGAGTCGTAAGGGGCGCCCCGATGAATTCGAGTACGGCTGGCCGCGGCCGCCTGGTCGTAGCCGCAGGCGCGATCCTTCTCATCGCCGCCTGCTTTCTGCAGTGGTGGCAGACGGATGGCGGGCCCGGTCTCCCAGAGCTGAAGGACATCGGCATCTCCGACGGTCGAGTCCTCCTGATCTTTCTCGCAGCGACGGCGAGCTTGTTCCTTCTCACGCTGCCCCTGGCGTCCGAGTCGCCGGTCGCGATCGATCACCCACTCTCGTTCGTGGGGCTGCTGGTCGTCGCCGCCATCGGCTTCGTGCTGCGACTGGTCTCCTTCGCTCAGCAGTCATACACGTTCCCATTTCCGCCACTCCGTGGCCCCGGCTTCTGGCTGGCGGCGGTGGGCCTGCTGATATTCGCCCGGGGCGTCTTCGAGGTCGTCGAATCCCGTCGCGCCTATTAGCGAGGCCGTGGTGTCGGTTGATCGGGATTCTGCCGATGGCGTATAGTGGATAACGGCGAGCCAAACGCATAAGCGCGGCCGCTAATCGATCTGGCGTGGCTGTCGAGCGGAATTCCGCTCGCCACCCCGAGAGCGCCCGGCACCACAGCAAGCGACCGTCTCTAGTTTTTGTCAGTCGCGGCAGTGTGATCGCCCTCTCGTTTCGAGGTTCGTCCGTTCGAGTGGAGTACCTGGTCAGACAGGCCCGTATAACCGACATAGACCGGTTGTCCGCGCTATGCGCGGAAAACGGGGTTGCTCCGGCATTGGTTTCTCCGATCGACGCGACGGGTCTGCTCCGCCAGCTCGTGTACATACCGAACGCGAGCGTTCTGATCGCCGAGGTTGGTCGCCAGATGGCTGGCGGCGCCATTCTCGCCCTTAGGCCGTCGGTTCAAGCCGGCGGGTTCGTCGGCACGATTGACGTGCTGGTCGTCGGGCGAGGTTATGACACTGAAGAAGTGGCCGACGTGCTCATCGACGAAATGCTGCGTTCAGCACGCAACAAGGGTTGCGTCACGGTCGAAGTCATGGTGGCGAAGGACGCCGCGCTACGCGCGTGCTGGCAGCGCCACGGCTTCGCGGAGGCGGCAACTCACATCTATCGCGTTGCAGTCGCGGATAGGGCTCGGGCTGCTCGCTAAATAACCCTGTCGTAGCCGAGCAGCCAGAGAGCGCCGGCGCCACGGGTATCACGGCCGACGGCCAGGTGTCGGAGGCCATTCGATCAAGGAGTCTCTCGTGAGCAAAAACGTCGCCGTCTTCGTGGACGTGGCGAACATCTTTTACGCAGCAAAAGCGGCGGGGGCGGACATCGACTACGTCACGCTGCTCAAGGCCGCGGTCGCCGGACGCGATTTCGTCCGCGCCTACGCATACACCGGTCTGGATCCCGAGAACGAGAACCAGCGCAACTTCCATTCGTTCCTGGCTCGCAACAACTACAAGGTCGTGAGCAAGGACATTCGCAAATATGGCGACGGCAAGGTCAAGGCCAACCTGGACATCGAACTCGTCGTCGACATGATGAAGACGGCTCGGAACCTGGACGTCGCTGTCGTGATCAGCGGTGACGGCGACTTCGCCCCCGCAATCCGCGCCGTCCAGGAGATGGGCGTCCGCGTCGAAGTCATAAGCTTCCGCGGCAACACCAGCTCGGACCTGATCGAGGTTGCCGACGTCTTCACCGACATCATCCAGGTCGCCAGGGTCGACCGCGACTCCTCTCGCTCCGGCCGACGCGTCGCTGGCGACGAGGAAGACCTGTCGATGACAGAAGTCCCCGACAAGCAGACCGAGGGCCGGGGCGGACGCCGCGGTCGCGGTCGCGTTCGGGACGGCGGACGCACGCCCGATGCCGCAGTCGCGGTTTCGGCGGGTTCGACCGATCGCGATGGCCGCTTCGGCGGACGCGTGGCCGGTCGCGGCGCCACGGGCGGACGCATCGCGGCATCGGTGGCATCGGCCTCGGCGGCATCGGCGGCATCGGCGGGATCGTCGGGCGGCCATTTCGTGGCGATGCCCGGCGAGAAGCTGTCGCGGGTTCAGCCCGTTGACGCCGATGCTATCGAGGAAGCCAGCGAGGAGCCGGAGGAGCTCGTCGAAGGCCTCGAGCTCGAGGCGGGTGCGGTCGAACAGCCCGGTGACGGCACCGGACGACGACGTCGACGTCGAGGAGGACGCGGTCGCGGGCACGGTGCCAGGACTCCCGAAGAAGCTCTAGTCGATGGTGCGAGCGAAGAACTGGCAGAGGACCCCGAAGAGGCCGAGGCCGTTCCTTCCTCAGCCCCCGCTCAGCGGCCGAACCAGTTCGGCTCGGTCTGGGATTCGCAGATCGGAATGGCCGGACGACCCGCCCGGCTGGCCCCGATCGCACCCGAAGAAGACGACTTCGCCGAGCCGGAAATCCCCGAGTACCTGCTCGCCGAGCGACGGCGCAGCGGTGGCGGTGGCGGCGGCGGACGCGGTCGAAACCAGGGCGGTCGTGGCGGCGCGCGCAGCGCCTACGCGTCGGCCGTGGATCGAGAGCGCTATGGTCGGGGCCCTTCGACTCGCTATCCCGAGCCCGCTCGCCAGTCGCAGCCACAGTCCCAACCCCAGCCGCCACGTCGGCGCGACGAGCGTCCGGCGCGGCCGGTTCAGCAGCCGCAGCAGCATCGAGGTCTGCCTCGGGGCGGCGGTCGCGATTCGAACGAGCCGTGGAGCGAGGTTCCGCCGGAGCTCGAGGAGTTGCTACGCGCCCAGCTGGCCACCAAGCTCAGCAGGCCCATCGAGCAGCCAGTCGGAGGCCGTGCCGAAGGAGCCAGCGAGGCTCCGGAGCAAACGGCCGAAGCCGAAACTGCTGTCAAGCCGGCCGCTCGGAGAGGCGGTCGCCGCCAGGCCGAAGCCGCTCCCGAGCAAAGCCCGGTGGCAGCAGCAGCACAGACGGCGCCGCCCGAAGCTGCAGCCGAGGCTCCGGCTCCGGCAGCGAAGCCGGCGACCCGCGCTCGGCGCAAGCCCGCCGGTAGCGCCACAGCCGCAACCGCCGAGACTGCAGCGGCCGAAGCGCCCGCACAGAGCGCCGAGCCGGCCGCACCAGCAGAGCCTGGAGATCCGGCTGCGCCGGCCGCTCCCAAGCGCCGGGCTCCTGCCCGCCGCAAGACCGCAAGCACGGAGCCTGCGGCCGAGTAGCCGCCATTCCGCCATTCAGCCGCTCGGCCCGCGCTCGTTTCGAGGCAGTTGCCGATGGAACATGTTGTGACCCGCGGTCAGCCACGCGCGCTGGCAGCAGTCCGTTCCATGGTCCTCGGTCCCGCGCCGCATGCGGTGCTCTTCGTGGGTCCGGCATCGAGCGGCAAGACCACGCTCGCCATGGACCTCGCCGCGGGGTTGCTGTGCCTTGACCCGGACCCAGGTGCGCGACCATGTCGCACATGCCGCGGATGTCATCAGGTCGCGTCCGGCAATCACCCCGATCTCCACAGGCTCGCCCCCGACGGCCCGGGTGGACAGGTTCGCATCGGCAAGGCGACCGACCCGGAGCCCGGGACGGTACGGCATCTCATCGGCGAACTCGCGCTGCTCTCCGTCGAGGGAGGAGCCAGGGTCGCGCTTGTCGAGCAAGCCCACCGGCTCAACGAGGACGCTCAGAACGCGCTCCTCAAGATGCTCGAAGAGCCGCCTCAGGGCGTAACGATCGTCCTCTGCGCCGACGACGAGGATTGCCTGCTGCCCACGGTGCGGTCGCGCTGTGCGCGGGTTCGCCTGGGCCCGGTGGCCGGGCGCGAGATCGAGCGCTGGCTCGGCGACCTAGGCGCGGCCGATGCGCCACAAGCCGCCAGGCTGGCCCGATTGTCCGGCGGCTTCCCCGGGCTGGCGCTTGCCTATGCCCGCTCCCACGATGCGGCCCGCTTGCGTGGCGAGATCTCACGCGGCCTGCTGGACATGCTGGCGGCCGGTCCTCAGACGCGGCTGGCCACGATCCGGAGTCTCATGGGTGCGGCGGCTGCTCTCGATACGGCGCTGGACGCAGGGCGACGCGAGGGTGAGGCGCCGGCGCCGGGCGTCGTCGCCGCTCCCCGGCGACGGGGGACGCGGGCCGCGGCTGGGGCCGCCGCCGCTACGGCCGCCGCCGGAGCCGCCGCCAGAGCCCCGGAAGCTGACGACGCCCCTACGCCCGGTCGCGCCTCCGCCTCGGACCGTCGTGCCGCCGCCGTCACGCTCGTCGCGATCTGGGCCTCCGTCGCCCGGGACGTGGCGGTCGCGGGTCTCGGAGGTAGCGGCCAGTTGGGCGACCCCGAGCTCATCGAGGAATTCCGATCGGCGGCGCGTGGCCTGCCCGCGAGGGCTCTCCCGGCCTTTCTGACCCGACTCGCGGAGGCCGGAGCGCAGCTGGACGAGAACGTCAATCCGGAGCTGGCGCTGGACGTTCTGGCGCTGGCCTGGCCCCGACCCACCGGCGCGGCGATTGCCCCCGGTTCCGCTTCGCCGGTTGCCTCGAGACCGCGCCAATGAGCGATCCCGACTTCGCTCGCCTCGAAGCGACCGTAAAGGGCCGCGTCCACGGCGTCGGTTTCCGGTATTTCGTGGTCACCCGAGCCACTCACCTGGGCCTGACCGGTTTCGTGGCCAATAACCAGGACGGCAGCCTTCATTGCGTCGCCGAAGGCCCGCGAGCCGACCTGGAGCATCTCCTCGAGCTTCTCCGTGAGGGCCCGGCTTCGGCGATCGTCGAGTACGTGAGCGAGGACTGGCTTCCGTATACCGGCCACTGGGGCAGCTTCGGCATCGCGTCGTCCGGGCATCGCGGCGACTGAGCCCACCCGGGGATCTCTCGAGAGCGAAACGGCCGGCCGTGGCATTTCGGCTACGCTTCGGCGGTGAGCGAAAGAGCGGATGTCGTCGAGCGAGCGGCCGTCGCCTATCTGGCCCTGGCCGATCTGGCCGAGACGGTCGAGGACGAGTGGCAGTACGTCACCGACCTTGTGGACGCGTATCTGCCGAGCATTCGAGCCATGGCTGCGGGGGCTCGCGGCGCGGAGACGGCCGCCGCGCTCGCCCCCGAGGTTGAAGCGGCCGTGGACGAGGCGATCGCCGAGATCGAACTGATCGCCGACCCGCACAAGGCGATCGACTGGCTATCCACGTTCCCGCACGTCGTGGCCCTGGCTCTTGGCGGCGACATCGACGAGCCCGCCGACGACGAGCAGAGCGGCGGCGCCGCGGGCCTTGGCGCCGGACCCGAAGCGGAGGAGGACTCGCCGTTCCGGATCCTCCGAGGCGATCGATGAGGTTCCAGGACGCCGCCCGAGACGCGCGCGCCGTGGTCTACGCCGGGATTCAAGCCGACCCGCTCGTGGCCCGAGTCGCATCGCTACTCGCCGAGGCCACGACCGCGGAGCGGTGGTTGGCCCGAGCTGTGATGAACGGGGAACGCGCAGACCCGGACCGCTGGCGCCGGACATTCCCGACTCTCTTCCGCACGTCCGCTCCCGACGAGATCCGCGAACGCGCCGAGCTGCTTCTCGCCGCCTGCCTGGAAGTCGCCAACCGCGGCGAACAGGCGCGCAGCTCGTACCGCGGGGCCGTCGTCGAGGAGCTCACCGCGCGGCTGCTGGCCCGGCGGTCGGCGCCCGTGCGAAGGGAGCGGCGCGTTCTCTTCGACGGCGTGCCCGCCGAAATCCACCCCTACGACGTGACCGTCGAGACAGACGGCCGACCCGAGGTCTACGACTGCAAATGGGGCGCCCGCGGCATCAACTCGGACGTGCTCAACCAGCTCGACGACGCTCGAGCCCACGCGGCCGAGGAAGAGGTCGCGCTCAACGTGGTCATCGTGGTCTTCGATGCTCGCCGCTCGTGCGAACTCCGCCTCGCTCGGGCCACGGCCAGCCACGAGCACACCGGCCTGGTGGCGCTCGAGGCGTTCGACTCGTTGACCAAGCCCGGACGATGACCGATCCAGTCCTCGACGACCGGCTGCCGTATCGAATCGTTCGGCCCTATCGCGTCCGGTTCGAGGAGTCCACTCCGAACGAGACCGTGAGGACGGCGATCCACCTGGCCTGGGCGGCCGACGTCGCCTGGCAGCACTCGACCCTGCTCGGCTTCGGGCGCGACTGGTACGCGTCCCGGAACCTCTTCTGGTTGGTGCGGGCGGTTCGGCTCGACGTCCTGAAGCCGATCGCGACCTACGCCGGCGTGATGGTCAGCACCGGCGTCACCGGCTATCGGCGGGTGGCGGCGCGCCGCGAGAGCGAGGTCTACGACCCGTCGGGCGAGTTGCTGGCGCGCCTCCGGATCGATTGGGTCATGACCAACCAACGGGGCGCCCCGACCCGAATCCCGCCCGAATTCCTCCGCTTCGTGGTTGATGCGGGG
>CABEAA010000020.1_pt1 | contig 22695 bp, 19 predicted proteins | sample 3132281 | NCBI WGS metagenome assembly CABEAA01 (sample SAMEA5534341, study PRJEB31848) | metagenome | biome: tundra; feature: field; material: soil | place: USA | collected 2013-05 | depth 0.45 m
GTCGTGAAGGCCGCCGGTGTCCGGCCCGACTTCAAGTTCGGCACGATGATCGAGATCCCGCGGGCCTGCTGGGTCGCGGACGAGATCGCCGAGCACGCCCAGTTCTTCAGCTTCGGCACCAATGACCTGACTCAGATGACGTTCGGCTACAGCCGCGACGACGCCGAGGGCGGGTTCCTGCTCAAGTACGTCGAGGAGAAGATCCTCCCGTACAACCCGTTCCAGTCCCTCGACCCGGTCATCGTCCAGGAAATGAAGATGGCCGTGGACCTGGGCCGCAAGACCCGCCCCGACCTGAAGGTGGGCATCTGCGGCGAGCACGGCGGCGACCCGATGTCCATTGGCTTCTGCCACGACATCGGCCTCAACTACGTATCGTGCTCTCCGTTCCGCGTTCCGGTGGCTCGCCTCGCGGCTGCGCAGGCGGCTCTCGCCGGCGCCGCGGAGCGCGACAAGTAACCGTTCCCCGTCCGTAACTCGAACGCCCGGCGGTCATTCGCCGGGCGTTCCGATTCGCGGCCCGATTGGCGGCCGATTCGCGAAGCCCCGGGCTCAGGTCGATGGCGTACCCGGAGTCAAGCGAAGGAGTATCGACAAGGCGGTTTGCTGCTGCGGCGACTTGATCGTTAGCTCGTAATCGCCCAACGGCCAGGGCCAGGGCAACAGGTGCCACGCGGTCGCCGCGGAGTGATTGGCCGTCACCGATGAGGTGACTGCCGGCGGCACCCAGAACTGCCCGGAGTGGGGCGGGCTCGCACTAGGCTGCGCGGCCGACGCCAGGACCGCGTCCGCGGAGAGCGGGGACAGCTGTGTATATGGTATGAACCCGCCGGCCGTCGAAGAGGGCGGGTCGTAACCCGAGCCCATGTATTCGACCGTTATGTCGGTGACGCTCACTTCTGCGGGCCATGTGATGGCCAGCGCGAAGACATCGACGTTTGGCCCAACGTCGAGGACGGTCGGGGTGGCGGTCGGCACCGGAGTCCAGACGACGCTTGGCTCGCGCGGGGTCGGTCGGGGAGCCGAAGTGATTACCTCGGCCATGCTCGCGGTTGCGATGCCCCAGCCGACGTGCATGTCGGTGAGGCGAAGGAAGCTCCAATCGACCCCGGACCAGACGCGCGACATGTCGACCAGATACGGTGGAAGTGGCGGCTCCTGGGAACCTTGGACCGCGAGTATGGGCGCGTCGCTGGCGGGAGCCGACGCCGATGGAGACGGCGCGGGCGCGACCGTGCCCCACGGCTTGACGAGTGCGGCAAGGATGAAGACGGCGCCTACGACGATGGCACCCAGCTCGGGCCGGACGAAGTGGCGCCGGCCCACGCGCTCCAGAGACTCGCTCTCGTCCTCGCTGAAAGCGACCGGCATAGCGGGGAGAGGGGTCGGGTCGGGCTGGTGCCGGCGTTTGGGGGCGTTTTTGGCCAGCCGTGTCTTCCCTCGGACCCGCTCAACCCGCGTTATCTCCGTGTCGTCCATCCAGGACTTCTCGTCGTCGCCGTTGAGCCAGACTCCGTGGTGCATGAGACGCTCCGCTTGTGGCTGTGCGCTTTAGGCGCGGGCTTTCGGCCCATCGACCAGCTCGCGGACCTTGCGAGCGAGCGCGTCGGGCGTGAATGGCTTCGATAGAAAGCCGTCCTCGTCTCTGAGCCCGCCCTTGGCGCCCACGAGTTCTTCGGTGTAGCCGGATAGAAACAGGGTTCGCATCTCCGGTCGCAGCTCTCGGATGCGAAGTGCCAGCTCAGGGCCGCTCAGGAGGGGCATCACGACATCGGACACGAGCAGATCGATCGGCGCTTCGTGATCCTCGACGATGGCTAGTGCCTCCAGAGAATCGGTGGCGACCAGCATCTTGTAGCCGCGACGTTCGAGGATGAGCCTGGCCAGCTCTCGAACGCTTGGCTCGTCCTCGACGAGCAGGATCGTCTCGGTGCCGCCCGACGCGGGAGGCAGGGCGGCGGTCGGGGCGGTGACCTCTTCTTCGACCAACGGGAAGTAGGCCTTGAAGGTCGTGCCTTCGCCGGGTTCGGAGTAGAGCCAGATGTGGCCGCCGCTCTGGCGAACGATGCCGTAGGTAGTCGCGAGTCCCAGGCCTGTGCCCTTGCCTCGTTCTTTTGTCGTGAAGAAGGGCTCGAAGATGTGGGCCCGGGTCTCGCGGTCCATTCCCACGCCGGTGTCGCTCACTGCGATCATCACGTAGCGGCCCGGCGTCACGGCGAAGTGTTCCGACACGTACGGGCCGTCGAAAGCCGTTTGCCCGGTTTCGATTCTCAACTGGCCACCGTTTGGCATCGCGTCGCGCGAGTTCAGCACCAGGTTGAGGATTATTTGCTCGATCTGCACCGGGTCTGCCCGCAGTCGCCCCGGTGCGGCCTCGAGCGTGTACCTCAGATCGATGTTCTCTCCGATCAACCGGCGCAGCATCGGCTCCATCGCCGACACGACTTCGTCGGGATCGAGCACGGTCGGCTGGAGCATCTGCCGGCGGGAGAAGGCAAGCAGCTGCTGGGTCAGCGCGGCTGCCTGTTCGGCCGCTCGCCGTATGGCTTCTGCGCTTTCGTACTGACTGTTGCCTTTCGGCAGATCCAGAAGCAGAAGTTGGGCGAATCCCGAGACGGCCGTGAGCATGTTGTTGAAGTCGTGGGCGATGCCACCGGCCAGCCGCCCGATGCTCTCCATCTTCTGCGCCTGAAGGAGTGTTTCCTCCATGTGCTGCCGGGCCGTCACGTCGGCCATCTGCTCGATCACGCCGACCGTGCGCCCTTCCTGGTCGCGCTGCGGCGCCGCGAACAGCTCGATCTGGATCGTGTGTCCGTCCTTGCGTTTGCGACGCAGATGCATGCCGCTGATCACTTCGCCCCGGGCGACGCTCCGGAGTATCTCGCGGACTTCGGGCATCTCCGTTGCCGGCACGTGGGGCAGGTTCTTGCCGAGTACCTCCTCCGCGGCCCAACCGAATGTGAACGCCGCGGCCGGGTTCCACAAACGAACGTTGCCCTCCAGGTCGAGGACGATGGTAGCGAGCGGCGACGCCTCGATGAGGGCTTCGAGGTTGGACGTCGTGCTTCGGAGATCGGCTTCCATCTGTTTGCGCTCCGTGATGTCGGCCATCACGGCAACCACGTAACGCCGGTCTTCCGAGACGAACGACGAGAGCCCGATCTCGACCGGTACGAGCTTTCCATCCTTTCGGCGAGCATCGAGGTCCCGGCTGAGGCCCATCGGGCGCGTCTGGGGGGCAGATGTGTACGACGCCATGTCGTCTTTGTGGCCGTTCCGGAGTGCCTCGGGGACGAGCTCGTCGACCTGCATGCCTGTCAGCTCGTCTTCCGCATAGTCCAGTAGTTCAGCCGTCTGCGGGTTCGAATAGACGATCTGGCCGGTCGAATCGACGAGAACGACGGCGTTGGGATGGCTCGCCAGGATCGAACGGAGCAGGCCTGCCGGGGTAGTCGAGGCTTCTCTCACGTCTGGAGCGGCAGGTGCTCGGGACGGCGCGAGACGGAACGGCGAATCGGACACTCAGGCTCCTTGGGAACGCGGCCTGAACTGACGGGCATGGTACTCCCGGGAGCTGACCGATCTCCAAATTGGCGGGGGAGATGCGGCCTTCGCACCTGAGGTACGGGCCATCCTGGATGGTCGGTGCCCTTCCACGGCATCGGCGCGTCCAGTGAAACATCCCAAGGTCGGCGTGGCAGGTCAGCCCGCGCGCCCTACGATCCAGACTGCATATAAAAGAGCGCGAGTGACGGCGCGCTCTCCTACGCAAACGGCTCGGGACCCCCTCCCCGGGCCGTTTGCCATGTCATGGGGTGTTGCCCGTCAGCTCGAGATCGAGCATCGCGGCCAGTTCGCGCGCGTTCGTCGAGCCGTAGTTCGCGTAGCAGTTGTTCATCAGGATGTGCAACTCCCGCGATTCCTCGGCTGCCTCGCGGATTCGCGGCAGCCATTCCCGAAGCTCGTCTTCGGTGTAGAGATAGCGGAACCGTTCCACGACCGGGATCGACTTCGCCTCCCACGTCTCCACGCGCCGGCCGTGGAAGCGAACCAGGGCCAGCTCCGGGGAAGTGACCGCCACGATCGGAGGGATGCTGCTGCGCAAGCCCTGCGGCCCGTCCACCATTACGAACGGGATCTCGTTATCCGCTAGGAAGCGCAACGTCCGGTCGCGATTCTTGTCGTTGAACCACGTCTCGCTGCGGAACTCCACGGCCGACCGGACCTCTCCCAAACGCTCGCGCGCCGCCAGAATCTCATCGCGACTCTCGCCGGTCGGGAAGAACCAGCGCGGGTATTGGAGCAGCACGGAGCCCAGCTGGCCGCTGGCACGGAGCGGCTCCAGGCCTGCCAGGAACATCTGCCAGATGGCGTCGCGCAACTCAGCCGGCAGGTCGCGAGCGTAGATCCGCGGCTTCGAGGCCAGTTCCGCCGGAAGAGCGCTCCTGATCTCCTTGGGCAGACGGCGAGGTTCCGTTGGCTGCCCGGTCATCAGGGCGTGTGCCTTGGCATCGAAGACGAAGTCCGGTGGCGTGCGCTCCACCCAGGCCTCGGCGGTCCGCGCGCTGGGCAGGCTGTAGTACGTGGAGTCGATCTCGACGATCGGAAAGGTGCTGGCGTAGAAGGTCAGGCGATCCTCGGCGCTGTCGGCGCCACGAGGGTAGAAGACGCCCGGTGCCGTCATCGTCGGGTCCGTCCAGGAAGCCGTGCCGATACGGACCGTAGACCCGGCCGAAGTCACCAGTGCATTGGCAGCTGCCTGGGCGACGCCCAGTGCGCGCTCGCCGGCAGCTTCCGGCCCCGGGTCGTGAGGGTTCGGCTCCATGAGCGGACCAAGAGGCAACGGCAGCGTTGGCATGCCGTCAGCGTGCCTCATTCCCGGCTCGGGCGCCGGCGGGCTTCTCTGGCGCTCAGCGGCCGGTCGAGATCTCGACGAGCAATACCGCACGGTTCGCCGGATCGTGCTCGATGCGAGCGACGTATCCGATCTGCCACAGCTCGCGGTTCAGAGCACGGTCGAGCTCGTCGATCGTCTGGCAGGAAAGGGCGCCACGGACCAGGGCGGCCCGGATCATCGAGTCATCGGAACGTGGCACGCTTGTTAGCGCCACCACCGAGAGGCCGTTGTAGCCAGCGTGATACCAGGGCACCGGCCCAAGCCGTCGTGACGGATGTCCCGGCCGAGATGTCGAGTCCCCAGGCATTCCCACTCATTGGCCCCAGCTGCTGGTCAACAGACATTGTATCAGCCCGACTGCGCTGGACGGCAATCGATGGTCCGGGTCGAGTGCCGGCGATCAGCGGCGGATCGCCGCGGGGCGGTTACGAAGAGCCGAGGGCCTCGCGCATCAGGGTGAAGGCTCGCTCGTGGTCGCCCGAAAGCGCCAGCGCATCGGCCCACTGGCCAAGCGCCTGCCGCAACAGCGTCGGGGTACCGGCCTGCCTCGCAACCTGACCGGCTTGCTCGTTGTCTTCCAACGCGCCGGCCATGTCGCCGATGCCGGTCCTCGCTCGTGCTCGAGTCAGCAAAGCCTGCACGACTGCGTTCGGGTTCTTACTGCGCCGCGCCAGTACGAGCGCCGCAGTCGCCTGACGGGCAGCTTGTTCGAACGAGCCGCCGGCGAGGGCGATGCGAGCCTGCGTCTCGATCACGTGCGCCAATGCCCGCTCGTCGCTGAAGCCTTCGAACGTCCGACGTGACGAGCCGGCCAGCTCGTCCGCCCTGGACGTGTTGCCGAGGGCGAGATAGGAAAGCGCCAGGTCGTTTTCGAGAGTGGCCGTCTCGCGGTCGGCTTCGGCGCGACGGTACAGCTCCAGGCTGGCGATCCCGGCTCGCAGGGCGGCTTCGAAGTCTCCGGTCTCGCGGTAGCTGTGGGCCAGATCGTAGAGATACGCCGCCCGGCGCCGATCGTCGAGGTCAGCGGCAAGACCCTTGACTTCCTCCAGGTATGCGAGCGCGGCGGCGTGGTTGCCTTCGCGCGACTCGTTGCTGGAGATCGCCATCAGGAGGCGCAGCGTGAAGTCGGGCTCAACCTTGAGGCCGCCTCGGACGCTCGCCAGGGTGGATAGCAAGATGGCCTTTGCCTCTGCCGTGTTCTCTTGCTGATAGTGAGCGTACGAGAGCCAGTAATCGGCGAGGGCCGCGTCGGCACCCCGTCCCGCGTCCCTGAACAGCCGTGAAGCTTCTGCGGCAAAAGCCGTGGCCTCTTTGCCGCCGCCTCGTCGCACCAGAGCCTCGGCAAGTCCGCGGAGGAGCTCTGCCCGCGATTCGTGCGCATTTCCGGCGTCGAGCAGGTGCCGGTAGGCGTCTACTGCTTCGTCCCAGCGACCCGACGCCAGAGCTAGATCGGCTTCGAGCCGGTGCCAGCCAGCCGTTTGATCGTTGAGCAGACTGCTGGCCGGGATCCCGAGTCGGTTCGAGAAGAAGCGAAGCGCCGCCATCGAGGGTCGGCTCAGGCCGTTCTCGAGGGCGCTTACGTAGGCCTTCGTGAACCGCTCGTCCGCGAGCTGCTGCTGCGTCATTCCGGCGGCCAGCCGCGCTCGCCGCAACCGCTCTCCCATCTCTCGCGCCAGAGGGGAGTCGTCTACCCGAGGGCGTGTCTTGCTTGTTCTTGCCATTCCCGGAGTTTACGCCATCGCGCTGCCGAGTTGTATACCAGGAATCCACTCGAACGGAGGGAGTTTAGTAGTACTTGACCATGTTGTTTGGCCGAGCCTACCCTTCCCTCGCCGACAGCCGCTCGCTAACTGTCCGGTTGGGCGATATTCCCCGAGAAGGAGTCGTCCAATGACTTTCCGATTTCTCAGCGCACGTTCCATCGTTCTCGCATCGATCCTCGGAGTTGCGCTCGCAGCGATTCAACTCGCCACAGTGTTCGCGGGAAGCCTGGGAACTGGCTATCCCCACTGAGTCAGTGCTGGAAGAGCACTGACAGCGAGTCCCGAATAGTTCCGTTCATCCCATTCTGCCCGGCCGGCGGCGGCGCTGGAGCGGTTGTCGGCAAAGCCGCGTTGACGCCTAGATTTCACTGACATAAGAAGGTGGCTACTCGTATCGGCTGGCGGTTCAGCTGCTCGGAAGTGTTGCCACTTGAGGGCCCGTATGTCAGCCTCACTCCTGTTGGAAGGGATCGCCCGAACGGTCGAATGGCTGTTCCGTTAGAGGAGGATCCCGTCCACCGTTGGTGGCGTGCATCAGGTGGGTAGCGCCTGCGGCCGTCGTCCCACATACCAGCGGCAGGAGTTGAGGATGTTCTGGTCCAAGACTGACCGCGAGGCGCGGCGTCAAAAAGTGCTCGATGAGTTGCTCGAGGTCGATGCGGCCGATCGCCGGAATCGGATCGAGCAAGCCGTGGTGGCCGGCGACGTTCGAGCGGGCGAGGTAGAGCAAGCCCTCCGTCTCGTGGATCGGCTCGATGCCCTGAGGGTGATGACAATCCCTCACGTGCATGGCGACATCAGGTCGGCTCACGCATCGGACCTGGAGGACGTGACTCGCCCAGATGACCTGGAGTCCATGGCTGACGCAGAAGACGTCGCGACGGAATCCTCCGCCTCCGTGGAGGAGGCACTGCCCCTGGCTGCTCGGATGCCAAAGTCGAAGGGACGGCGGGCAATAGCCAGAAAGGGCTCGAAACCCCGAGTCGGAGCCGCCGGCCACACGCCGCGGGGTCGAAGCTCGAGAGCTCGAACTGCCATCCCAGTCGTCCGCGAGCCCGAAGCCATCTCGATCGAACCCGAAATGATCGTGCCGGCGCCGGACGAGCCCCAAGCCCGAGTTGCGGTCGATCCGCAGATCCTGGCTGCGCCGATGCCAATGGATGCCCTCGAAGCAGCCGCTCGTCTGATCGCCCGGGACCTCTCCGCGCGCAAGGCCGCGCGATCGTCGGCAGTGCCCCGACGGCATGGTCACCGGCCCGGAAACGACGTGGAGCGCTCTCCGGAGCCGACGCTGACGGCCGCAGGCGGCCGGCCGGCCGAACCGGTCGGGCCGAGCATCGACTGGCTTCGACCCTAGGAGTTCCGAGGCGGCGCCGTCGGCTCAGTCGGCGGCAGTGGCCTGCGCCGTGTAGCGCCGTCCCATCTTTCGGACTGTGAGCGGCAGACCGAACGCCTCCGATAGGACCGGGCCGGTAACCGTCGACTCGACGAGACCGGAGGCTACGATCCGCCCCGATCGCAACACCAGCGCGTGGGTCGTGCCCGAGGCGATCTCCTCGACGTGGTGGGTGACGACGACCGTGGCTGCGAGCCTCGAGTCCGAGTTGAGCCGCTCGAGCAGAATCGCCAGTCGCTCCCGTGCTCCCAAATCGAGCCCGGCGGCCGGCTCGTCCAGCAACAGCAGCAGCGGATCGACCATCAGGGCTCGGGCGATCTGGACTCGCTGCCTTTCGCCCGACGAGAGCAACTCGAAGCGCCGATCCCGCAAACCTGAGCAGCCCACGAGATCGAGGACTTCTTCGGCCCGATGCTCCGCCTCTCGGCCATGCCGGTCCCACCAGGGCGCGGTCGCTCCCGTGGCGCCTGCCAGCACCACCTGGTACGCGGTCAGCTGCCCGGATATGCGTGGCTCGAGCGCCGCGCTCACGAGGCCGATCCGGCGGCGGAGCTCGCGCACGTCTTTCGAGCCCGTGGCGCCGCCCAGGATCGAGACGGTCCCGCGCGACGGCCACAGATATGTGGATGCCACGGACATCAGCGTTGTCTTGCCGCTCCCGTTCGGACCCAGTAGGACCCAGCGCTGGCCCGGTTCAACGCGCCAGTCGACCCTGTCGAGCAGCAAATTCCCGGACCGGATGACCGAGATGCCACGCAGGTCGACGATGACGTCGTCGGTTGCGGTCACAACTCGCCGGGCCGGTCGCCACCGAGCGTGGCCTCGAGCCGGTCGCCACCGAGCGTGGCCTCGAGCCGGTCGAGGAACGGAATCTGCGTTTCCTTTATGTGCCGCCGCGCTTCCAACGGGTCGTACCAGGCCACTCGATCTATCTCCGGATACTCCTTGAAGCGGCCAGAGAAGGGCGGCCATTCGAACGAGAAGGTGTTGCTGATCGCGGCGGCCGGGTCGAGGTCGCCCTCGGCGGCCCAGGCATGCACGATCTTGCCGCCCTTCTGTCTGACCCAGCCGAGATCGATCAAAGGGCCGTCCGGAACGGGATGGCCGGTCTCTTCTTCGAACTCGCGCCGAGCGGTCAGCTCGAGGGCCTGATCGGCCGCGCTCGTCTCACCCTTGGGAATGGACCAGTTGCCCAGCTCTTTGCGACCGAAGAAGGGTCCGCCGGGATGTCCGAGAAGCACTTCGAGCAGCCCGCCGGATCGGCGGAAGAGGAGGATGCCGGCACTAACTCGAATTGCCACGTGCCAAGCGTACGCGAGAGGGGATTGCCGCGTCCGGGGCCTCGATCCCGAATCGGCGACAATACCGGTGGGCGGTCGGGTCGGCCGTTCCGCGCCGTCACCGTTCAAAGGAGTCCTAACGATGGTCGATACCCGTGACCTGGGCACGAGCGGTCTGAAGATCACTACGGTCGGTTTCGGATCGTGGGCGGTTGGGGGTGGCGGCTGGGCATTCGGCTGGGGACCCCAGGATGACGCGGAATCGGCTCAGGCGATCGTCCACGCCGTCGAACGGGGCGTGAACTGGGTCGATACGGCCGCGATATACGGACTCGGCCATTCCGAGGAAGTGGTCGGCCGAGCGCTCTCCCAGATCGCCGCCGCCGATCGGCCCTTCGTCTTCACGAAATGCGGGCTCATCTGGGATGAGGCCAACCGTATGGCGCCGGCCCGACGCATCCTCCGACCGGCATCGATCCGCGTCGAATGCGAGGCCTCGCTGCGGCGGCTCGGCGTGGAGCAGATCGACCTCTACCAATTCCACTGGCCCGACGAGTCCGGCGTCGCGGTGGAGGATTCCTGGGGCGAGATGGCCCGGCTGGCCGACGAGGGCAAGGTCCGGGCGATCGGCGTCAGCAACTTCAACGTGAGCTTGCTCGAACGCTGCGAACCCATCCGCCACGTGGATTCGCTCCAACCTCCGTTTTCGATCATCAGCCGCGGAACGGCGAGCGACCTGCTCCCCTGGGCCGCGGCACACGGCACCGGAGTGATCGTCTACAGCCCCATGGCGTCGGGCATCCTCACAGATTCGTTTACTCGCGAGCGCGTCACGGCGATGTCCGAAGATGACTGGCGACGCCGATCGGACGCCTTCGTCGAGCCGGCCCTGACGCTCAATCTTGCCCTCCGCGACGCCATCAAGCCCATTGCCGCGAGGTTGGGCACCAGCGTTTCGGCGTTGGCCGTGGCATGGACCCTCACCTGGGCGGGAGTCAGTGGCGCGATCGTCGGGGCGCGCAACCCGAACCAGGTCGACGGCTGGCTGCCGGCCGGCTCGCTCCATCTCGCGCCCGCGGACCTGGACGAAATCGCCGCGGCGATCGAACGCACCGGCGCAGGTTCCGGACCGATCAGGGCCTGAGCGGGAGGCGGGCTCGCAGCAAGGTTGCTGGGGCGCCCAGGGAACGTACCTCGTAGGCGCCGGCCGAGCCGGCAACGAGCGCCGTCTCGAAACGATCGAGCCGAGCGGTCTCGGGACCGCATGTCACCTCGGCGGCGCCGTCGGTGACCGTCAGGATATGGAACGTGCGGCCGGCGGTGTCCGTCTGCAGCGATTCGACCCCGACGCGGACGAGGTCGACTTCGAAGTACTCGCACGCTATTGCTAGGGAGGTGCCTGTGCCGCCGGTTACTCGCGGGAAGGCCCGCTCGAGAGCCCCGACCGGCAGAGTGACCTCAACCGATTCCTCGATATGCAGCCGCCGGTCGGGCGTCTGAGGCCGATCCCAGTCGTACGCTCTGTAGGTGATGTCGCTCGCCTCCTGGAGCTCGTAGAGAAACAGCCCGGGACCCAGGGCATGGAGCGTTCCGGCGGGGATCAGAACCGCCTCGCCGCTTCTCACTTCGATTTCGGACGCGACGTCGACGGCTCGCCCGGCACGGATTGCCCGCACCAGCTCGTCCGCGCTCGTTCCGGGCTTCACTCCAAGCAGGATCTTCGCGCCGGGGTCCGTCTCGAGGAAGTACCACGCCTCGGTCTTGCCGAGCTGGTCGGGGCCCTCCATGCGGCGAGCCTGCTCGTCGTTGGGGTGGACCTGGACCGACAGCCAATCGGCGCAGTCGAGAAGCTTGGCGAGCACCGGGAAGCGTCGACCGTCGCGGCCGCCTGACGCCGATCCGAGAAGCTCGGAACCGTACGCGGCGACGAGCTCGTCGAGCGTCCGACCTTCGTGACGGCCGCCAACCACACGGCTTCCGCCGTGGGCGATCCACGCTTCGCCGACTGGGGGATCGGAAGCTCGCAGACGCTGGCCGCCCCAGACCCGTTCGCGATACTGCGGCTCGACCCGCAGAAGGCGCTGGCACAGGTCAAGTTCGGGAGTCTCCGGTATCGAGGTCACTGCGCCGTCCAGCCACCGTCCACCGGCAGGATCGCGCCCGTGATCAGGCCTGCCGCTCGAGATGCCAGGAAGATGACCGCCGCCGCGACGTCTGCGGTCGTGCCGACCCGGCCAATGGGGATGTTGGCCAGCACCTGGGCCAGAAAGGCGGGATCGTCGAGCCGTTCCGACGTGCCAGGCGTGTAGATCCAGGTCGGGGCGATTGCGTTCACCGTCACGCCGTAGGGCGCCCATTCGAGGGCGAGAACCTTCGTCAGCATGTTCACGCCGCCCTTGCTCGCCGAGTACACAGCATGGCGCCGGATCCCCACCAGCCCTGCCTGCGAGCTCAAGTTGACGACCCGGCCGTAACCGCGCTCGATCATGTGGCGGCCGACCGCCTGGCTCGTGAAGAAGACTCCCTTGAGGTTGACCGCCATCATCTCGTCCCAGTCGGACTCGGCGACATCGACCGCATCGTGATTCGCCCCGAGCCCGGCATTGTTCACGAGGATGTCGATGTGGCCGTGGTCGAGCACGGCCGAGTCGATGGCGGCCCGGGTCGCGGCCACGTCGGTGACGTCCAGCCGAAGCGGAACCACGCGGCCGCCGCCTGGCGCGGCCCACTCAATCGGCGCCGTTTCGGGATCGCGCACGCCGCCGAGGACCGTCGCACCGCACGCGGCGAGGGCGCGGGCAAGGTCGTGGCCGATGCCGCGGCCCGCCCCGCTGACGAGCGCGACTTGTCCGGTCAGGTCGAAATCGGGTCGTTCCATAGAGCCAGTCTACGTCGCACGGACGGTTCGGGTAGGGCCGAAGGTGGGACCCTCGAATAGATCTGTGGGGTACGGTGCGGATCGGGGGTGGCCTGCCAGAATCCGAACCGTTCGAGAGCGAGTGGCATTAGTCACCTGCCCGCGGGCCCCGAACGCGAACAACCCAGGCAGCACGTGCAACGCCGTCCTTTTGGGCGGCGTTGCACGTTTCCGTGCCAGCGGAGCCGCCGTCAGGGCCGCCGCCAGGGCAGTCGCAGGATCTCGATGGCGGTGCAGCGATCCATGACGACCGCGAGACCTGCGTCCGCGGCAATGCGGGCGCTCTCCCAGTTGATCACGTCTAACTGGAGCCACAGGGCGCGGGCCCCAATCGAAACTGCGTCTCGCGCAACCTCGGGAGTGAGCTCGGGGCGCCGGAAGACGTCGACGATGTCGATGGGCCCCAACCGCGCGGCCTCCGCCAGCGTGGCCACGGCCGGTACGCCGGCGACCTGCGTTTCGTTCGGGTTCACGGGGATGCATTCGTAACCGGCCGCGACAAGCGTGCGAAAGACGCCGAACGAGGGTCGGGCGGGGTTCGAAGACGCACCCACGATCGCGACCCGGCGCGAGGTTCGGAGCAACTCGAGGATGGCGGCGTCGTCGAGCAACGCGACGTGGGGGCTGGCGGATGGCTCTTCGGCGGATAGCTCCTCGGCGGACATCTCTGTTTCCTTCAACTGGGTGAAGAAGTAGGCGTGGGAGTGGGTTCGGGCGAGGGTGCGGCGGTCATGCGGGGCGGACCGAGTTGCATGTCGGCGAGGACCCGATCGAGCCGGTCTGCGAGCGCGGCGGGTTTGGTTACGTGGAAGTCGGTCAGCCCGATGCCGCCGCCGGCAACGTCGCTCAGAACGAGGCCGGGCACATCCTTGCCCTCGGAATAGCGAAGGATCGCCGCGACGATGGCAATGTCGTACAGCTTTCGGACGCTCGTCACCAGGCAGGATTGCACGTCGGGCACGAGCAGCCAGGCGTCCGAGTCGAGCGCGACCACCAATGCGTTGCGGGCGCACGCTCCTCGCATGGCGCCGATCCCCGACAGGTCCGACCTCGCCGCGATCACATCCGCCCCACCGGCAACGAGTCCCGCGGCCGCTGCGCGGCCTTTCGCCGGATCGGCCGGCGTGCCTGCGTTTGCGAAAGAGACGATCACGGCGCGGTTCGCGAATAGCGCCGCGTTCCGGAAACCGGCCGCGTAGTTGGCGGTGGCCGCGCTCGAATCGTCGTCGCCGACGATTCCAACATTTCCCGTCTTGCTCAAGGAGGCCGCAGTCACGCCCGCGAGGTATCCCATCTCGGATTCGTCGAAAGCGATGGCGTGGAGATTCGCGGGCGCACCCTCGGCGGCGGCTTGATCGAGTGTGAAGAACTGAACGGAGGGGTGGGCCAGCGCCGCCGCACGCGTGGCCGCGGCAGCGGGACCACCGACGGTGACCACGACGTTTGCGCCCGATGTGGCGGCAGTTTGAATGTCGGTGAAGAGGTCCGCCACGGAAGTGGGTATCGCCATCGATCGGGCAGCGTCGAGGTTGGCGGCGGCCTGCTGCACTCCCAGCCACGCGACGGCACTTGCCGTTCCGGCCTCCGACTCGCCGACGTCGGCCACCAGAGCGATCGACCCGACGGGGCGCGAAGTAGGGCCGGGCGTCCGGGCCTGTTGGGACGCGGCATGGTCCGATGAACTCGGCGCCCGCGAACTCGGCCCCGGCGACGCGACGGGCTCGCTCGAGAACAGACCGCAGCCGGACACGCTCGCAGCCAGGCACAGGGCGGCCAAACCGACGGCTGGGCGATGGCGTGTCCGGCGGCTCATGGCTCGATTGTACGGAGGCGGAGGCGGCTTGTGGCATTCTTCGCTGGCTCGCTCGGCGGGACCGATGGAGTGGCTTCCGGCTGAGCCGTCGAGCACGGGCCAGACTTGTAAGCGGTTCACAATGGTGCCAGGAGGGAGGAAACGTGATCGATCAGGTCCAGCCGAGGGACGAGCGGATCGTCCTGGCCGGCGATTTTGGGTTGAGGGTGCTGCGCTGGAGCCCGCCGGTTGCGGTCGGGCCGGGCACTGCGTCTGGCGCGGCCAACGCCCCGACCTGGCTGCTCGTCCACGGGCTCGCATCCAACGCTCGACTCTGGGACGGCGTCGGCCGCCGCCTGGCAGCCGCGGGACGCGACTCCGTGGCCGTCGATCTCCGCGGTCACGGCCGATCGGACAAGCCCGACGGCGGCTACGACTTCGCCACCATCGCCGAAGACCTGCGCGCGCTGATCGACGCCCTCGGCCTGGATCGCCCGATCCTTGCCGGCCAATCGTGGGGCGCCAACGTGGTGCTCGACTTCGCCGTCCGTTACCCGGAGTTGACCCGTGGCATCGTCCTCGTGGACGGCGGGCTCACCGATCTGCGCGACGCGTTCCCGACGTGGGACGTCTGCTGGGATCGTCTCGCGCCTCCGCCGCTGGTCGGGCTGCCGCTTTCCGACGTGGAGGCGTATTTCCACACGAGCCACGCGGACTGGCCGGAGGAAGGCATCGAGGGCTCGCTGGCGAACTTCGAGATTCGCTCGGACCGGACGATCGCGCCCTGGCTTTCGCGAGAGCGCCACAAGGCGATCCTCGAATCGATGTGGGGCCAGCGAACCGGAGAGCTGTGGTCGCGACTGCAGGTGCCCGCCTTGATCGTGCCGGTAGACGGCGGCGAGGGCGACTGGACCCGCGCCAAGCGAGCCGGCGCCGACGCGGCCGAGGCGGCGCTCCGTACCTCGGGCGTTCCGGGCCGAGTGCACTGGTTCGTCGGAGACCACGACATTCACGCCCAGCATCCGAAGGAGCTGACCGAGACCATGCTGAACGAAGAGCGGTCCGGCCTCTTCGGTGGCGTCCGGGTGCCATGACGATGGGCGCAAGGCTGCCGCGCATCCTGACCATCATGGGTTCCGGCGAGACGACTCCGACCATGGCCCGCGCGCATCGGGCGATCCTCGATCGGCTTGGGGAACGGCCCGTTCCGGCGGTGCTGCTGGACACGCCCTACGGGTTCCAGGAGAACGCGCAGGACATCTCCGATCGTGCCCTGGAGTACTTCCGCGCGACCGTCGGAGCCCCGTTCACCCTGGCTTCGTTCCTCTCCGCCGACGCGGATCCGCTGGTCAGGGAGACGGCTCTCGTCCGAATCCGCGAGGCCCGCTACGTCTTCACCGGCCCGGGCAGCCCAAGCTATGTGCTGCGGGTTTGGGCCGGCACGGAGATCCCCAGGCTGCTCGCTGCGAAGCTCGACACCGGCGGCGCGGTGACGATGGCCAGCGCCGCGGCCCTGACCCTGGGTCGCTTCACCATCCCCGTTTACGAGATCTACAAGGTCGGGGAGGCGCCGCGCTGGCTGGACGGGCTCGACTTGCTCACGCCGCTGGGTCTTCCGGTTGCGGTCGTGCCTCACTACGACAACGCGGAGGGCGGCAATCACGACACCCGGTTCTGCTACCTGGGCGAGCGGCGGTTGCGGATGCTCGAGGCGGATCTGCCCGACGACGTCTTCATCCTGGGCGTCGACGGGCACACGGCCCTGGTCCTCGACCTCGACGCCGGTTCGGCGACGGTTACGGGTCTCGGCACGGTCACGGTTCGGAAGGATGGCCGGAGCACCGTCTTCCCGGCCGGCTCCGAGGTGACGATCGCCGACCTCGTGGCCGCAGCCAGGGGCAATGCGGGACCGATCGCGGCGGCTTCGGGGCGGACCGTTGCTGCCGCCGTCTCAGCCGAGCCGCCCATGTCGCGGCCGCTGCAGGAGGAAGTGGCCAATCTCGAGCGAGTCTTCGCCGCTTCTCTCGACGAGTGCGACGCAGCCGCCGCAGTTCGCGCCATCCTGGCGCTCGAAGAGACGATCCAGGCGTGGGCGGCCGACACCGAGCAGTCGGACGCGCTCGCCGACGCCCGATCGGCCCTGCGGGCTGCGATCGTCTGCCTGGGCGAGCTGGCGGCCGAGGGGACGCGCGATACGGCGGCCCTGATCGGACCGTTCGTGGACGGGCTCCTGGTCGAGCGAGAGCGCGCTCGTGCCGCGCGTGACTGGGCCGCGGCCGACGCGATCCGCGACCGGCTCCTCGCGGCAGGCATCGAGTTGCACGACACGCAGGACGGAACCACCTGGTCGCTGCCACCCGAGGGCCCTGTGCCTGCCCCCGTAGGTGCCGAAGCTCAGATCGGTGGGTAGCCGGTCGGCTGAGGCGATCTCGACTGGGGCGGGTGGGTTATCCGGCGATCCCAAACCGCCGCTCAGACGACCCTGCCCGACGCATGCCGCGCCGCGGCCCTGGTCCTCCGAGGCGCCCAATGTGTCGCGCTCACTCCCTCGCTCGCCAACCTCTCTCGCTCGATCCCGACGTTTGTTCCGCTCAGCCGAACAGGAATTCCCGCTCAGAACTGAGGCACGACTGAGGGGCCACGCCAGCGGTCGGACCGTGTGGCCAACCCCTCGATGGCGCCTGAAAACGCCACGGCAACTCGGTGATAAGCGCTGGATGATCGCGCAGAGCCACGCTTTGCCCAGTCGGATGGCCAGTCTCGCGTTCTGGAGGGGTTCGTTGGTTACGGAGAGCCAAAACGTGTTCGGGTCAGCCGAACATCTGCAAGATCGCGTGCCCTCGACGCCCTGCGTTCCGCTCCCTCGCGCCGCCCAACCCCATCGCGCCTCCCCGCCGGAGCCAGGGATTGGGCGCGGGGCTGGCAAGCGCCCTGCCAGCGAGAAGACGCGGCGAGAGCTGGCCCGAGTGGCGAACGCCCTCGGTCGCGCCGTCCGTGACGAGCGATGTCGTCGGGGACTGCGGCTGCGTGACGTGGCGCGAGTCGCGGACGTCGCGCTAGCCACCGTTCACGCGGCGGAAAGCGGCGTGGTCTGCTCCCTCGAGACCTACCTTCGACTGGCCGGGGCCTTGAGCCTCCGGGCGGAGTTCGACCTGGCAGATCCGCACCGTCGCGAGCCATCGACCCGCCGGGCGCAGGAGCCGGTCCACGCCGCAATGGGCGAGGTGGAAGCGTCGCACCTGCGAGCGATCGGCTTCCGGGTCGGGATCGATGAGTTGTTCCAGCACTGTCAGTTCGCCGGGCGAGCGGACGTCGTGGCCTGGTCGGTCGAATGCGAAGCTCTCCTGCACATCGAGAACCGGACGCGCTTCCCGGACATCTAGGAGTCATTCGGCAGCTTCAACGCAAAGCGCCGCTACCTGGGTGCTGATCTCGCGGCCCAGGTTGGTATCGCTCGTTGGCGCAGCGAAACCCACGTGATGGTCTCCCTCTGGTCCGCTGAGGTCTTGCGCGTCGTCCGTGCTCACGTCTCTAGCTTCGGTAGTGTCTGCCCGGGCTCGGGGGGAGTCTTCGAGGCATGGTGGCGTGGCGAGCCTCCGCCACCAGGGAGGAGCTCGGTCCTGCTCTTCTTCGACCCGATCGCCGGAAGCCGCAAAGACCGGCGACGCTGGGTCGGCCTCTCAGACTTGACGGGCCTGCGACCCCGCTACCGCGGCTACGCGGAAGCGATGGCGAGTCTCGAGTGCCGCTCGCTTGGAGCTTGAGCAAACTCGGAGTGTCGCATCCCGTTGCAGGTCCGCGCTCACCTTCGAAGGCGGCCTTCCGGCCGCATGCTCGACGCGCCCGAGCCTATAGACTGGGCCCGTGACCGTTGCCCCGAACGACTTCGTCCATCTCCACGTCCACACCGAGTTCAGCCTCCTCGACGGGCTCGGCCGGATCAACGACGTCGCCGATCAGGCCTCGAAACTCGGCTTCGACGCCATGGCCATAACCGACCACGGAGCTCTTTACGGAGCCGTGGCTTTCTTCCAGGCGGCCGCGGCCAAGGGCATCAAGCCGATAGTCGGCGTCGAGACGTACGTCGCCCCGCGAAGCATGCGCGACAAGGAAGGCAAGGCCGACAGCCAGCCCTTTCATCTCGTGCTGCTGGCGCAGACCTGGGAGGGATACCAGAACCTCTGCCGGCTGATCACCGACGCCCACCTCGACGGCTACTACTACAAGCCGCGGATCGATCGGGAGCATCTGGCCCGCTATTCGAAAGGGCTGATCGGGCTCTCGGCGTGTCTCAGCGGCGAGATCCCCAAGGCGCTCGAAGTGGACGACTGGGACCTGGCCCGGCGCCTGGCAGCCGAATATCGCGACATCCTCGGCCCCGAGCACTTCTTCCTGGAGCTGCAGGACCACGGCATTCCGGCGCAGAAACGCCTCAACGAAAAGCTGTTGCGTCTCGGCCCGGAGGTCGGTCTCAGCCACGTCGTGACCAACGACCTGCATTACGTCCGGCGCGAACAGCACGAGGCCCACGACGTGCTGCTGTGCGTAGGCACGGGCAACAACCTGGACTCCCCGGGGCGGATGCGCTTCGAGTCGGACGAGTTCTACGTGAAGTCGGCCGCCGAAATGGCCGCGCTCTTCCCCGACAACCTGGACGCCATCCGGCGGACGCGGACCATCGCCGAGATGGTGGACATGAAGCTTCCCTTCGGCCAGCTGCGGATCCCGAGCTTTCCGGTGCCCGAAGGCGAAACCATCGAGTCGTGGCTTCGCAAGGAGTGCAACGTGGGTCTGGCGCGCCGTTACGGCACGGTCACGCCCGAGCTGCAGGCCCGCCTCGACTACGAGCTCGACGTCATCTGCCGCATGGGCTACGCCGGCTACTTCCTGATCGTGGCCGACTTCACGGCGTTTGCCCGCCAGCAGCGCATCGCCATCACGGTCCGCGGCTCCGCTCCGGGTTCGATCGTCACGTACACGCTCGGCATCACGCCCGTGGACCCGATCCACTACCAGCTGCCGTTCGAGCGGTTCCTCAACCCCGACCGCGTCACGATGCCCGACATCGACGTGGACTTCGAGGACGGGCGGCGCGAGGAAGTGATCAACTACGTCAGCCGCAAGTACGGCGCCGACCACGTCGCCCAGATCATCACGTTCGGCACGATGCTCGCCCGCGCGGCCATCCGGGACGTGGCCAGAGTCGTGGGAATGTCCTACGGCGACGGCGACAGGATGTCGAAGGCGGTCCCGAACCAGCTCGGCATCAAGCTCGACGAAGCCATCGAGACGAGCCCGGCGCTCAAGGAGATGTACGAGAACGAGCCGCCCGTGCATCGCGTCATCGAGTTCGCGAAGCAACTCGAGGGTGTGGCCCGGAACGCTTCCACGCACGCCGCCGGGGTGGTCATCAGCCGCGAGCCGCTCACGGAGCTGATGCCGCTCCAGCGCGCCACGAACTCCGACGGCGTCATGACTCAGTACGAGATGCACGGGGTAGATGCCCTCGGCTTGCTCAAGTTCGACTTCCTGGGCCTCTCGAACCTGACGATCCTCCGTCAGGCCGTCGATCTCATCCGGGACCATCGTGGCGAGGAGATCGACCTCGAGAACATCCCACTCGACGACGCAAAGACGTTCGAGCTGCTCGCGTCCGGCGAGACGACCGGCGTCTTCCAGCTCGAGTCCGCCGGCATGCGGCGCTACATCCGCGAGCTTCGCCCGAGCACGGTCTTCGACCTTGCGGCCATGGTGGCGCTCTATCGACCGGGTCCGATGGACAACATCCCGGCGTACATCCGCCGCAAGCACGGCACGGAGAAGGTTTCGTACCTTCATCCGCTCCTCGAGCCGTACCTGAATCGAACCTACGGCGTCTTCGTCTACCAGGAAGACATCATGTCCGCCTCCACCGCGCTGGCCGGCTTCACGGGTCCGGAAGCCGACATGCTCGGCTACGCGATCCGCAAGAAGAAGTCGGCGCTCATGAGCGAGATGCGCGAAAAGTTCGTGCGTCAGGCGGCCGAGCGTGGCGTCAAGAAGGACGTCATCGACGCCGTCTTCGCGGCCTTCCAGCCGTTCGAGCGCTACGGCTTCAATAAGGCCCATGCAACGTGCTACGGCCTGATCGCGTACCAGACGGCGTACCTCAAGGCGAACTACACGGTCGACTACATGACGAGCGTGCTGACCGCCTTCCGAGACAACGAGGAGAAGGTCGCGGCCGCGGTTGCCGAATGCCGGCGTCTGGGGATCGACGTCAGGTCGCCCGACGTCCACCGGTCGTTCGTCGAGTTCACCGTCGAAGACGAGGCTATCCGCTTCGGACTGCTGGCCGTGAAGAACGTCGGCGAAGGGGCCATCGAATCGATAATCGCCGCCCGACAGGCCGACGGCGACTTCAAGAGCCTGGCCGACTTCTGCGCTCGCGTGGACCTGCGCCTCGGGAACAAGCGAGTCCTCGAGTCGCTGATCAAGGTCGGGGCCATGAGCCGGTTCGGGCATGCCGCGCAGCTGCTCGAAGCGCTGGACGACGCGATGGCGGCGGGACAGGCGGCGCAGCGCGACCGCACCACGGGCCAGACCGCTCTCTTCGATCTGGGTTCCGCGCCCGAAGCGCTCGATCGGCCGCTGCCGCAGGTCCCGGAGGCTCTGGCACGCGAGCGGCTTCGCTGGGAGAAGGAGCTCCTGGGGCTCTACCTATCGGAGCATCCCCTCAGCGCGATCGCGGAGCAGATCGGGCAATACGTCAGCGCCTACTCGGTCGATCTCAAGGACGAATCTCTCGACGGGCAGCGGGTCGTGATGGGCGGCATCGTCACCGGGCTGCGCACCGTGACCACCAGGAACAGGGAGACGATGGCCGTCGCCACTCTCGAAGACCTGCAGGGAACCCTCGAAGTGGTGGTATTCCCGCGGATGTATGCGACGACCGGCGACACGTTCGCCGAGGGAGCGATCCTGCTCGTGGCCGGACGCGTGGATCACCGAGGTGAGGAGGCGTCGCTGCTCGCGGACGCCGTATGGGTCTGGGAAGACGCTCTCGCCAGGGGCCCGACGACGATTGCCGCCGAAGTTGCCGCGGGCGACAGGGGCAGGGGCGGCGGACGACGCTGGGGCAACGGAAACGGCAGTGGAGGCGGCAACGGCGCGGACAAAGGACGTTCCGGGCCGCCGGCTTCGGTCCTGGCCTCGGGCCCGGCTTCGCCCGCCACCGCGCTCGCCACTTCGGTGGCTCCACCCGGGCCTTCGGCGCCGCAGGTCCGCGTTTCGCCGTTACGGGGTGGGGGAGTAGAGGCTTCCCCGGGCGCCGTGGTCGGAGTCGGGTCCAGTGGCGCCGGCACGTCCCCGGGCGGGGCCACTCCCACGGGGATCGCCGCGGAAGGGCCTCGGCCGCTTCCCGCCGAACCGCTCAGCTCATCGCCGGAGCCCGACGATCTGGCGAGGCTCTCGCCCGAGCGTGAAGAACCGCCACTCCCCGACGAGGCGCGAGACGTGGCGGCCCGAGCCTCGTCCGCTCCGACCGCGCCGCTCGAGGCGCCGGCGTCGAGCATTCTCCATGTGCGTTTCACGCGCGGCGCCGATACGAGCCGCATCGTGTGGGCGATGGAGGAGTTGAGCGCGATGCTCAAGCAGCGTCCGGGAGCCACTCGCGTGGTGTTCCACATACCCCAGCAGGGCGGTGCCACGCTTCCGATGGAGGTTCGACAGGGAGTCGCCTACGACGCCGAAATGCTGGCGGAAGTCGCCCGCCGACTCGGGGAGGGGCTGGTCCGGATCGAGGTCGCTCCGGGCGCGAAGCCTCTGTGAGCGCGATCGAGACAGCGCCGGCCGAACCGGCTCCGACCGTCAATCCCTACCTGGGCTTGCGGCAACGGGTCTTCGGCTGGGGTCGGGCTCAAGTTGCCGTCCCGGTCGGGCTCGCGGTCCTCGGGCCCGGCGTGCTCGCGACGGCCGGCCTGGCCGGCCACCTGTCCGGCGCCGTGTTCGTGGCGCTGGTGCTCGTGCCGACGCCGCTTCTGGAAGCGCTGCTGGCACTGCGTGCTCGTCACGAATGGCCGGCGCAGGAAGTCCTCGGCTGGATCGACTGGACGACGCTCGAGGATTGGGGCGTGCGCACGCAAGGAAGGCGACCGCGAAGTCCCCTCGAGGCTGAAGCCTGGCTTGCGGGCCATCGCGACGTGCCGGTCCCGCAGGGGCTCCGCGCCGGCATCCTCATCCTTGCCGGTCGTCTGACCGAAGCGCGCGGTGTCATTGCCGCACTGCCGACGGCCACTCCCGGGGAGCGTCGCGAGAAGCTAGAGCTGGAACTCGACGCCGACGCCTTCGAGCTCCAACCGCTCGCCATCGATGCCGCCGACGATGCGGTGCGTGCGGATGCCGACCGATCGTCCGCGGAGATCGCGGCCCGGCTCGCGTATCACGCGGCCCTCGCGGCAGTCGCGCGGGGCGGCGATGGCATCGTGGAGCTGGCGGCGGCCCGACCCGCTATCGGCCGGCTACCGGCGGAGCTGATACGTCGCGTGTGGCTGGGCCGACTGCGATTCGCGATACTCGCGGCCGTCCTCGAAATATGGATTCTCGTGGCGATCGTCGTGGCAATGTCCACCGCGAGCGGAGTAGTGCTGTACTAGAGGATTACCCTTTAGCG
>CABEAA010000024.1_pt1 | contig 22159 bp, 22 predicted proteins | sample 3132281 | NCBI WGS metagenome assembly CABEAA01 (sample SAMEA5534341, study PRJEB31848) | metagenome | biome: tundra; feature: field; material: soil | place: USA | collected 2013-05 | depth 0.45 m
GAGTGGGGGAGTGCGCTCAACCAGTGGCGGGCGAGGGGTGGCGGGCGCGGCCCACTCCGTGCCATGATCCACCGACAAGATCCGCGACGAGACCCGCTGGAGGAACAGGCACGTGTCCGAGGAGCCAAGAGCAAACCAGAGCGAGCCGGCTGCGCCGAACCCCGATGCGGGGCGGGAGCGCTGGCGCGCCACCACCCGTGCCAAGGCGGTCTCGCGCTCTCCGGAACGCCAACCCAAGTTCCTGACCACATCCGGGGTGGAGATCAAGGACCTGTACGTGCCCGGCGATCTGGCCGCGCTCGACGAGGACCGGGACCTCGGTCGGCCCGGGGAGTACCCGTTCACCCGTGGTGTCCAGCCGACCATGTATCGCGGCCGGCTCTGGACCATGCGCCAATACGCGGGTTTCTCGACGGCGGAGGACACGAACCGCCGATTCCGGTATCTGCTCGAGCAGGGTCAGACGGGACTCTCCGTCGCATTCGACCTGCCGACCCAGATGGGCTACGACTCCGACGCGTCTCAAGCCGAGGGGGAAGTGGGACGAGTGGGTGTCCCGATCAGCTCGCTGGCCGACATGGAAGTGCTGCTCCACGGCCTGCCGCTCGATACCGTCAGCACGTCTATGACGATCAACGCCTCGGCGGCCGTGCTGCTCGCCCTCTATGTGGCTGCGGCCGAACGCCAGGGAGTCTCTCGGGCCCAGGTCAGCGGCACGACGCAGAACGACATCCTCAAGGAATACATCGCCCGCGGGACCTACATCTTCCCGCCGCGCCCCTCGATGCGCCTCGTGACGGACATCTTCGAGTTTTGCTCGAAGGAGTTGCCGCGCTGGAACACCATCAGCATCAGCGGCTACCACATGCGCGAGGCAGGGGCCACGGCAGCTCAGGAGCTGGCTTTCACCCTGGCGGACGGGATCGCCTATGTCGACGCCGCCCTCAGCCGAGGGCTCGACATCGACGACTTCGCCGACCGGCTCAGCTTCTTCTTCGCCAGCTGGAGCGAGCTGTTCGAGGAAGTGGCCAAGTTCCGGGCTGCGAGGCGAATGTGGGCCCGGATCGTCAAGGAGCGCTTCGGGGCGACCAGCACCAGGTCGATGGCCTGCCGGTTCCACGTCCAGACCGCCGGCTCGTCGCTGACGGCGCAGTCGATCGACAACAACGTGGTCCGAACGACCGTCCAGGCCCTGGCCGCGGTGCTGGGCGGTGCCCAGAGCCTCCATACCAACTCCCGTGACGAAGCCCTGGCGCTCCCGACCGCAGAAGCGGCGCGCCTGGCGCTCCGCACGCAGCAGATCCTGGCCTACGAGTCGGGCATCACGGAGACTCCCGATCCGCTGGCGGGGAGTTACTACGTCGAGTCGCTCACCAACGGCCTTGAGAAGGCTGCGAACGAGTATCTCGCCGAGATCGAGGCGTTGGGGGGAACCCTGGCCGCGATCGAGGCCGGTTACCAGCAGCGTCAGATACAGGAATCGTCCTACCGCGTCCAGCGGGCGGTGGAGAGCGGCGCCAAGGTGGTAGTGGGCGTCAACAAGTTCCGCGACGAGGAAACTTCCACGCCGTCGCTCCAGAAGATCGACCCCGAAGGCGAGCGCCGCCAATGCGAACGCGTAAGCCGGGTTCGGGCGGAGCGAGACCCGGCGGCCTGGGCAGCGACCATGGCCCGGCTCGAAGAATGCGCCCGTGGACAGGAGAACCTGCTGCCGCCCATGATCGAGGCCGTCAAGGCCTACGCGACGGTCGGGGAGATCTGCGACCGGCTCCGCGTGGTCTGGGGCGAGCATCGGGAGCTAATCACGATCTGAGCGCGCGGTCCCGGCGGGAAGGGAGCAGCCAGCTGCGATAGCTGCCAGCAGCTGCCGCCTTTGGCTGCCCGGAGTCCCGGCCAAATGTCGTCGCTCAACCTCGACCCGTTGACGGCCAGACAGCCTGCGTGGCGGGTTGGCAGCTGTCTGCAGCTGCCAGGGCGATCGTTTGCCGCGGCTGCGGCCTGAAGGGCACACCCTCTCGAGGATGTGCGCGAGCTTGACAGCCCGCCGGCAGGCTCTTCTCGTACCATTGCGGCGCGTAATCCGAGTGGCATGAATGCGCGACCTACAGAACGTATGTTCGGTATAGTCGTACCGGAGAAGTCCAGCAGGAGAGTCATGGACCAGCTGAAGTCGGCGCTGCCCGAAGGCCTCGGTATCGGCAAGATCCACCATGTCGCCGTGATCGTGCGCGACCTCGACGCTGCCCTCGGGCTCTACCGCGACAAGCTCGGGCTGGAGGTCGAGGCGGTGATGGACATGGCCTACGACCACGTCACGATCGGTTTTCTTCCCGTGGGCGAGACCAAGATCGAGCTCGTCATGCCGACGGACAACACGACGGGCTCCGCGCGCTTCCTGGAATCGAAGGGCGAAGGGTTCCACCACGTCTGCTTCGAGGTCGCGGACATCCAGGCTTCGCTCGATCGGCTTGCCACGATGGGCCTGACCCTTATCGACACCGCGCCGCGCAAGGGCGGCGAGGGCCCGGTTGCCTTCATTCACCCGAAGAGCTGCCACGGAGTGCTCGTGGAGCTGATCGAAGCGCCTGGCGGCCCGGCCTGGGGGAAGTTGGAGTACTGAGGCCCTGGAGCGAGCCTCCGGCCGCAGCGAGGCCTAGAGCGACCAGGCGAAGAGGACGTCCTCCGCACCCTGGGCGCGGCGGCAGAAGGCCACGAGATCGCCGGCCAGCTCGCGCAGCATCGGCTTCTCCTCGGGATCGACGTCGCATTGTTCGCAATCGATGAGGTCGATCCAGCGGGCCGCCACACGATCGAGATAGCCGTCGGGAAGCAGCGCCACCTGGTCGACCCAGTGCGGATCGACCCGCTCGACCATTCGCTCCGATAAAGCCGCGAGCCGTGCCTCGAGCGGGTATGTAGCGTCACTGAAAGCTCGTGGCGCGTTACCGGAAGTGCATTCGCGGGCCGCCTGGGCAAAGAGATCGAGCCAGATCTGATCCATGCCGCCGCCCAATGACACGTACGACACGAAGCGGGTTGGGTCCCGAAGGCCTGCCCAGTCGCCGATGCCGATGGCGAGCAGGATCTCGCGGGCGTCCCCCGCGATCAGATCCATCAGAACCCCCACGACATCTCCACGCTCACGGCCGGTATCCCGCCTCGAGGAGAAGCCTCGGCAGTTGGGTGGGGGAGTCGGCGACCCGGATCCCGGCCGCTTCCAGCGCCGCAATCTTCTCGGCCGCCGTGCCCGATCCGCCCGAAATGATCGCTCCGGCATGACCCATCCGCCGTCCCGGAGGCGCGGTTCGACCCGCGATGAACGCTGCCATCGGGACGCCGCGCAGATGCTCTGCGGCAAACGCGGCGGCTTCCTCCTCGGCCGATCCGCCGATCTCGCCGATCATGACGATCGCGTCGGTGTCGGGGTCGTCGCGGAACAGCTTGAGCACGTCGAGGAAGGTGGTCCCGATGATCGGATCGCCACCGATGCCCACGCATGTGGACTGGCCGATGCCCGCGTCGGTCATCGCCTGAACGGCTTCGTATGTGAGGGTCCCGGATCGGGAGACCACGCCGGCGCGGCCTGGCTTGTGGACGCTGGCCGGGATGATCCCCACCTTTGCCTGGCCGGGCGAGGTGGCACCGGGGCAATTCGGGCCGATCAGCCGCGCGTCGGCGCGCCGGACGGCCTCGACCACCGGGATCATGTCGAGCGCAGGGATGCCCTCGGTGATGCAGATGATCGTCTTTATGCCGGCTTCGACGGCTTCGAGGATCGCATCCGGAGCTCCGGCGGCCGGGATGTAGATCACTGACGTGTTCGCGCCGGCCTGCAGAACCGCCTCGGCCACGGTGTCGAAGATCGGCACGGTGCCGTCGATAGCGAACTGGCCGCCCTTTCCGGGTCGCGTGCCCGCAACGACCCGGGTGCCGTAGGCGATCGAGGCTCGCGTGTGGAATTCGCCCTCCCGGCCGGTTATGCCCTGGACTACCAGGCGGGTATCAAGCCCCACGAGGATGCTCATCGAGCCGCCCCTTTCGCCAGCGCAACTGCCTTCTCCGCGGCCTCGTCGAGCGAGTTGGCCGTCTCGAGGTTTGCCTCCCGCAGGAGCCGAGCCGCCTCCACCGCGTTCGTACCGACGATCCGGACGACCATCGGCACTTCGCGAACCTGCTCGGACCGGGCCTCGATCAGACCGGCCGCGACCTCGTCGCCGCGAGTTATCCCGCCGAAGATGTTCACCAGGATCGCCTTTACGTTGGGGTCCGCCAGGATCAGCTCCATGGCCCTGCACACTGTTTCGTGGCGCGCCCCGCCGCCCACGTCCAGGAAGTTGGCCGGCTCTCCGCCGTAATGCTTGACCAGGTCCATTGTGGTCATGGCCAGGCCGGCGCCGTTGACCATGCAGCCGATGGTGCCCTCGAGGTGGATGAAGTTGATCCCCAGGTCGCGTGCCTTGGCGTCGACCGGATCCTCCTCGTCGAGGTCCCGCAAGGCGCCCAGGCCGGGGTGGCGGGCGAGACCCGAATCGTCGAGGGTGATCTTTGCGTCGAGGCACACGAGCCGCTGTTTTGGCGCTCCATCGGGGCCTGTTTCGGCTACGACAGCCAGCGGGTTGACTTCGACGAGGTCCGCGTCGTTGGCCCTCATCGTGGCGTATAGCCCCTGGGCGATTGCCACGAACGGGTTCAGGAGCGGATCGCGCAGGCCGATCGCCAGACCCAGACCGCGAGCCTGGAAGGCCAGGAGCCCGAGCAACGGGTCCGCCACCACACGGTGGATGGCCGCCGGGTTCTGGCGAGCCACTTCCTCGATCTCGACCCCGCCCTCGGCAGAGGCCATCAGGACGATCCGGCGACTGACGCGGTCGACGATCGCGCCGAGGTAGTACTCCTTGACGATGTTCGCCGCGGCGCCGACCAGCACCTTGCGGACGGTGATCCCTTTGATGTCCATGCCGAGGATCCGCGCGCCGACTTCGTGTGCTTCCGCCGGCGTCCCGGCGAGCTTCACGCCGCCCGCTTTGCCGCGCCCGCCGACGAGCACTTGCGCTTTGATGACCACGCGTTCGGCGCCGGCCGCGAAGAAGCGTTCTGCCGCCGCCCTGACCTCCCCGGGGGTTCTCGCCACCTCCCACGCCGGAACGGGCAAACCCTGGGCCAGCAAGAGTGACTTTGCGTCCGCTTCCTGGATCTTCAAGGGCGGCAGCTCCTGTCTCTAGTGGGGCATTCGGGCGGCTATCGCCAGGATCGTAGCAAATGGAACCGGCCTACCCCTGAACGTGGGACGCCGATGCCCCCTGAGCAGCCGCCCGCCGTCTGCCCAGCCGCTAGAATGCCCGCCATGGCCCATCGCGTGACGCTCATTCCAGGTGACGGCATCGGTCCCGAGCTGGCCGAAGCCACCAAGCGAGTTCTCGACGCCTCCGGGGTCGAGTTTGAATGGGAAGTCGTGGAAGCCGGCGAGGCCGTCCTCGCCCGAGAAGGAACGCCGCTCCCGCAGTCCGTCCTCGACTCGATCATCCGCAACAAAGTCGCCATCAAGGGGCCCATCACGACCCCCGTCGGGGTCGGTTTTCGGTCGGTCAACGTGGCACTCCGCCAGATCCTCGGCCTGTACGCCAACGTGCGGCCGGTCCGGTCGATACCGGGCCTCGTGACCCGTTACGACAACGTGGACCTGGTGATCGTCCGCGAGAATACCGAAGACCTGTACGCCGGCATCGAGCACATGGTCGGCCCGGACGCAGCCGAGAGCATCAAGATCATCACCCGTGCCGCCTCGGAGCGGATCGCGCGCTATGCGTTCGAGTATGCCGTGGCCAACGGCCGCAGCAAGGTGACGGCCGTCCACAAGGCCAACATCATGAAGTTCTCCGACGGCCTCTTCCTGGAGAGCTGCCGCACGATCGCGGCGCTGTACGAGGGCCGGATCGCCTTCGAGGACCGCATCGTCGACAACATGTGCATGCAGCTCGTCCAGAAGCCCGAGCTATACGACGTGCTGGTCCTGCCGAACCTGTACGGCGACATCGTCAGCGACCTGTGCGCGGGCCTCGTCGGCGGTCTGGGTGTGGCGCCCGGGGCGAACATCGGCCCCGACTCCGCCGTCTTCGAAGCGGTCCACGGCTCCGCCCCCAAGTACGCGGGGCAGAACAAAGCGAACCCCACAGCGCTTATGCTCTCCGGCGTCCTGCTGCTGCGCCACATAGGCGAGCAAGCCGCCGCGAAGCGGGTCGAGGACGCCGTCCGAGCGGTCATCGCCGAGGGCCGCACAGTCACCTACGATCTCGGCGGGTCCGCCGGGACGAGCGAATTCGCCGACGCGATCGTCGCCCGCCTCGCCTGAACAGCCGATCGACCCTATCCGGGAGGCAGCATGCTGCTCCGTTACCGCGGCTCCGAGGGGATGGTGGCCTGGGCTTTCCATCGGATCTCGGGTATCGCCATCTGGTCTTTCGTGATGCTCCACGTCCTGGACATCTACCTCGCGGGCGGCAACCCGGCCGTCTACAACGACATCCTGAAGTTCTACGCCAGCACGCCGGGACGAATCCTGGAGGTTCTGCTTGGCGCCGCTCTCCTGTACCACGCCCTCAACGGCATCCGCATCCTGCTCATGGACTTCTGGCCGCGACTCACGCTGTACCACAAGCAGATCTGGTACGTGAACTGGGCGATCTTCGTCGTGCTGGGCCTGCCGGCCGCCTTCATCATCATGCGTCCGGCGCTCGGGCTGTAGGGAGGCGACCAGATGGCGATGTATTCGCGAACCGGACGACCTCGACCGCAGAGCGGCGGCTTCGAGCTATTCGCCTGGTACTACATGCGACTCTCGGGCGTGGCGCTCTTCGTCCTCGCCCTGACGCACTTCAGCCTGCAGCACTTCCTGTTCGATCCGTCCGAAGAGACCAGCCAGTGGATATTCGGCCAGCGCTGGAACAGTGTCTTCTGGCGTAGCTTCGACTGGCTGTTGCTGATGATGGTCGTGTCCCACGCCTTCCTCGGCGTCCGCACCATCACGATGGACTATCTCAAGGGCGGCAAGCGGACGGCGGCGCTGATGGCTCTATATCTTGTCGGGATCCTGATCTTCGTGATGGGCACCTCCGTGGTCCTGTCCGTCCAGTTCCCCGGGGGGGCGTAAGCGATGGATTACCCGTTCGACGCACTGGTAGTCGGGGCCGGCGGCGCGGGCTTGTGGGCGGCTCTCGAGCTGGCTCGCGAAGGTGTCAATACCGCCGTCCTGACGAAGCTCTACCCGACCCGTTCCCACACCGGCACCGCTCAGGGCGGTGTCTGCGCCGCTCTCGGCAACCTCGAGGAGGACCACTGGGAGTGGCACATGTTCGACACCGTCAAGGGCGGCGACTATCTCGTCGACCAGGACGCTGCCGAAGTGCTCGCCCGCGAAGCGATCGAGACGGTGATCGAGCTCGAGCACATGGGCTTGCCGTTCAACCGCACGCCCGAAGGCAAGATCGACCAGCGCCGTTTCGGCGGTCATACGAGCAACTACGGCGAGGGGCCCATCCGGCGAGCGTGCTTCGCAGCCGACCGCACCGGGCACATGATCCTGCAGACGCTCTATCAGCAGTGCATCAAGCACGGGGTCAAGTTCTTCGACGAGTACCAGGTCGTGGACCTGCTCTTCGAGGGCGGCCAGCCGGCAGAGGGCGGCCGAGCGGCCGGGGTCGTGGCGTATCGGGTTGCCGACGGCCAGCTTCACACGTTCCGGGCCAAGGCGGTCCTGATGGCCACCGGCGGGTTCGGGCGGATGTTCCGGATCACCTCGAACGCCTACAGCCTGACCGGCGACGGCGTGGCCCTGTGCTACCGCCACGGCATCCCGCTCCAGGACATGGAGTTCTTCCAGTTCCACCCGACCGGGATCGTAGGCATCGGCATTCTCCTCTCGGAGGCGGCCCGGGGAGAAGGCGGCACGCTCCTCAACGACCTGGGCGAGCGCTTCATGGAGCGTTATGCGCCCAAGCTCATGGAGCTGGCGCCCCGCGACATGGTCAGCCGGGCGATGTACCAGGAGATCCGAGCCGGTCGCGGCATCGGCGGCAAGGACTACCTCTACCTCGACGTCCGTCACCTCGGCCGCAAGGTCATCGAGGAGAAGCTCCCCGACATCACCGACTTTGCCCGCGTCTACCAGGGCGTGGAACCGCTCAAGGAGCCGGTCCCAGTTCAGCCAACGGCCCATTACGCCATGGGCGGCATCCCGACCAACGTTTCGACCGAGGTCATTCGCGACGAGAAGGCCACGGTTGTGCCGGGGTTGTTTGCCGCCGGCGAATGCGCTTGCGTGAGCGTCCACGGGGCCAACCGGCTGGGAACGAACTCGCTGGTGGATCTGCTCGTGTTCGGCCGCCGCGCGGGCCGCCAGATGGCGCGGTACGTTGGCGGCGTGGAGCGGCCTCGCCCGATGGCCGGAGCCACCGAGCCGATCCGGGCGGAGATGGAGGCGATCCGAGGCCGAGAGGCCAAGGGTGAGTCCGTGTCGGTGATCCGCCACGAGCTGGCCGACGTGATGATGGACAACGTGGGCGTATATCGCGACGCCACTCTCCTGACCGCGGCCCTGGTGAAGGTCCGCGAGCTGAAGGGCCGCTACGGCGCCATTTCGATCGCCGACTGCGGCGCCACCTTCAACACCGAATTGCTGGAGGCCCAAGAGCTGGGCTATCTCCTGGATCTCGCGGAAGTCATGACCGCCGGAGCCCTGAACCGGACCGAAAGCCGCGGCGCACATTCGCGCGAGGACTTCCCGGAACGCAACGACGCCAAGTGGCTGAAGCACACCCTGGCCTACAAGGGACCGACGGGGCCGACCCTGAAATACAGACCGGTCTCGATCACGCGCTTCGAGCCGAAGCCGCGGACGTACTGAGGCTGCTTGATGAACGTAGAACTTCGCATCCTCCGTTACGCCCCCGAAAGCGACCCCGCTCCGCACTGGGTCACGTTCCAGGTCGAGAGCGCGCCGATGGACCGCGTCCTCGATCTGCTCATCAAGGTCAAGGCCGAGCAGGACGGCTCGGTGAGCTTCCGCCGCTCTTGCGGCCACGGCATCTGCGGCTCCGACGCGATGCTCATCAACAACCGCAACCGGCTGGCCTGCCGTATCCGGGTCGACCAGCTCGGCAAGAAGATCTCGGTCGCCCCGCTCCCGGGCCTTCCCGTGGTCAAGGACCTGATCGTCGACATGAGCGGGTTCTTCTCGAAGTACCGGTCCGTCAAGCCGTATCTGCTCAACGACCAGCCGGAGCCGGAGCGCGAACGCCTCCAAACCGCTGCGCAGCGAGCTCGCTACGACGACACGACCAAGTGCATCATGTGCGCCGCCTGTACGACCGCGTGCCCCTCGTTCTGGGCCAGACCCGACTACGTAGGACCGGCGGCCATCGTCCAGGCCCACCGCTTCATCTTCGACTCGCGGGACGAAGGTGCGTCCGAACGGCTCGACATTCTCTCCGACGAGAACGGCGTCTGGCGCTGTCGAACGGTCTTCAACTGCGTCGACGCCTGCCCGCGCGGCATCAACATCACCAGGGCGATCCTGGAAGTCTCCTCGGCGATAGTGGGGCGACGAGGCTGAGCCCGCGGTCGGATCCAGGCTGGGATTCGCTCTGGCATTCGGTCGGGACGAAAGGGGAGTCGGAGTCCGGCCCGGATGCCGGTGGCGGCGCGAGCGACGCGGCGGGGGCGCGGACCCTCATCGTCCGCACCGACGGCGCTGCCCGAGGCAACCCCGGTCCTGCGTCTTCCGGGGCCGTGCTCATTGACGCCGCCACTCCCGGGTCGCGCCGTCCCGACGCGCCGCCTATCGCCACGATCTCCGAGTATCTCGGCGTCCAGACGAACAACGTGGCGGAGTACACCGCGGTGGTCCGAGCGCTCGCCCTCGCGGCAGAACTGGGGGCTTCCCGCGTGGAGATGCTGCTGGACTCCAAGCTGATCGTGGAGCAGCTCCACGGGCGCTGGCGGGTCAAGGACGCCAAGCTCATCCCGCTCCATGCCGAGGCGAAAGCCCATCTGGCCCGCTTCCGGCGCTGGTCCGCCACGCACGTGCCCCGAGCGCAGAACAAGCAGGCCGACGCGCTCTGCAACGAGGCGATCGATCGGGCGCAGGCTGGCGGATCCCGCTCAGTGGTCGTCCGGCCCTAGACCGTCCGGGCCCTCGTTACGCCTTGGCCTTGTCGATCGCAGACTGGAGCGAGGTCTTGTAGGCGGTGCTCGTGTACGTGGCGCCGGAGACCGTGTTGATCGTCGCGGACTGAGCCGACAGCGCCTCGGAGCGGAGGATTGGGGCGGCTCTCTGGGCGATCTGCTGGGAGCGCGAATCGGCGGTGGGCGTCTGCAACGCGATGACGTCGGTGATCTTGCCGCCCGAGTAAACGACGTGAACCTGGACCGGGCCCTACTTCATCTGCACCGTCGTGCCGTCGAACGCGCCCGTCAAGCTTTTCGTCGGGGCGGCCGTCGGTGGCGGAGTGGCGGCAGGCGCCGGCGTTCGAGGCTGGATTTGGAGGCGCGGATGCCGACCCGGTCGGCGGGTTGGTCGCGTTCGGCACGCCGGCCGGTGGGGGAGTGGCTTGGGCATTTGTTCCCCCGGTTTGGGTCTGGTTCGGCCCTCCCGGTTGGCCGCTGGAGGCCGCCGGGGACGGCTGGTCCGATTGACCGCCGGAGGCTGGTGCGCCGGCGTTCGAGGTCTGCGACTCGACGTATGCCACCAAAGACGGCGTCTCGCTCTGGGGAGCGAACGCGCCCGAGTCGTCTTGCGGCAGCTGCCCGGGGTCTTGACGGTCAGCACCAGGACCAGAAGGACCGTCGTAATGAATGCGGCGAAGGCGCCACGCTTTGGAAACATCGTCTTCTCCGGACTTCTCAGGCGGCGAAACGCTCGGTATGCACGTGGCAACGCGGCACACCCAGCTCGTGAAGGCTCTTCTCGACCGTATCCATCATCCGCGTGGGTCCGCAAACGAAGACGTCGCGCGAAACGATGTCGGGCACGAGGCGACGCAGTGACGACGCGCTCAGCGGATCCGCCAGCATGGCCGCGCTCCCGCGCCGTCCGACCAGATAAGTCACGCGCGCACTGCGTTGCCTGGCGATGTCGTCCAATTCGCTGGAGAACGCGACGTCTTCGATTTGGGATGCCCGGTAGATCAGGTTGACGTCGACGGAGCCGGCGAATTCTTCGAAGAGCGCGCGGATCGGTGTAACTCCGATCCCGGCTCCGATCAGGGCGACGCCGCGTTGCGTGCGCCTGTCGGCCGTGAGCGCCCCGTAGGGACCGTCCAGCATCACTCGAGGCCCCGGGCCCAGGGCCTGGAGCCGTTCCGAAAAGTCGCCGAGCGCCTTCACGGTGAACCTCAAGGTGTCGCCGTCGGGCGCGGCCGAGATCGAGAAGGGATGCGAGCGCCACCATTCGTTGCGAACGAGCAACCTGATGCGGAAGTACTGGCCGGCTCGGACTCGAAGTCGATCCAGGTGCCTGCCTTCCAGGTAGATCGAAACGACGTCGGACGTCTCTACCACGACCCGGGCTATCCGGAAACGGTGCCGGACCAGCATCAGGATCGGTGCGGCAATCCTGAACGCTACGACCAGGCTCACGACGGCCGCGAAGAGACCGACCCAGTACAGCCGCGACAGTGGGTGGTTGGCGAAGTCCGCACCCACGGCAAGCTGATGGCCGAAGGCCAGGATCACCGCGAGGTAGGCGTACATGTGCAGCCCGGTCCAGGTTTCGTAGGAGAGACGGGCGCGAACGAAACGAATCGAGCTGACGCCGATCATCAGGAACATCCCGAACCCGACCGCGGCGGCGAGCATGTACGGGTATGTCAGGACGACCGTCGAGAGCTCGGCGCCGACCGGGATGCCGTCTGTCAGGGCGTAGCCGGCAACGCTGCAAACTATGTGCGTCGAGATCAGAACGATGGCCCAGCAGCCGATCGTCTTGTGGTGGCCGGCGGCGCGGTCGCCGTAGATCTGATCGAGGAATGGCGTCCGAGCAACGAACAGCAGACCTACGAGAACGAGATAGGTGCCGAGCAGAGCCGCCAGCTGGCCCGCTCCGATCAGGGCACCGGCTGGCGTCGTGGCCGTGTCGAAGTCGAAGTGGCGGAGCCAGATGACGAAGATGAAAGCTGCGTTCGCAACGAACAGAAGGCGGGCGAGTGCGGCGTTGATGGGCCAGCGGCGGGGGGCCGGTGGCGCGGATCGGCCTGGTGCACGTACGAACATGGCAGGCTCTCCCGTGCTGAGGGGAGTTTGTGGGGCTCCCGAGTCCCGCCCAAAGTGACCATCCAGGGTGGTTGTACGCAACCGGCCCGATGCCCCCAAGCCTCCGGGTCTATATGGGCCTACCCTCGCTGGCTCGTACGTACCCCGGGCGTTTCTATCAGGCGCGGCGGCTCGAGGCGATAGCGGACTTCTCTCGGCGCGATCCCGCCCAGATCGATTTCCTGCAGCCCGCCATCCGGGACCCAGCCCATCGCTTCGTAGAATCGGCGCGCATGGGAGTTCCCTTCGAGCACCCACAGGACGAGCCTCTCGATCTGCCGGGACCGCCAGGCGGCAACGGCCCTCTGCATGAGCGCCCCGCCGACGCCGCCATGCCACGCCGCCGGTAGGACGTAGATCGCGTATACCTCGGCCGCGGGGAGCGGCACGTCCTCGTCCCGTGGCGGCCCCGTGCTCACATACCCGACCACGTGCCCGTCCCGCTCGGCGACCCACGCCGGCGACGCCAGGTCCGCGGCGCCGTCCAACAGCATGTCCCAGGCCACGGCGCGGGCTTCCACGGAAAGACCGGACAGGAAGTCGTCGGGAAGCAAGCCCCGATAGGCCGCCTGCCAGCTCAGTACGCTGATCTCCGCGATCGATCGGGCGTCGCCGACGACCGCCCTGCGCACGACCAGGCCAGGCCCGTCTGCGGTCGATCTCTCCGTCTGTCCAGCCTCGTAATATGCGGCGGTCATCTCTGGTAGTTGGTTATCCCGGTGGCTTGGTCTACAATCCCGCCTCGGCGAGTCGGCTGGACGATCGCGAGCGCTCGGCTTCGGCCGGGCGGGCGAGGAAAGTCCGAGCTCCACAGCGCAGGGTAGCGGGTAACGCCCGTCCGCCGCGAGGCGAGGACTAGTGCCACAGAGACGTAGCCTGGTCGGGTTCGCCCGATCAGGTTGGTGAAACGCGGCAAACTCTGCTCGGAGCAAGGCCAAATAGGAGGACGCGGTTCGATGGTTCGGGAAACCGGGCCTTCGGGCGGAAGAGGTCGCGCTGCCCAGTCCTCGGGTCGGCCGCATGAGCCGTCGGGTAACCGGCGGCCACAGATGGATGATCGTCGCCGTGACGCAAGTCGCGGCACAGAACTCGGCTTACAGGCCGGCTCGCCGCAACTTTGGACTCGATCTGCCCGTCGCCGGGGACGCCGCGGCGTTCCCTCGTCGGTCGGCTCGCCGCCGCCTCTCGGTCAGTCTTCGTCAGGCCTGAATATGTGGCCGGCCGAGCATTCGGCGCAGATAGGCGCGCTCGACGTCATGTCGCCGAGCGGAAGCGGGAGCCGCCTGTCGGGATAGAGGCAACTCACTTCGTACATCGGTTCGGCGCCCGAAGCCACGCGGCTGAGCCGACGGTAGGTGCAGCGGCGGATACGCGGAGGAGTCGGCAAGGCCAGCGGCCGCCGAATCTCTTCGAGTTCCGTTAGCTCTCGTACCAGTGCCATGAGCCGAGTCCTACCTCCGAAGTCGGCAACCTAGCATCCCGAGAGGCGAAACGGCAATCATCGAAAGGTACTAGACTCGCCCGCGTTGGCTGCCGGCTCACGCTGGCGCGCTGTGCCGTCGCATGGTCAGGAGAGATCGCGTGCAGGGTGGCGGAGACTCGACAAGCGAGGACAAGCGCGAGGACCAGGTTCCGGCGGACTCCGCTCGCGAAGAGGCGCAGGTTCGTCTGGGTCGAAGCAGAGCCTGGAATCGGCCCGCGCTATCTGGTGCCGGAGCCGAGCCCGATCCCGCAGGCCAGGGCATTCCCGGCCAGAGCATCCCCGGCGAAGAAACCGGACCCGGATCGGCCCGGGAGTCGACCGGCGTCCAGCCACCGGCCGGTCCCGCCGGTGCCACGATGGAGCTCTCGCCTATCTTCCGCAACTGGTCGGATCCGGCGGCTTCGGCTACCACTCCGGAACGCTGTCACTTCCTTCGCGGGATATCGGACAACGGCCGACTCGTCGATCCACAACGCGAAGCGATTCCAACTCACCGTTGCGCTGCTTTCGGCGAGCCGCTCCCGCTCTCCCTGCGACAGCAAGAGCTCGTCTGCTTGCAGCGTGTCCACGTCAGCTGCCCTCGCTATCTCCGTGGCGCCCTGCTGGCCTCCGAGACGGCGGCGGAGCCCCACACCGTGCGGACTCGATCCGGAGTCTCTCGAACCGTAGTCGCCGGATTGGTGCTCATCCTCGTGGCGGCTCTCATCGGCGGAGCGGCGGCAAGCGGGCTCTTGCCGGGGGTTGGCAGTGGCTCAAGCCGTGGTCCGTCCGACGCCAACATCGCCAATGCTCCGTCCGCCACCGCTACCGCGACCGAGTCCGCCGCAACGGGAGGCGGCCCGATAGCGCAGGGAAGCACCAGCCCGACCCCGGTTTCGACCGCGACAGCCAGTACGAGCCCAACTCCCGCGCCGACCCCGGTGCCCACCGCGACCCCCGCGCCGACGGCGTGGCCGGCCTGCCCAGCCGGAGCGCGGGGCGGCCGACTGGTATGCCTCGTGGCTTGCCCCGACCAGGCGAGCTGCTACGAGTACATGGTGCACCAGGGCGACAAGTTCAACGAGATCGCCTACTACTTCGGCGTCACGACGAAAGCGATCTGGGCCATGAATCCGTGGCTCCACGAATCGACGAAGATCGCCCCAGGAGAGATCCTGAGACTGCCGCCGCCCACGAAATAGGCGGGCCCTCTCGCACACCGGCGATCCCTGAGCCTTCCCAATCGCTCAGGACCCGGAGATTCCGGCCGACTCCTACCTGGGTATCCCCCGACGGGTACCTCCGTCCTCACGGGCGTGCTCTGCCACCAGCTCACGCTGCCCGCGAAAGGTAAGACATGGGTCGCTCGATCAGGTTCAAGCTCAGGGCTGGGTTCGGCTTCATCTTCCTGCTGATGGGATTGGCTTCGATAGCCACGATCGTCGCAACTGTGTCGGCGAGCGACAACGTGACGAAGGTGAACGCCACGTATCTGCCCGCGGCTCGGCGGACCGGCACGCTGCATCTTGCCGCAGGCGAGTTCAAGCGGGATCAGCTGGGCTTCCTGCTGGCCTCCGACGCGCCATCAAGGGCCGATCAGAGCGCCCTCATCGCCGAGCACGAGAGCCAGGTCAACGACGGCTTCGACGCCCTGACGACCCTGCCGATGAGCGCTGCGGAGCGCGCCAAGTTCACCGCCGCGAGGGCTGCGTGGGAGCAGTACCTCGCGCAGACCTCCGGCCTCACATCGGCCAGTGGAGCTACGGCCGTGGCCGTCGAGGTAGCGGCGATCGAGAGCGGACCGGCGTCGGCGACATACGCGTCCTTCGACGTCAACCTCGACGATTGGACGAACCTGGTCGCGGCCGATGCCGACACCGCGTCCGCCGCCGCCGAGTCGCAGCTCAGCATATTGCCGCTCCTGGTCGGTGGCGGGGCGTTCCTGCTCATCGTTCTTGGGTCGCTCTTCGCCTTCGTGTTGTCCGAAGGCATCGTTCGCGGCGTGAATCGTGTCAAGGCGATGCTGACGGCGCTGTCCGAAACGTCCGCGAGCGGACTCGAAACCGGTCTGGCGGCTTTTGCCAACAACGACCTGACGATGTTGATCCGGGCCGACGTCCGACCGATCGAGCGTTACGGCCGCGACGAGATCCGGCAGATGGCAGCCTCGGCCAACGCGATGCTGTCCCGTCTCCAGGCCACCATCGAGAGCTACGAGCGCGCCAGAGTGAACCTCGGCGACACGCTTGGGCAGGTGCATTCGGCGGCGCTCTCAGTCTCCAAGACGGCCTCCGAAGTCAACGGCGCCGCCGTTCAGTCCGGTGCCGGGTCCCGGCAGATCGCGCAGACGATCAGCCAGGTTGCAGGCGGGGCGTCCAGCCAGGCATGCGCCTCGACCGACACTTCGGGCGCAGTCACAGACCTCCGGGTCGTCATCGAGCAGGTCCGCGGCGGGGCTGCGGAGACGGCTCGAAGCGTCGAAGCGCAGGCTGCGGCCGTGGACGAGATGACTCGCTCCATCCGGTCGGTGTCATACGCCTCGGCCGACGTCCAGAGCCTCGGCGCTGCCGCGGGCGACGCCGCCAGCAACGGCGCCGACACCGTTCGCCAGACGGTCGATGGCATGGCTCGGATCAAGGATGCAGTCGAGGGCGCGGCCGTCAAGGTCACCGAGCTCGGGGCCAAGGGAGAACGGATCGGCGATATCGTGGAAACGATCGACGATATCGCGGAGCAGACGAACCTCCTGGCGCTCAATGCGGCAATCGAGGCGGCCCGTGCCGGCGAGCAGGGCAACGGCTTTGCCGTCGTGGCGGACGAGGTTCGCAAGCTGGCCGAGCGCTCATCCCGCGCTACCAAGGAGATCGCGACCCTCATCGGCGAGGTCCAGCAGGGTACCGAAGAAGCGGTCAGAGCGATGCAGATCGGCGCTCGCGAGGTCGAGTCCGGAGCCGAGCTTGCCTCGCGGTCCGGCGCTGCGCTCGACGAGAGCGCCTCCGCTGTGGGCTCCTCCAATGCTGCCGTCAATCGCATCGTGAAGGCCATGGACATGATGCAGTCGGCAAGCGCCGGGCTCGTGTCGGCCTCGGATGCCATCGCCGCCATCGCCCAGGAAACGAATGCCGCCGCAGAGTCGATGACCGACAGTGCCGAGCAAGTCGCCCGGGCCGTCGAATCGATCGCCGCCATCAGCGAGGAGAACTCGGCTTCGGCGGAAGAGGTCTCCGCAGCCACCGAGCAGATGTCGGCACAATCGGAGGAGGTCGTGGCTTCCGCCGGCAGTCTCGCCGACATAGCCACGCAACTCGAGTCCCTCTCGGCCCGCTTCCGCGTAGACGACTTCTCGGGCATGGCAGGCGGCTACGGCCAGCCCGTAGACATGCTGATCGGCGGGTCGGGTTCGCGCTCGCGGTGGGCAGCGTAGGCTCTGTCCGCGCCGAACCTACCCGAGGGGATCGTCCGCCCAAGCCCGGGGCACGCTCCCTCGGGCCATATGGCACTGTCGGCCGATACCGCCTGTGGAGCCTGATTCGGGAGCGTCCTGCGCACCCTGCGGACGCGGCACTCGGACGCCGGAACGAGACGCCTGACTTACGTAATTCGGGAGCTGGAAGATGGCGATCGGCTGGCAGTCGACAATGGAGACCGGGGCACCGCTCGTGGATGCCCAACATCGCGCCTTCGTAGAGCGGGCCGATCGTCTGGTCTCGCTGATCGAGACTCGGGCCGAGAGGCCGGCAGTAGAGCGAGCCATGCGCGAGTTCGGCGACTTTGCCGTCCGCCACTTCTCGCGGGACGAGGATTGCACCCTGCGGGGTTCGTGCCCGGCTCTCGAATGGAACGGCATGGCCAGGGCCGAGATGATTCGGATCATCGCCGAATTCCGGAAGGCCTACGAGCGAGACGGCGCGACGGGGATCGTCGCCGGGCAGCTCTCCGACAACTTGTGCGGATGGGTCTCCAAGTACATCCCCGGCCCGGATGCCGCGAGTCTTCCCTGCGTCGTCGCGGCGAAGTAGACACGCGCCGGCGGGCGGCCGGCGTCAGGTCGGCTGTTCGAACAGCCTGGCGAAACCCGGATAGGCACGCAGCGGCATAACCTCGAACTCGATTAGCCCCGCCAGGACGAGAGGCAGCGTGGCGATCAGCGCCCGTGCCTCGGAGACGTCGGCGGATTCGAGCATCAGGACCGCGGCTGGCTCGTTGGCCCGAAAGAACTGCTCGCGGATCGCTCCTCGCTGGTAGAGGTCCCAAACGCGGTGAGCCCGAGGACGGCAGGCTGGGCCCTTCGCGTCGGGCCGGTGACATTCGCCCGTATGCGGTGGTTACGAACGGGACAACCCGTGGGGTCGCGACGCCCAAGTTGGTGTTTGACGATCCCGAATCAGGGTGTAATATGCCCGTAGTGGTGAATTGTGGTGACAGGTGGGGAGAACGGGTGGTCAGCCCCTGGCCGGAGGCTTCCGGTGGGGAACCGAGCCAGACCGGCAAGCTCAGAGCCAAGTGCCAACCCTGAGAGACGAGAGAACGGGCGATAGACGCGGTGTTCACCGGCCAGTACACGCATTCGATCGACGCCAAGGGTCGCGTGGCGATCCCGGCCCGATTCCGCCTGCCGCTGGAGGAGGGGGCCGTCGCCGTCAAGTGGGCCGAGAACTGCATCGGACTCTATCCGCGGTCTGCATACGAGCAGCTCGCAGAGAAGCTCGCCAGTCTGCCGCTGAGTGACGAGAGGGGCCGTAAGTTCGCTCGGTTCGTCTTTGGAAACTCGTTTGACGTGGAGGCGGACGCGCAAGGCCGAATTCTGCTCGCTCTCCCGCTTCGCGACTGGGCAGGCCTGGTCGGCGAGGCGGTCATGGTCGGCGCTCGCGACCACGTCGAAATCTGGTCGCCCGGTCGGTGGGCGGAACTCGAGGACAATATCGAAGGCGACGAGTTCAGCGTGCTCCTTGCCGGGCTGACGGTCTAGGTGAACCAGATGAGCTTTGAGAACCCGCTCGACGAAGTCAACGGCACTGCCGGTGGCTCCCTCGAGGGGGGCGCCGCTCAGGAGGTAGGGCACCTGCCGGTAATGGTGGACGAGGTAGTTGAAACACTCGCCCCCGGAGCCGGCAGCCTCCAGATCGACGCCACCCTCGGTGGAGCAGGCCACGCCGAGCGGATTCTCGAGGCATGCGGTCCCGACGGTCGTCTGCTCGGACTCGACGCCGATACGGCGGCCATCGCCCGAAGCTCGCATCGTCTGGCGCGCTTCGGCGATCGGGTCGTCTTGCGCCAGGTCAATTTCCGGGAGCTGGCGGAAGTGGCGCCATCGGCAGGCTTCGGCCAGGTGGACGGCCTCTTCCTCGACCTCGGGCTGTCGAGCTTCCAGCTGGGGGACGTTGAGCGCGGCTTCGGCTTCCGGACCGGTGGACGTCTCGACATGCGCTTCGATACGAGCCGCGGTCGGGCCGCAGCCGACCTGCTCGCGACTATGGACGCGCGCGAGCTGGCGGCGCTGTTCCGGCGATACGGCGAAGAGCCCTTCTCGGGGCGGATCGCCCGAGTCATCGTCGAGGCGAGGGCATCGGCGCCGGTAGAAACTGCCGAGCAACTGGCCGCGCTCGTGGTTCGGGCGGTGCCCGCGCCACGGAGCCGCCGCATCCATCCCGCGACCAGAGTCTTCCAGGCTCTGCGGATCGCGGTCAACGACGAGCTGGGCGCTCTCGAGTCCGGGCTCGCCGCCTCGCTGGTGCTCCTGAAGCCGGCCGGCCGGCTGGTGGTGCTGAGCTACCACTCGCTCGAAGACCGCATCGTGAAGCGCTTCATCGCGACCGAGCAAAAGGGCTGCATCTGCCCGCCCGAAGTCCCCGTGTGCGTGTGCGAGCGCAAGCCGAACCTGCGCTCCCTGGGCAAGTCGCGCGCACCGGGTCCCGACGAGATACGAGCGAACCCGCGTTCCCGCAGCGCCCGGCTGCGGGGCGCCGAGCGAGTGGCGGCATGAACGCCGGGAGGGCCAGATGAGCAAGCATCACCAGGCCAGCAGACGTCGCAACTACGGCCGCCGCCAGCACGAGATACACGAGCGGACCGATAGGCCGGACGGTTCCGGCGGCTGGCTCGAAGGATCGGAACTCCAGGAAGCCACTCCCCATTGGGCGGGGGAGCCCGCCGAGCGTGAGGCGGGCCACGGGTGGCTGCAGGCACGGGGTATTAACTGATGGCTGTCTACACCGGGGCTCGACCCCGATCGACGTTCTTTCCGCGTCGGCGCCTGGAGGCCCCCCTCCTCCGCCCCCAGGCGCCGACGCTCCCTCGGCGACAAACGCGAGTGACCATCCGGGCGAATCGTCGTCCCAGGGTGGTGGGGCTCGTCATCTGCGGCATCGTCGTGGCGTTCCTGTTGAGCTTCTTCTCACTCGTCCAGACCGTCCGCGTATCGGCGAGCAGCTACGACATGGGTCGCCTGAACAGCGAGTACATCCAGCTCCAGAACCAGAGTCAGCAGCTCAAGTCCGACATAGACCGTCTAGGGCGTCAGTCCGCAATCCGCCGCCAGGCGATCGCCGACGGCCTGACGCAGCTGCCCGCCCCAGTTGTGGTCTCGGGTCGCTAGAAACCCAATGTACGGCCGGACCGACTCGAAAGGCCGCCTTCTCGTCCTTCTGGCTGTCGTCATCGCCATGTCTGGGGGCCTGGCTTTGCGCCTCGCCTACTGGCAGATCGGGCAGCGACAGCAGCTGGCGACCGCGGCCGGCGACGGTTCGACGTCCGTAAAGAACATCCCGTCGGAGCGAGGAACGATCTACGACCGTACCGGCACGATCGTCCTGGCGCAGACCATCAACCGCTATCGCGTGATCGCGGATCCGCACGACATGCGAGATTCCGACCGCAAGCACGTGGCGGACGCCCTCGTCGATTATCTCGGCCTGAGTGGCGATCCGGAGAAGGCCCTGCGAGCGGCCCTGGGCAAGGACGATAGCTATTACGTGATCCTGGCCGACAATGTCGAGGCCGGTCTCGCAAGGGAGATCGCCGACGACGGGCTGGCCGGCATAACCCTCCAACCGCAGCCGGTTCGCGTCTATCCGCAAGCGGGCGGCGCGCCCCACACTTCGCTGGCCGCCCAGCTGCTCGGTTTCGTCAACGCGGCGGGCCAGGGCCAGTACGGCGTGGAGCAGGCCTACAACTCGATCCTGGCAGGCCGCGCCCAGGTAACCCAGATCGATACGAATCTGGCCGGCGTCGGCGGGGTCACCGTCGTCGATGCCGGCGTTCCGGGCGAGGATATCCGCACGACCATCGATGCCGGCCTGCAATTCCAGGTGGAACAGGAGGTTTACGCCGCCTGGGTCGCCGACAAAGCCAAGACGGTCTCGGTGATCGTCATGGACCCCAAGACGGGCGAGATCCTGGCCGAGTCCAGCTACCCTTCCTACGATGCCAACCTCTACCAGGAGGTCGCGGCCCAGGACCCGTCGCTGTTCATGGATCCGGCCATCAGCGAGGTCTACGAGCCCGGGTCTGTCTTCAAGATGCTCACCGCGTCGGCGGCGCTGCAAACGCAGACGACGCTGCTGACGACCAAGATCAACGACTACGGCGTCCTTGCTCTACCCGACGGAACTGAGGTCGCGGACGCCAACAAGACGGCGATGGGTTGGATGCAATTCCAGGACATCGTGGCCTGGTCGCGCAACGTGGGCGTGACTCAGGTGGCTTTTAGGCTCGGCAAGGACATCCCTTCCGCCTCCAAAGTGCTGTACGGGACCTGGCAGAAGTACGGCATCGGTCAAAAGACCGGGGTGGACCTGGCCGGCGAAGTCTCGGGCCTTGTCAACGACCCCGCCAAGCAAGCATGGCGTCCAATCGACCTGGCGAACGCGTCGTTTGGGCAGGGCGTTGCAGTCACGCCGCTTCAGATCTTGCGCGCATACACCGCCATGGCCAACGGCGGCACACTTCTGACTCCACGTGCGGTCCAGCCCGTTTCCGGACCGACCAGCAGCCCGTCCGGCCACCAGGTCGTCGACGGAAAGCTGTCGCAAAGCCTGACCGGGCTGATGGGCCATGTGATTACCGCCGGTCCAGCGTCGTACGGCAAGGGCACGCTCATCCCGGGCTATCTCGTCGGTGGCAAGACCGGCACGGCGCAGATCTGGGATCCGACCCTCAACGACGGCAAAGGCGGCTGGATGCCGGAAACCTACAACTACAGCTTCTACGGTTACGTGGGCCGGACCGCGCCGGAAGTGATGATCAGCTCCGTCATCTACGACGGAACGGCAACTGTCGTCAGGCAGGGCGTCCTGCCGCTCCCGGAGGAGTCATACCAGTTGTTCCGCCGGGTCGCGACCGACGCAGTCTCGAGCCTCGGGATCCCGCCGCGTTCGAATAGCCCCGCCGCAAGCC
>CABEAA010000032.1_pt1 | contig 21634 bp, 20 predicted proteins | sample 3132281 | NCBI WGS metagenome assembly CABEAA01 (sample SAMEA5534341, study PRJEB31848) | metagenome | biome: tundra; feature: field; material: soil | place: USA | collected 2013-05 | depth 0.45 m
GAAGCAGGATCTGCTCTTTTGCCTTGACCGTCTCGAAGCCGTTGCCCAGGTTGTTGGCGTCGGCGAACTTCGCTACGAGCCGCAGCGTGACCTTCTCGCCGCCTCCGCCGATGAGGATCGGCAGGTGCGGCTGTATGGGACGCGGCTCGTTTCGCACATGCTGGGCGTGGTAGCGGTTGCCGGCCGCGGTCGGCGCCTCCCCCGCGAGCATCCCGCGCATGATCGGCAGCGCCTCCGCGAGCCAGCGAAGCCGCTCCGGCGGCCCGTCCCCGAATTCGAAGCCGAAGTCGCGGGCCTCGTTCTCGTTCCAGGCAGCCCCGATGCCGAGGTAAGCCCGGCCGCCGCTGATGTTGTCCAGGGTCGCCGCCATCTTGGCCACGAGTGCGGGGTTCCGGTAAGGATTAGCCCCGACCATGAGTCCGATCCGGATCCGCTGCGTCGCGGCCGCCCAGGCCGTGATCGTCAGCCAACCCTCATAGAACGGCCCGTGCGGGTCGCCGACGATGGGGTAGAGATGGTCCCACGCCCAGAGGCTGTCGTATCCGAGCCGGTCGGCCCGAATGCCCGCATCGCGCAGGGCGGCCCAGTCGGTGTTCTGGTTCCAGCAGAGCAATCCAAGTTTCATGGCGAAATGGTACCGCGATCGTTGAAACCGTCGAACCGAATGTCGCTGTTGGTGCCCGGGTTCGCGAAGCGCTTCATGCCGTGAGCTTCGGCAGGACCTCGCGCCCGAAGACATCGATCCAGGCCTCCTGGTTACGGCCGACGTTGTGCAGGTAGATTCGATCGAAGCCCAGGTCCAGATACTTCTGGATCTCGCGGCGGTGAGCCTCGGGATCGGCCGACATCAGCATCCGGCCCTCGAAGTCCTCCGGCCGCACCAGTTGTGCCATCTGCTCGAAGTCCTTGGGCGAACGGATGTCCTGCTTCGGGAAACGCATGCCGCCGTTGGGCCAGTCTGAGACTGCGTTCGCGACCGCTTCGGCGTCCGTTGCGGCCCAGGAGAGGTGCAGCTGCAGGATCTTCGGCATCGTCGCCGGGTCCTTGCCCGCCTCGCGCGCCCCTTCGGCGAACTTGGCGAAGATGCCTTCGATCTTCTCCTCGGGCGCGCCAACGGTGATCAAGCCATCGGCGAACTTGCCGGTTCGTTTGGCCGTGATCGGGCCGGCCGTGGCGATGTAGATCGGCGGCGCCTTCTCCGGCATGGTCCAGAGCCGGCTCGTCTCCATCCGAAAGAAGCGGCCGTCGTGCTTGACTTCCTTGCCGCCGAACAGCTTGGAGATGATCTCGATGGCCTCGAACATACGGTTGATCCGCTCGGGGGCCTCGGGCCAGTAGCCGCCGAACACGTGCTCGTTGAGCGCTTCGCCGGAGCCGAGTCCGAGCCAGGTGCGGCCGGGATACATGACTTCGAGGGTTGCGGCCGCTTGGGCGACGATCGCAGGATGCATCCGGAAGGATGGGCATGTGACGCCCGGCCCAAGGTCGCCCAGCGTGCGCGCACCGGCCACGGCCAGCACTTCCCAAACGAACGACGCCTGACCCTGCTGCGGCGTCCACGGCTGGAAATGATCGGCCGCCATGACTCCGCTAAACCCGGCCGATTCGGCAAGGGCGCAGTAGTCGAGCACCTCGGCGGGCCCGAACTGTTCGAGCATGGCCGCATAGCCGATCTGCGGTTTGGCCATCGTTTCTTCCCCGCTAGCTGTCCGAAAGACGTGCGAAGACCTTATCCGGTCGAAGCCGGAACGTCACGCGCCGTTCCTCCCCGGCGCGAGGAGCTACTGGCCCGACGCCCTGGGCCCGTGCCACGCCGGGACGGCGATCATCTTGGCCGGAGCGACGGCGATCTTGGCCGGAGCCGAGTGCAGCGGGACGAGGCGTCGCGGCTCACACGGGATCGTTGCAGACCGGCCCAGCAAATATCCCTGGCCGAAATCGACCCCGCGCTCGATCAGGGCGTCGAGATCGCGGTGGTTCTCGATCCCTTCGGCGATCGTCTTGGCTCCGATGCGACCGCTGAACGAGACGAACGCTTCGACCAGCGCCTTCTTCGCAACGCTGTCCTTGTTTCCGATGCGCGAGACGATCTCGCGGTCGATCTTGATGATCGTCGGCTCCAGGGCGGCGATGATGTTGAAGCTGGCGTAGCCGGCGCCGGCGTCGTCGATGGCGAAGCCGAAGCCCAGCCGGCGCAGCGCCTTGACCTGCTTCTTGAGCGCCGGAACGTCGGCGATCGCCTGCTGCTCGGTGCACTCGACGATTATTTGGTTCGGGGAGAGCCCGGCCTTGCTTACCCGTTCGGCAAAGGCGGCTGACTCGAAGGTCGGGGAGAGCAGGCTGGCCGGCAGGAGGTTGACGCCGAAGCGCGCTCGTCGGCCGACCGGGCCAGGCTGCACGACTTCAGCGATTCGTGCCAGCGTGGCATCTACGACGAATGTGTCGAAGTCGACCGGCCGCTTCGACACGAGCGCCGCTTCGACGATGGAGCTGATCGTCTGCGGAAGCATGGGCATGTTCGGCCGGAACAAGCATTCCCATTCGTGAGCGCGCATCGTCTGCAGATCGACGATCGGCTGGAACTCGACGCGGTGGTTCTCCTTGAGGGCGAAGAAGTAGTCGAGCACCTTGCGCTTGGCGATCTCGGGCATCTGGTCCATGCCGATGCGGTCGCTGAGGCCGGAGATCTGGACGGCCTGGGCGAGGGAGACGATGTAGCGCTCCGAGGGCGGCAGCTCCGGGTCCACGTCCGCGAGGCCATAAGGGGAATCGCCGGCAACTCGAGCGACTGTGGAGTCGTTGAGATCGTCGGCGGAGCCCATGACGCACCAGCCTGAATCGGCCAACTCGATGATTCGCGCTGCTGGAACGTTCTGGGCCATCCGAGACACGAGTCGACTGTCTCGAGACCACAGAAGCCGCTCGACCGTCCCGGGTCGAGCTTTCTTGAACCGCACGTGGGTTCCTCGCACACCAGACCCTCGCGGCTGGGCACCTTGACCGGGAGACGGGACCGGCCAATCGAGGGTCAGTGATGTCTCACATTCCCGCTACCTTGGGGCGCTCTTAGCATGCAACGGACGACTCACTCTGGGTCGTCCGTACCATACGATGGTCCTCGGCTCTCTCAGAGGGCGTTAGTGCATATGTATCCCAGGTTTTCCACACTTTGTCCACTCCCAACTGCACGAATCCAGTCCGGACCGGCCTGAACCGATCCAGCGGCCGTGCGAATTCCGTTGCTCCAGGTCGACGCTTTGTCCACAACCGGCGCCGGGACGGCGAGATGTACGGCTCCGCCGAGGGCGGTCGTCTCCGGAACGGTCTGGCCTGCATCTGCGCATGCCTGGCTATCGCTGTGGGCGTGCCGATGCTGCTGCTCTTCAACGTGGGACAGGAACTGCTGCAGCCGGCACTCGTCAAGGACGCCCTGGTCAGCCAGGACGCGTACCGGCGCTTGCCCGATCTGGCGGCCCAGCAAATCGCCTACGGCACTTACGAGTCCAGTTCGGGCCAGTCTTCGGAGACTGCCGCGTCCGACCGGGCCTTTATCGCGAGCGTGATCGACTCGGCGTCCGGTTCGCTGTCGGCCTGTCTTCAAAACGAACTCGACCCGACGGCTCTTTCGGACCTGGGATCGGCCCTCCGCGCGGCGACGCCGGCAGAGTCGGACCAGGTCAAGGCTTGCCTGCGAGCCAGCGGCGCCCCGTCGACCATCGGCCAGACCGTCGATGGCATGCCGGTCTTTTTCTGGATGCTCACCGAGTCGGATTGGCACGGCCTTCTGGCGACGTTGCTCCCGCCAGATTGGCTTCGGACGCAGGTGGAAAGCGCAATCGACCAGTTCTACGATCTGGCCCAGTCCGGCCAGAGCAATGCCCCGGTCAGGATCTCGCTGGTGGACCTCAAGACGCGTCTGTCTGGTCAGCTGGGCTCGGATGCGGTCACGCAGCTGATCGAAGCTCAGCCTTCATGCTCGCTCGACCAGTTCGCGAGCGTCGCCGCGATAATCGCCTCCAACGCGCCGCTGGGCCAGCTTCCGGTCTGCCGGCCGCCCGACGCCGTCTTGACGATCATGGCTCCGAGCATCCGATCCGCGCTGGGCCTCCTCGCCGGCCTCATCCCCGATACCGTCGCCGTCGACCTGACCGGAGCCTCAGGAGGGGCGCAACCGAACCCCCTGGTGTCGGCGCATGAGGTGCTCGACGTTACACGCGGGGTCGCCTGGGCTGGCCTGGGGTTTGCGATCCTGCTGCTGCTTGCGGCGATCGTCCTCGGGGCCCGCTCCGTCGGAGGCGCGATGCGCTGGCTGGGCGTCACTCTGGCGGTCGTCGGGGTTGGGGAATTGGCTCTCGCCGGTGCGGCCCAGGCACTGGCTCACGGCTTCGTCACCGATCGACTGCCATCCAGTCTGAGCGAATCGGGCATCGCGCCCGGCCTCTCAGCCCTCGAGGTCGACACTCTGAACTGGATCGTCGCGGCATTCTTTGGAAGGGTGGGAGTCCAGGCGCTCGTTCTGCTGGCCGCCGGGTTGGCCTTGGTCGGCATCTCTCTCGTCGCTCGGGCCACCACCAGGGCGCATCCCGCCGGCATGTAACGATTGTCGTGGGCGAACTCGCGTTTTGTGCACGGACGATCGCTGCGTCTAGAATCAGGTACCGATCGCAGCCAGAGCGCTGAGCCAAGTTGCCGCCGTCCGGGAGTCCGCCGATGCCCCAGATACACCTTCGGGCCGAGCCCGAGGACTACGCTCCTGTCGTCCTCCTGCCGGGCGATCCCAACCGGGCTACCTGGATCGCCGAGAAGTTCGACGGAGGGTCCGGGGCGGCGCGCCAGGTCAGCATCCATCGTGGCTTGCTTGGCTACACCGGGACGTATCGCGGTGTCCCGGTGAGCGTACAGACGACAGGCATGGGCGCCCCGAGCATGGCCATCGTGACCGAGGAGCTGCTGCGTCTGGGCGTTCGGCGCCTGATCAGGGTTGGGACGTGCGGCGGCATCGCGCCCGGCATCAAGACCGGCGAAATCGTGATCGCTACTTCGGCCGCCCCGGTGGACGGCGCGACGGCCACGTACCTCCACGGGGACCCTTACGCTCCGACGGCCGATTTTGGGCTGCTGCGAGCGCTAGCGGATGCAGCCGAGCGCCACGGCCAGAAGCCGCACGTGGGCCAGGTGGCGACTGTCGACGTCTTTTACAACCCCGACTCGGACTACTTCTCCAGGTGGCGCAGCCGCGGAGTCCTGGCCTTCGAGATGGAAACCTCGGTCCTGTATTACCTGGCAGCCCGGGCGCGGGCAGCGGGTGCAGACGTCGCCGCGGCCACCATCCTCACCGTCAGTGACGTGCTCTCCGAAGAAGCCACCTCGGAGGAGTCCTACCTCCCGCTCGACGAATTGAATCGGTCGATCGAGCGTACGATCGAAATCGCCCTCGAAGCCGGAATCTCCGTCTGATGGCCGCCGGTTCGGCCGCTTCCGGCCGCGTCCTCGGCCAATCGGTTGCCTTCAGTGCGGAGCTCGAGCTGGCCATCGATCTGGCCCATCAAGCCGGTCGCATCCAGATGGAGCGCTACGAGCGCCTTGAGCGAATCGAGGCCAAGGGCCCGCGCGACGTCGTGACTGAGGTCGACCACCTGTGCGAAGCGCTGGTCCTGAGAGCGGTCCAGGAGCGCTACCCGGCGGACTCCTTCTACGCCGAGGAGATCGGCGAGGTGGCGTCATCGGCGGTACTGGCCGGCTCGGGGCGGGTCTGGATCGTCGATCCGCTCGACGGCACGGTCAACTACGCCAACGGCATTCCCTTCTTCTGCATCTCGATCGCGCTCGTGGCCGACGGGCGACCGGTGCTCGGGGTAGTCCACGACCCAACGCGCGGGGAGACGTTCGCTGCGGCGATCGACGGGCCGGCGCTTCGGAACGGAGAGCCGATCGAGGTCGGCGACAAGGAGCTGCTCGAAGACCTTGTGGTCACGCTGGCGATCGGTGGCCGAGGAACGGTGCGGAAGCGTCACGAGGCCCTCAAGGCGATCCGCGCCCACCGCTCGATGGGATCCGCGGCGTTGACGCTCGCTTACGTGGCTTGCGGCCGTTTCGACATCTATGCCCAGGGCGCAGGCCTCTCCGCATGGGACGTGGCCGCCGCCGGGCTGATCGCGGAGCGGGCCGGCGCGACCGTCACCAGCCTCGACGGTAGCCCGTGGTTCGACCTTGCGCGCCCGGCGAAGAAGTGGTCGTGCCTGGCCGCGTCGCCCCGGCACCACGCCGCCATGCTGGCGATGCTGAGTTGAGGGAGTGGCGGCGCCCGCGCTGAGTCGTGCGCGCCTAGTCTTGCCAGAGGTGTGGCCGCTCCGCGAGCCGCTCCAACCCGAGTTCCGCGCACAACGCCAGGAAGGGGCTGCGCCTTGCTCCTCGCCAGCGCAGCTCGTCGGGATCGCGCTGGGGTAGGGGCGCGTCCGTGCGCAGCGTCGCCAGGCGCCGGTACAACATCGCTTCTGACCAGTTCGCCCGCAACACCGCGCTCAGGCTCGCCGGGGAGCGGACCGTCACGCCCCAGGCGCCGGGCGCCTCGGGGATTGCCTCCAGGTGAACGTAGCGAGCCAGGACTGCGGCCGCCGAGCGGGCTCCCCAACCGGCCAGCCCCGGGAAGCCGTCGGCCGCGTCGCCGACCAGGGCCAGGTAATCTGGGATCGACTCCGGAGCAACGCCCCAACGCTCTACGACGCCGGCTCGGTCGATGGTTCGTTGGCGGCGGCGGTCGCGCATCACTACTCGCTCGTCACGGACGCACTGCGCCAGATCCTTGTCCGGCGTGCAGATCCAGACCCGCTCCACGCCCGGCCACTCGCCCCAGCGGGCGGCGGCGGTCGCCAGAGCATCGTCGGCCTCGAGTTCGACCATCGGCCACACCACCAGGCCGAGCGCCTCCATCGCTCGTTCGGCCAGCGGGAACTGGTCCAGCAACTCCCGCGGAACCCCTGCCTCCGTCTTGTAGCCGGCAAACAGTCCGTTACGGAAGGAGCGGATGACGTGGTCCGTGGCGCAGCCGACGTGTGTCGCCCCTTCGTCGCGCAACAGTGTCAGGAGCGTGTACAGCAGGCCCGAAACGGCTCCTACGTCCCGCCCGTCCGGCGCACGCACCGGCGGCCTTGGGGCGTAGTGGGCCCGAAAGAGCTCGTAAGTAGCGTCGACCAGGTGAAGCTCCACGGGCCGGCGGTCAGCGTGCCGTGGGTCGTTCGCCGACCAGGACGACTCCTGCGGCGACCAGCTCGGCGAGAGCGCGCTCCCCGTCGCCCGGCGCCAGCTCGACCGCCCGGACGGCATCGACGAGTACAGCCGTCCGGTAGCCGAGACGGACGCCGTCGAGCGCCGTCGCCCTCACGCAGTAGTCAGTGGCCAGGCCGCACACCACGATTCGCTCCGCGCCCGTTCGGACGAGGGTCGGATCCAGTTCGGTCGGAGTGGTCTGGCCGCCGTCCGGATCGCGCATCGAGAAACCCGAGTAACCGTCCTCGCCGCGAGTGCCCTTGTGGACGATCGGGCCGCGAACCAGAAGGTCCCTGTGCAGCTCCGCCCCCCACGTGTCGGCGACGCAATGGACCGGCCAGATTCCACCGTCCTGGGCGAAATGTGGCGTGTGGCTCGGGTGCCAGTCCTGCGTGTAGACGACGCCGGCGCCCGCGTCCACGGCGCGCTGGACCTCGGCGTTGACCAGGGCGACGATCTCCGACCCGCCGTCGACGTACAGGCTGCCGGCCGGGTCGGCAAAGTCGTTCTGCATATCTACGACGACGAGTGCAATACGTGGGTCATACCGGGAATCGGGCCCGTCGAGTACCGCTGGGTCGCCACGCTGGGGTGAGTTCCGGTTCGTCGACATGGTTGGCCTTTCTCACCCGGCCGGGGCCGCGCGGGGTCGCTGCTTGCCACTTCCGGCTTTGTACGCGATCCGAAGGCGACGCGCAAGGCGGCTGTTAGCCCTTGCAACGTTGCTGTTACGCGTCCGCCTTCTCGGACCGGGCGCTCGTCAGGCTGCGGCCTCTAAGCTTTAGTCAGTTTCCCGCGCAACCCGATAAATCTCCACGGAGACGCCGGTGACGGGGCGTCTTCTGCAGAAACAAGCGGCCTGGGTCCCCCTCCCCGGGCCGCTTGTCTCGTTAACGGGCGCCCTTTTCGAGGACGTGTCCGTCGGTTGGCGTCGCGCGTGCTCCCGCCCCGTTCGTCTCGGGTTCGTCGCGTTTGGCGCCATCCACGTCGAGCAGGTAGCCGATCCCCTGGAACGTCTTGATCCGGCCCGGGTCGCCGGGCTTGGCACCGAGCTTGCGCCTCACCCTGGAAACCCAGACGCGCAGGTATTGCAGGTCGTCGCGATACTCGGGTCCCCAGACCTTGGTGAGCAGCTCCGTGTGGAGAACGACCTTGCCCGCGTTGGCCGCCAGATGCTGGAGGAGCAGCCATTCTGTCCGAGACAGCTGGACCAGCTCGCCTTTACGCGTCACGATGCGCCGTTCGAGGTCTATCTCGATGTCGTCGAACGCGATGACGCCAACGCCCTGTGCGGCGCCCGAAGCGCGCCGAAGGACTGCCCGAACTCGAGCGGCCAGCTCGTCGGGATGGAACGGCTTGGCCACGTAGTCGTCGGCCCCCAAATCCAGGCCTTTGGCCTTGTCGGCGGTCGAGGCCTTGGCCGTCAGCAGGATCACCGGCACCGGGCGACGCTCTCGAAGCTGCCGCATCACCTCGATGCCGTCGAGGTCGGGCATCATGATGTCCAGCAGGATGATGTCGGGCCGAATCTGTTCGGCCTTGGCCAGAGCCTCCTCGCCGCTCGACGCGGTAACGACCCTGAAACCCTCCTCGCTCAGGGCCATAGAGACCAGCTTGGTGATTCGAGGCTCGTCGTCGGCGACGAGAAGCAATGGCTGCGTGCTCACGTTTGTCGGTCTCCTCCCCGTTTGCTGCCCCGTGGCGGTCACAGGAACGCTCGCAGCGTCTGACTCAGCGTACGCGACCACTTTGCACCGTTTCGACCCGATATTCCAGTTGCGAATTGGTCCTGCGCCCAGGCATCTCCCGCCGTCCGGCCCAACATGGCGCCGGCGCCCACGCGTGAAGACCGATCGGATACCCTGGGGCCACCGAAGAGGGGTCGCCGCCTCGTCAAAGCTCGGAGTCAGTCGAGCCATGTATTTCGACCAGTTCAAGCAGCAACTGCCCGATATCGATCCCGCCGAAACCCAGGAGTGGCTCGATGCGTTGGACCAGATTCACGGGCAGAACGGGGATGAACGCGCCCGTTTCGTCCTGTTCAAGCTGCTCAAGCGCGCCCGGCAGCTCCACGTCGGGCTTCCGCCACTGACGCAGACTCGCTACATAAACACCATCAGTCCCGAGCAAGAGCCATTCTTCCCCGGCGACGAGGAGCTCGAGCGACGCATCCGGCGGCTGATCCGCTGGAATGCCGTGGCCATGGTCATGCGCGCCAACAACCGCGCTCCCGGATTGGGCGGCCATCTCGCTACGTATGCCAGCGCCGCCACGCTCTATGAGGTCGGGTTCAACCACTTCTTCCGCGGCAAGGACGACGGCGGTTCGGGCGACCAGATCTTCTTCCAGGGCCACGCGGCGCCGGGGATGTATGCCCGCGCGTTTCTCGAGGGCAGGCTCACGGAAGAGAACCTCGATCACTTCCGCCAGGAAGCTCTGTCGAGCGCCGGCCTGCCGAGCTACCCGCATCCGCGCACCCTGCCCGACTTCTGGGAATTCCCGACGGTCTCGATGGGCCTCGGTCCCATCGCCGCGATCTATCAGGCGAGGCTCAACCGCTACCTGGCCAATCGCGGCCTGGCCGACACTTCGGCGAGCCGAGTCTGGGCTTTCCTCGGCGACGGGGAAATGGACGAGCCCGAATCGATCACCGGCCTGGCCATGGCCGCCCGCGAGGGTCTCGACAACCTGACCTTCGTCATCAACTGCAACCTGCAGCGCCTGGACGGCCCGGTCCGCGGCAACGGCAAGATCATCCAGGAGCTGGAAGGGCTCTTCCGCGGCGCCGGGTGGAACGTGATCAAGGTCATCTGGGGCCGCGAATGGGACGACCTGCTGGCTCGTGACGTGGACGGCGTGCTCGTGAACAAGATGAACGAGACGCTCGACGGCGAGTTCCAGAAGTTCTCGGTGATGGGCGGCGCCTACATCCGCGAGCACTTCTTCGGTCCAGATCCGCGCCTCCGCCGGCTGGTCGAGCATCTCTCCGACGACGACCTGGCACGGTTGCGGCGCGGCGGCCACGACTACCGCAAGGTTTACGCGGCCTATCGCGCGGCGACGGAATATCGCGGCGCTCCGACCGTGGTTCTCGCGAAGACCACGAAGGGCTGGGCACTGGGGCCGGGCGTCGAAGCTCGAAACATCACACACCAGGCGAAGAAGCTCTCCGAAGCCGAATTGAAGATCTTTCGCGACCGACTGGAGCTCCCGATCCCGGACTCCCAGCTGCACGACGCGCCCTACTACAACCCGGGCCCCGATTCCGAGGAAGTCCGATACCTCCTGGATCGGCGCCGGTTATTGGGCGGCGCGGTCCCGAAGCGGGTGGTTCGCGCCGCGCCGCTGCCGGCGCCGAAACCCGAGGTGGACCGCGAGTTCGCGGCCGGATCGGACGTGGCCGTCAGTACCACCATGGCATTCGCGCGGCTGCTGCGGAACCTGATCCGCGACCCGGGGCTGGGGCGGCGGATAGTCCCGATCGTGCCCGACGAAGCGCGAACCTTCGGCCTGGACCCGCTGTTCAAGGAAGCGGGCATCTACGCCGCCCTCGGGCAGCGCTACGAGCCGGTCGACTCCGAACTGGTCCTGAGTTACCGCGAGGCTGTCGACGGGCAGGTGCTGGAGGAGGGGATCACCGAAGCCGGCTCGGTCGCTTCCCTGCAAGCCGCCGCAACGTCCTACGCGACGCACGGCGTGCCGCTCATTCCCTTCTACATGTTCTACTCGATGTTCGGCTTCCAGCGCACGGGAGACCAGTACTGGGCGCTCGCCGACGTCCGTGGCCGCGGTTTCGTCATGGGCGCGACGGCCGGCCGGACGACCCTCATGGGCGAAGGGCTCCAGCACGACGACGGCCACTCGCACGTGCTCGCTTCCGTGATCCCCAACATCCGCGCTTACGACCCGGCTTATGCCTTCGAGCTGGCGATCATCGTCCGGGAGGGCATCGACAGGATGTACTCGAAAGGCGAGGACGTCTTCTACTACGTCACGCTCTACAACGAGAACTATCCGATGCCGAAACGGCCGGACGGAGTCACCGACGATCAGGTCGTCCGGGGCATCTACCGGCTGTACGAGGCTCCCGACCTGGGCGACTCGGCGCGTGCCAAAGGGGCACCGGTGCGCCTCGTGGGCAGCGGCTCGATCCTCCAGCAGGTAGTGGCGGCGCGCACGCTGCTGGCGGAACGCGGGATTGCGGCCGAGGTGTACAGCGCCACGTCGTTCCAGCAGCTGCGTTCCGATGGGCTGGCCTCGGATCGCTGGAACCGGCTCCACCCCAAAGCCGGGGCGCGAGTGCCGTACGTGGCCCAAGTCCTTCCTTCCGAAGGCGGCCCGGTCGTCATCGCCACCGACTGGATTCGCACGTACCCCGACCTGGTCGCTCCCTGGCTTCCGTCGAACAGGCTCGTGCTGGGCACCGACGGCTTCGGTCGCAGCGATGCGCGCGAGGCTCTCAGGGAGTTGTTCGAGATCGATCCGGCGCACATCGCGGCCGCGGCTCTGGTGGGACTGGCACGGGACGGGCGGATGTCGAGCGAGGAAGCGGAGGCCGGGATGAAAGAGCTCGGCGTCGACCCGGAGGCTGCCGACCCGCGGTCGCTCTAGGCCGGTCGCCTAAGAGCGCGTCGGCGGGACCGACCCAGGCGACCAGAGCTCCACGACGACCGCGCCTGTCACGTTGACCACTGTTGTATTGCCGCAGCGGCCCTGCCAGTCGGTCACGTCGGCGAGCGGCGTATGGCCGTGGAGCCATAGCGGCGGCTGCAGCCGGTCGAGGAGCCAGCGGTAGCCCCGGAAGCCGCGGTGGTACTCCCCGTCGGGTAGATCGCCGGCGCCGAAGGGCGGCACGTGGCTGAACACGATCACCGGCTCGGGCCGGCCCAGCCGGCGCGTGGCTAGGCGCAGCGCCTGAGCCCATGCTCGTCGCTCGCTTCGAATGGCATGCCGCCCGCCCTGGCCGGGCCACGTCAGCCCTGCCAGAGGGAGGCCAGCCACGCGATGCACGGCAGTGGACTCGATCGCTTCCGGGCAGCAATCGGAGTGGGCCCAGCGCTCGTTGACGTCGTGGTTTCCGCGGATGTAGACGATGGGTGCGTTGATCGCATCGCCAACGAAGCCGAGGTCCTCCCGAGCCAGGTCGCCGCAGCCGACGATGAGATCGATCTGCCCGATCGCCACTCGGTTCCGCTGGTCGATCAGCGTCGGGTCGAGTTGGTCGGAGATGGCCAGGATGCGGATCGGAGCTCCGTCTCGCTCCCGAAAAGGCGAGGGATCGGGCCATTCGACGGAGATGTGCCGGGTCACGTCAGTTCTCGGTCTCGGGAGTCGACTCTGAGGATGCCTGGTCCGACTCGTCGTCTGCCGGCTGTTCGACCTCGCCGTCGAGCTCTTCGTGCCAGTGGGGCTCGGCATAGTGCATGCCCATAGCCGGTCGGAGACCCTGCGCGGCGGCGCGCATCTCGTTTGCTTCAGGGAAGTACGACAGCAGGTTCGACGGCCTCTCGCTGGTCTGACCGTCGAGCGGCACGAGTTCGGTGACCATGGCGTCGAGGCCTGCGCCGTCGGCGTAAAGCGCGGCGGCGACGCGGTTGTGGCCGTCGACGACCCAGAAGTCGCCGTCGTACTTGACGAGATCGACCGGTGGAAGCGGTATCAGTCGTTCATTCGCGAGCCGGATACGACGCCAGCGTGCCTCCCAGTTCTCCCCCCGGAACGGTTTCAGGGGCAGGAAGTCGCCGCCGCGCTGCGCGGCTCCGGCCATGGCCGTGCCCCGGATCTCTTCGAGTGGCACGAAGCGGAGGCCGAGCTCCCGGGGAGACGCCAGCCGCGCTTCGGGGTATAGCTCGTACAGGCTGGCAAGCGGTTCCTTGGCGCGGCGTCGCAATCGCCTGCCGACGATGGCATTGCGTCCGGACCACGCCTGATCGGCCGCTCCGAGGACGGTGCCAAGAGCGCCGGCGACAGGCCCGACGACGCGCCCGTGAAGCGGCTCCACGACGTGTTCGACCACCGGGTCTGTCACGGCCGCAACCAGACCGGCCACTCCCGCGGGTCCGGCCTCGGTCGGCTGCTCTTCGGTATGTTGGCCGGCGTCAGCTGCGTCCGGCTCCTCGGGCGTTTGGTCTTCCGGGCCCACCCGGATTTGCTCATCCATTGCCCGAGCGTACCATCATCAGGCCGGATCGGGCACCTTCGAGGGCCCTCGGGCGCGGCGTCCTGGCGCTGTAGGCTTTGCAGGATTGATCGAGCACGGGGCGCCGCCGTGGTTCCAGATCGGCGCTGGAGGAGGAACGTGGTCACTCGCGACGACGGTGGCGTGGCACCGGCCGTGAACTCCGTCGAACCGAACGGTTCCGCGTCCCGGCCAGACCGGTTTGCGGGACGCGCGCGGCTCCTCGCCCTTGGCCTGGCCGTTCTTGCAGTTCTGTGGCTGGCGCGCGGCATCGTCGGTCCGTTCGTGGTCGCCGCCGTGCTGGCGTACGCATTCTCGCCCGTCGTCACCGCCGCACAGACGCGGACGGGGCTGCCGCGAGCTCTGGTAATCGGGATCGGGTACGTCATCGTGCTCGGCGCCCTGGCGGCGCTGGCGCTGGTCGTTGCGAACCGTATCGACTCCGAGCTGCGGGAGCTTTCTTCGGGCGGCAACGACATCATCGGCTCAGCCTTGCACAAGCTCTTTGGCAACAGCGTGGACATCGCCGGGCAGCGGATCAAGATCGACGACCTGGCCGCTGAGATCAAGAGATCGCTCCACGGCGTGTCCCCCTCTGACGCGCTGCAGATGGCCGTGCAGGCTGTCGACATAGCCCTGCAGGCCGTCCTGGCGTTGATCGTCACCTTCTACTTCCTGCTCGACGGCCGGCGGTTCGGGGAATTCGCTCTACGTTTCCTGGATCGGCCCCGACGGGCCGAGGCGGTGCGGATCAGCCACCGGATCCACGTCGTGCTGGGACGCTGGATCCGCGGTCAGCTTCTCCTGATCGGGTTGGTGGCGGCGGTCCTGTACTTGATCCTGGGGCCGATCCTCCACGTTCCCTACGCGCTCATCCTGGGCATCCTCAGTGGCTTCCTGGAGATCGTGCCGCTCGTGGGCCCCTTGATCGCGGCGACCCTGGCTGGGACGGTCGCGTTCTCCACGAGAGGCACGGATACCACGATCGCGGTCCTGGCGGTCTACCTCGTGGTCAGACAGGTAGAAGACCAGGTGATCATGCCGCTGGTCATCGGCAGGGCGGTCCATCTCCATCCGGTCGTAACGATCTTTGCGGTCCTGGTGGGGCTCAGCGCGTGGGGCGTCCTGGGCGGGCTGCTGGCGGTGCCTGTTGCCGCCGCTCTCAACGTCACCCTTCACGAGCTCTTTCCTGAGGAGACCGGCACCGAATGGAGCGCCGCAGAAAGCGTCGAGGGCGGCGGACACGCCGCGCCCGAGCCGACTCCATCCGTGGAGCCGGATGCCGCGCCGCCGCCACTTTCGCCTCCACTTTCGCCGCCTCCGAGCTGATCGAATGGCAGCGTTCCAGCCACTCACCGGCGCCGCGGTGACGTCCGAGCCGCCATTGTCCGCGAACGGCATGGTCGTTCTCGGTCTGGATATCGGTGGCACGCAGATCCGGGCGGCGGCCATCCTGTCCGATGGCTCGAGGCTGGGCCGGAGCGCCCTCGCCACTCCCCAGGAGGCTGGCGGTTGGGGCGAAAGCCAGATCTACGCCGCCTGCGAGCGGCTGCTTCGAGACATGCTGGCGCAGCTGCCGGCCCCGGTTCGCGGACGCGTCGTTGCCGTCGGCGTCTCGTCGGTGGGACCGGTCGATCCGTGGCGCGGACTCGTCGTGGATCCCCCGAACGTGCCCGCCCTGCGCGACTCGCCGCTTGCCGACGAGTTGGAGGCGCGGCTTGGGCTGCCGACATATCTCGAGCGCGACACCAACGTCGCCGCTCTCGCGGAGCACTGGTTGGGCGCGGCACGGGGCTGCGGCGACTTTCTATACGTGACGGCTTCGACGGGCCTCGGCGGTGCGATCTTCCGTGAAGGAAGACTGCTGCTCGGCCCCGATGGCACGGCCGGCGAGCTCGGCCACCTCACCCTGGTTCTGGAGGACGGCCCGCCGTGCGGCTGCGGGGGGAGTGGCCACCTCGAAGGGATCTCGTCAGGTTCCGGGCTGGCGCGGCAGGCGCAGCGCGAGCTCGCCTCCGGGACTTCGGGTTTCCTGGCTGAACGGGCGTCGCGGGCACCGCTGACCGGGCGGGACGTTGCCGAAGGGGAGGATGCGGGTGACGCCGTGTGCGCCGCCTTGATGGAACGTGCCCGTCGTGCCTTCGCGATCGCTTGTGTCGGCTGGGTGAACACGTTCAACCCCGACAGGATCGTCGTCGGCGGCACGCTGGCCGAGCGGCAGGGGGAGCGCTGGCTTGCTCCCGCGAGGGCTGCGGTCGAGAGCAGCGCCCTGGGGGTTCCGGGCCGGCGAGTTCGGATCGTGCCTGCGGAGCTCGGCGAGGACGTGGGCCTGGTCGGGGCCTGGCCGCTGGTCGTGGGGCGGCATTGGAACCCGTCCTGGCGCGCCGCGCGCCGCGCGCCGGGCCCCGCGCCACTAAGCGATGGGAGCGCCCCACCAAACGCTGGCGGCGACTATGACGTAGAGGCCCACCAGGGCCAGACCCTCGAGCCAGGTGGATTCGCCGTCGATCACGACCAGGGCGGCGAGAAGGGTCGCTAGGGCCAGCGCGGCGATCAGGAGCGGCGTGAGTGTCAGTGTCAGCGCCGCACCGCCGAGCAGCAGGCTCAGGATGACGAGGGTGGGTGTGAGCGCCAGCGCCACCTGGAGGCTCGAATTGAGGATCAGGCTGATCGCCAGGTCGCCTCGGTCGGCCAGCATCGCCTGAACGCCGACGACGTTCTCGACGGCGTTGCCCGCGATCGCGACGACGACCAGCCCGGCAAACGCCTCGGACATGCCGAGAGAGCTCATGGCTGGCTTCAGCGCCTCGACGAACCAGTCCGAGACGAATGCGGCCCCGACGCCGGCCGCCAGCAAGGTTCCCAGCGCGACGGGCAAGGGCCAGAGCGCCTCGGTCTCGCCTGAGTCGGCCGAGCCCACGACCATGCCGCGGTGGAGGGAGAACGGTAGGCTGGCAGCGAAAACGGCGAGCAGGACGACCGAAACCACCACCGATAGCTCAGTCTCGTGCCCATGCGCCGGTCCGCCCGGGGCCGCGGCAATAGTCGGGATCACCATCGCGGCGACCGCCAGGACGAGCAGCGTCGACATCATCTTGGTCTGGTCCGTGCCGAATCTCTGGGGGCCGTGGCGAAGCCCGCCGGCAATGAATGCCAGGCCGAGAACGAGAAGCGTGTTGGCCAGGATCGAACCGACCAGCGCAAATCGGACGACGTCAACCAGGCCCGCTCTCAGGGCGAAGATTCCGATGAAGAATTCGGGCAGGTTGCCGAGGGCCGACTGGAGCACGCCGGTGGCGCCATGCCCGAGCCTGTGGCCGAGTTGGTCCGTGCCTTCGCCGACGAACGCGGCGAGGCCCGCCAGACCAACCGCGGAGACGGCGAAGACGACGACCCCCTCGGCGCCGGCCACGCGGAGCAACAGAGTCGCGAGGCTGGCAACCAGGGCGACGGCGGCGATGATCCGAGAACGCGTTCCAACGTAGGCAGGCATGGCTCGCTCCTGGCCGACTGGTGGCCGGCTGCTCTGGCGATTGTGCAGGAGCCGGACCTCGCCCGTGCGGCGACCCCCGCACCGCTAGGCCTTCGGGACGATTGCCAGGAGCGAAGCGAGCACGGGGCGAGCCGGCAAAGCATGGTGGCCAACTGTCGAAATGATCGGAGCCTAGTCCGGGCGCGGTCGCCCGCCCTCGGACAATCGGTCCATCCGATCGACCCCCGGACGAAAGGGCAGGTCGCGGAAGGTACCGGCGCGCCACGATCGCCACGCGACGCGCCTCCCGAGATCCCTCAGAACGGAGGCCATGGGATCGCGGGACGGTTGCGGTCGGGGAGCGGGAAGCGCCCTCGAGCCAGCAGCGCATCGATCCGGCCGGCCGTGGCGCGGACCTCGGCGGGAGCGAGCAGCTCGCGCAACTCCGCACCCAGATCGGCTGCGAGGCCCGCCCGGAGCCGCTCCAGGACGGCAACTTCATCCTCGTCGAGCCGGGCGCCGCGCCAGCGCCACAGGATCGTCCGCAGCTTGGGCTCCATTGAGAAGCAGAGGCCGTTGTCGATGGCCTGGATTCCGCCGCCCTGTAGCGGCAGGAGATGGCCGCCCTTGCGGTCCGCGTTGTTGAGGACCGCGTCCAGGAGGGCGATGCGACGCAGTTCGGGCAGGTCGAGACGGGCCAGCTGCACGACATCCACGGACGGATCCACTTCCACCCAAAGCTGCACCATGCCGGGCCCGAGCGGACCGTCGCGCATGACGGTCGGCGGAACGATGTCCCAGCCACTCGCCACCGAGACGCCGTACGCCCCAAGCTCGCGACAGGCAAGGCTGCTGTCCGGGAAATCGATCAGTGGCCGCTCCCCTCGGACCGGCTTGTAGACGCATGTGGCCGTCAACGCCGTCTGCGGATCGTCGCTGGGGCCGTCGACCAGGCAGAAGAATGTAGCGTTCGAAGCGCTGAGCAGGCGCCCGATCACGGAGATCTCGCCGCCCTGAAGCAACCTGAGCGCCGTCTCGTTGTCCAGTTGCCCGGCGATCTGGCGGCCTTCCATGGCCGCTGCCTCGATCTCCTCGCGGGTCAGCCTCGGCGCACTACTCGGATCCCGCATCGACGCGCCTCAATGCATGTAGCCGTTTCGGCGGAGGCAGATGTGGCCTTCGGGATTGAGCGGCTGGCCGCAGAACGGGCACGGCGGACGACCCGAGGCCACGACCTCGAGGGCTCGCTGGGCGAACGCGATGGCCTGCTGCGGCCGAAGGCGAACGCGGACGAGGTCGCTGTCGTCATCCTCCTCGTCCTTGATTTCGGCCTCGGCTTCGTCCGGATCTTCCTCGACCTCTTCGCCGATCTCGCGAGCCTCGACCACGATCGTTTCGTCGTCGCCGTCCCAGACGATGGCCATCGTCCCGACTCGGAACGTCTCCACTATCGGCTGGTCGAGCGGCTCCTGATCGGGCGCTCCAGCCGGGAAGTCATCGGGAATGTCGGCCCCTCGGCTCCGGACCTCTTTCATGAGCTCGGTCAGACGCTCCGCCAGCAGGGCCACCTGGACTTTCTCAAGCGCGACCGAAGTGATCCGGCCGCCCTCGCGGGCCTGTAGATAGAAAATGCGGCTGCCCGGCTGACCGATCGCACCGGCGACGAAGCGGTCCGGGTTCTCGAAGCCGTAGACGCGTCCTGCCATGAATCCTCCGGGCGGTCGAAGGGCTGCGCGCTCTCGAGGCGACCGCCGACTCGAATCTATACCCACCCGCGATCGGCTTCTCGCCAGCCGAACCTGCGGAGCGCTGGCCGGACGGACCGGGTCTGCCGTGCTCGGGGCTGCTGCCAGGCGGATCAGAACGAGAACTATCAAACTGGCAAGGCGGACTTGACAAATAGAAAGCGCGACTTCGCATAGTGGCAACCAGCGCGAAGCACCGCTCCGGTGACTCGCCGTAAACGGACTCGGATCTGAGGCTCAATTCATGTCGCGCAATGTCATCTCGACCTGCCCCGTCTGCTCCAGCGAGCTGGCGGTTACGCGGCTGTGTGCCGGGGCTGCGGGACGGCCATTGAGGGTGACTTCAATGTCGGTCGCTTCGGCCGATTGAGCCGCGAGCAGCTGGCGCTGCTGGAAAGCTTCCTGCGGGCGAGGGGCAACCTCAAGGAGCTCGAGCGGGAACTGAAGGTTTCCTACCCCACGGTTCGGGCCCGCATAGATGCGCTCGTCAAGTTCCTCGGGTTGGGCGATGCGGCGTCGGTCGCGGACGATGGCGCCGGCGACGTTTCGACGGCGGGACGCAATAGCGAGACGGTCGGGTTGCGCCGCGAGGTGTTGGAACGATTGGCCCGGCACGAAGTGACTGCGGACGAGGCGGCAGCCCTGATCCGCGCGCTCGGAAGGAGCGAGTGATGGGCACTCTCGAGCGCACCGAGACGCTCACCCATCGGCTCGGAAACGACGGCCGACTGACCGTCAAAGCCGTCAGCGGGACGCTCCGAGCTCGTGGAATCGACGGCGAAGACGCCCACGTGACGGTGGTCTATCGCATTCGTGCTCGGGACCAGGCTTCGGCCGAGCGCGCCATGGAAACGGGTCGCGTCCAGATCGAGCGTGGCGATCGCTGGCTGGAAATCGAGACCCCCGAGAGACGGCTGTCCAGCGGCCTGGCGTGGCTCTTCAGCGGCGCCAGGGTCAACGCCGACATCAGCGTTGAGGTGCCGTGGGGTTCGACCGTTCGCCTCGAGACTGTCGGCGGCGGTATCGAGGCCGCCTCCCTCACCGGCGAGCAGAAGTACCGGACGATTTCCGGCGACGTGCGCCTGTGGAGCGTCGGCGGGCCCGTCGATGCCAGCACGGTCTCGGGTTCGTTCATGCTCGACAAAGGCCTCGACGTCTGGCTGCACGCCAGCACGGTTTCGGGGTCGCTGCGCGCCAGGGCGGAGCGTTTCCGCTCGATGGCAATCTCCAGCACCAGCGGTGGCATGACGGTCGCCGGCGCCTTCGATCCGGCCGGCCAGCATCGGGCCGAGTCCATCTCCGGTGGCCTCGATCTCACGCCGTATTCGGGAGTCACAGCCGAGCTGAAGTCCGTCTTGGGCTCGATCCGGGCCGACATGCCGACGCGGATCGAGGGCGGACGCGGCCAGTCGCGGGCGATCTTCGGGGACGGGCTGACCTATCTGCGCGTCAGCTCCACTTCCGGCTCGCTGCGGCTGACGACGCCGCCTCCTCCCACAGCTGAGCCCTCGACGGCTCCGCCCGCGGCTGTCCCCTCGCCCTTTCCCTCTTCGGCCACGGCCACGGGCGAATCGTCGGAACCGACGACGACCGAGAGCTGGACCGTCGGAAGCGACGCCGAGGAAGCTCTGGACGAGCCGGTCGAAGATCGGCCGGAAGGCGACGAGGATGAGCTGGCCGTCCTGTACGCACTAGAGCGCGGGGAGATCGGCGTGGACGAAGCCGCCGACCGCCTCGAGCGACCGAAGAGGTAGTGGCCATGTCCGACGAGCTCGAAGCTCTCCTTCGGCTGGTGTCCGAGGGTCGGCTCACCGCAGAGGAAGCCGCTCCGATAGTCGCCGCGCTTCAAGACAAGGCGCGCATCGAAGGTCGTGGCCCGGCCGACGACAAGCGGCGTGCCGGGCCCGCGCAGGAAGCCCTGTCGGGCAGGAAGCTCCGCATCTTCGTCGCCGAGCGCGGGCACGCCGTCGTGGACATGTTGATCCCGCTTGCTGCCGCGGGGTTCGCAATCGACCAGGTGCCCGGCCTCTCGCCGGACCACCGCAATCGAATCGTCGAGGCGATCCAGAGCGGGCGAACGGGTCCGATCCTGGAAGTTTCCGACCACGGCGACGAGGTTCGCCTGACCATCGAATAGACGGGCGGCCCGTGGCCGCCGACCGCTTCCATTACGAACCGCTGCGGGCGTCTCTGACGACCCGGCCTGGATGAGTGTTGCCGCAAACAGGGCAAAGGGGAACGCGATGCTGCTGACAATCGAAGAGCTGGTGAAGGTCTACCGCAACGGAACTCGGGCCAACGACGGCATCAGCCTGGAGATCGGCGAGGGAGAGGTCTTCGGTCTGCTAGGCCACAATGGCGCCGGCAAGACGACTCTCGTCAACCAGGTGGTCGGGTTGCTGAAGCCGAGCGGCGGGGCAATCCGGATCGATGGGCGCGACATGGTCGCCGACCCGGGCCTCGCGCGACGCCTGTGCTCCTTCCAGGCTCAGGCGCAGGTGCCGATCGACGGTCTCACGCCGCGGCAGGCGATCGACTTGATCGGCCAGTTGCGCGGCGGTTCCAGGGCGGACGTGCGGCATCGACGCGAGCGCCTCGTCGATGCCCTCGAGATCGGGGAGTGGCTCGATGTCGATGCCGCCCGGCTCTCCGGCGGTGTGAAGCGGCTCGTGGCCTTTGCCATGGCGGCCGTCACGCCAGGACGCGTGGTGATGCTCGACGAGCCGACCAACGACGTGGATCCGGTCCGGCGCCGGCTGCTGTGGCGGCAGGTGCGGTCGCTCGCCGACCATGGATCGGCCGTGCTGCTCGTCACCCACAACGTGATCGAGGCGGAGCGCTCGATGGATCGGCCCTGGCGTCGGTCCTGCCATACATGCTGACGGTGATCGTGACGCAGGCGATCGTGGTCTTCGTATTCATGTTCTCGCCGCTCACGTTCCTGCCCGACAAGCTGCCGGGCTGGCTGGAATT
>CABEAA010000036.1_pt1 | contig 21529 bp, 17 predicted proteins | sample 3132281 | NCBI WGS metagenome assembly CABEAA01 (sample SAMEA5534341, study PRJEB31848) | metagenome | biome: tundra; feature: field; material: soil | place: USA | collected 2013-05 | depth 0.45 m
GCACCTCTCCCCTGCGACGCGGCCCATCATCGGCCGCTTCTGCACGTCCCGTTCCCCCGCGGAACCGAAGACGGCGATGACGCCGCCGCCACGCGCTTTCGCCAGCGCCCCCAGCAGATCGAGGACCTTCTCGAGAGACGCCGGGGAGTGGGCGTAGTCCACCACGACGCCGAAGGGCTGTCCGCGATCGATGCGCTCCATTCGCCCGGGAACCCCCCGAACGCCCGCCAGACCGGCGCGGACCGCCTCGGGGTCCAGGTCCAGGACTTCGCCCAGGGAGATCGCCGCCAGGGCGTTGTGGACGTTGAACCGGCCCGCCAGTTGCAAAGCCATCGACCCATGCCAACGAGGCGTGGTGACGTCGAAACGCAGGCTCCGTGCATCCTCGGCAATCGACGTCGCTCGGACCTGCGCGGAGGCCTGCTCGCCGAAGGAGATCGAGCGCGCGCCGGCTTCGGTGGCTGCCGCCTCGAAGAGTGGGGCGGCCGGGTCGTCGCGATTGACGATGGCCGTGCTCCGCCAGGGCCGATCCAATCGCTTCTCCGGACCGCGTCCGAGGCGCCGGAAGAGGCTGAGTTTGGCGTCCCTATATGCCTCGAACGTGCCGTGGAACTCGAGGTGCTCGTGGGTGAGGTTGGTGAATATCGCGATGTCGTACGCGGTGCCGCCGACTCTGTCGAGGGCGAGCCCGTGGGAGGTGGTTTCGACGATGGCCGCTCGATCGCCCGACCGGACCATGGCTCGCAGGGTCCGTTGAAGCTGGGGTGCCTCGGGGGTGGTGATGTGCTCAGGGTTGAAGCTGTCCAGGTCGCCGATCCTGATCCCGGCCGTGGTGACGACGCCTGTGGAGATGCCCGCATTGCGCAATGCGGCGGCGGCCAGGAACGAGGTCGTGGTCTTGCCGTCGGTGCCGGTGATGCCGACCACGCCCAGCTCTCGACTCGGGTCGCCGTACCACCAGCACGCGGCGGTGGCCAGGGCTGCCTGACTGCGGTCGACCACGATCTGCGAGAGCGAAACGCCCGGGACGGGTCGCTCGACGATTGCCGCGGCGGCTCCAAGCTCGGCCGCCAGTGCGATGAAGTCGTGCCCGTCCACGTGAGCGCCCGGAACCGCCACGAAGAGCCAGCCCGGCCGTACCTGGCGAGAGTCGAATGCCAGACCGCGTATCGGAAGCGAGGCCAGGGCCGGGTCGGCGGTGCGCAGCCGTCCCTCAGCCGCGAGGCGTTCGACCAGCTCGCCCAGCCGGCGGGGAACGGTGGGTTCGGCAGCGGCGAGACGGTCGAGCAGTGCCCGAGCCACGTCTCCGGACTCCGACGGGCCAGGTGGCGGCGAGTCCGTCACGCCCCCAGCTCCCCGGAATGTGCCTGCCGACCCCGTCCGCCGCGAATGCCTTGCCGCCAGCGGCCGACCCGGTCGAGAGCCGCCTGCGCAGTGTCGAAAGCCAGCCGGCCCGCGGGATCGAGGACGAGGTCCCATGCGCCGACGAAAGCGATTTCACGCCCTCCGAAGCCGCTCTTGAAATACTCGATGCCTTCGTGAGAGAGCCCCCACATGTCGTAGCTCCGGGCACCCCGTTCACGAGACGTCCGGATGGCCTCCCACTTCAGGAGGTAGTTGGCCCGGCTGCCCGCGCCCTCCTCGGTCATGCCGCCCCACGGCTCGATCACGCGGTCGCCGACCTGGAGCACGAACAGCGTCGCCAGCCCCATGCCGTTGGCGTCCTCCGCGAAAAGAAGGCGAGCCATGCCCAGCTTCGAGAAGGCTTGCCATGTCTGCAGATACGACTCGTAAGTGCGAATGACGAAGCCGGCTCGCCTGGCTGTCTCCTGGTAGATCGAATAGAACTCGGGCAGCCGCTCCTCGGACGCATCGACCACACGAATGCCGCCCTTTCGGGCTTTGTTCACGTACTGGCGCCACTTCTTGCGGAGATCGCCCCACAGCGCCTCCTCGCTCGCGCCGAGCTCGATGCGGCGCGTTCGAGTCGTCTGGATGGGCGTCCCGGGGCGCCAGCCGCAATGCCGCAACCCATGCCGGAGGGCGCCGTCGATGTCGTCGTGCCCGCCCAGCTCGATCTCGGGTTCGATGCGGACGTGCGAAACGGGCTGCGGGTACGAAGCGACGGCGGTTCGCACGGCGGCCGTGAACGCTTCGAGCGTCGGCAGATCCCAGCGCCCCAAGACGGGCCCGCGGGGCGCATAGGCGAAAGCCCATGGGAACATTCGAGGGCGGCGGATGAGGAGCTGAGCGCCGAACTCGGTCTCGGGGACCGACTGTTCCTCCTCGATGTGGTCGACGAGCGCGAGGTCCTCGACGTCGAGCGCGAGAGCGTCCGGCAACGGCAACGTTTCGGCGAGTGCCGCGTCCTGCGTGCCCGATGACGCCGGCGCCGCCGACAGATGAGCGGCGCGGCCGGGCAGGGTCGTGCCCATGAAGCGCAGCGGAGTCCAGCCGTTCGGCTTCTTGACCTCGGCCCAGGCGGTGGTCTGAAGGTAGGAACCGGGTTCGCAGTGAGCGACGAAGGCGTCCCAGACGGCCGGGTCTGGCGCCAGATCCACCACGGAGGCGCCCAGATTCGCGCTCGATTGGCCGTCGGCGGTCGGCAGCGTGACCCGCTCGGGCATTCGCGTCGGTCCCTCCACTTCTGTCGTCAACGACGCTCCGGCTCGGCTCCTTCGCCGCCGCCGGCCGGCCCCTCCCTCGGAAGGAGCCTGGCGCGTGGATGGGAGGCAGTGTACGCGGCTCGCAGGCGAGCCGGCGAGACGTGCGTGTAGATCTGCGTCGTGGCCAGGTTTTCGTGGCCCAGAAGCTCCTGGACGACTCGGAGGTCGGCCCCGCCGTCGAGGAGATGGGTCGCGAAGCTGTGGCGGAGAGTATGCGGCGAAACCCCCTCCGGCAGCCCTGCCGCACGTCTGAGCTGCTCGAGCCGCCAGCGAATGCCGCGAGGCCCGAGGGCGCCGCCCCGATGGTTCAGGAACAGGGCGGTCCGTGCCGCGTCGCCTTGTGAGTCGGACTCGCCGGGCGCCAACTGCATCGCGAGGACCGGCCGGGCAGCTTGGAGATAGAGTTCCAGCGCCGCACGCGCGGGCTTGCCGAGCAGGGAGACGCGCTCCTTCCGGCCTTTGCCGGTTACTCGCACTTCGCCTCGCCGGAGGTCCACCGAGCCCAGGGTCAACGACGCCAACTCTCCGATACGAAGCCCCGCGGCGTAGGCCGTCTCCACGATGGCGACATCCCGCAAGGCGAGTGCGGCGCGGACCGGGTCCGACTCGCCGCCGGCGGCGCCAGCACCAGACCGCGCCCCGGGTCGCGCTCCGGACCCTGCCGCCTCGATAAGGTCCTCGGTCTGCGCCACCGTCAACACGGCCGGGAGGCGGCGCGGTTGTCGGGGCGTCGGCATTGCCGTCAGCGGATTACCGGGGGCGAGCCCTTCTCTAGTCGCGAAGCGATAGAACGAGCGCATCGCCGCCAGCCGCTGACCGACGGTCCGGCGGCCGTGTCCGTCCGAAAGGCTCGCCAGGTAGGCCCGCAAGACAGGTCTGGCCGGTTGTCTCCAGTCGTGCCCGTTGACGGCGAGCCAGCTCAGATATGCATCGAGCCCCGTCCTGTACGAACGGAGCGTGTTTGGCGACGACCCTCGGGCGGCCAATGCCCGCAGGAAGCTCTCGACCGCCTCCGCGGCGCTCGACGCCGGGACCGCGGTCTGCTGCGTCATCCGTCGCGGCGGGCGCCGGATGCGGCGGTGCGGGTCGTTCGACCCGCCGAGCTGCGGCCGCCTTCGCGGGTCGCGGACTTCGTGGCACGGGGACGGCGTGACGGGCGGCTGGAACTCGGCTTCGCCAGCGCCGCCGGATTCGGCTCACCGCCGGCAAGTCGCGCACCGACGAGCGCGGTTTCGGCGGTCAACTCGACCGAAGCTCCGCACAGGAGGCACAAACCCTGGTCGCCGGCACGTGCGACCGGTCCGCCGTCGGCCTCGTGAACGGCCCCGACCGGCTCGTGTGAAGTGGTGAAGCGGCAAGTCGGGTAGCGCGAACAGCCCCAGAAGACCGAACCCGTTCGGCGTGCCCGTCGCGCGGTCAGGTGACCCGTGTGGCAAGTCGGACAACTGACTTCGAACGCAAGGGGTGCGGGCGGCGGGGGGCCGTCCTTCTTGATGTAGTCGCAGTCCGGGTAGCGCGAGCAGCCCATGAACGGGCCGAACCGACCGCGGCGCTGAACCAGCACGCCTCCGTCCGTCGGGCCGCACTTTGGACAGGCTTCGACGACGGCCGGCTCTCCCGGCGCAGCCCCGTCGTCCGATCCCGCGGCGTTTCCGTCCGCCGATCCAGCGGCGCCGGGTAGCTCTCGCGTCTCCTTGTGTTCCGGGTACATGGAGCACGCCAGGAACTCGCCGTAGCGGCCCAGCCGGATGACCATTGGGTGGCCCTCGGAGCAGACCTCGTCCGAGGGGCGGGTGGTGAAGTCGGCGCGCTTGAGTTCCTTTGTCTTCTCCTCGATCCGAGTCCGGAAGGGCGTGTAGAAGTCGCGCACGACCGGAACCCAGGCTCGCTTGCCGCTGGCGACGTCGTCGAGATCGTCTTCCATGCGCGCCGTGAACTCGAGGTCCACGAACTCGCCGAAATGGCAGACCAGCAGGTCCGTGACGACCTCGCCGACGGTTTCGGGGTAGAGGCGCCGCTCCTTCACGCGGACGTATCCGCGGTCCATGATCGTGGAGATCGTGGCCGCGTACGTCGACGGCCGGCCGATGCCGTGCTCCTCGAGAGCCTTGATGAGGGTCGCTTCGGTGTATCGGGGCGGCGGCTCGGTGAAGTGCTGCAGCGGGGCGACCGACTCGACCGACGTGACGTCGCCGGCCTGCAGTGCCGGCAGGCGGCATTCCTTCTCTTCGTCCACGTCGTCCTGGCCCTCGGTGTAAACACGCGAGAAGCCGTCGAACGTGGTTCGCGTCGCATTGGCTCGCAGGCCGTAGTCGCCCGCCGTAAGGTCGGCCGTCGTGGTCTCCTGCTCCTTAGCGGCCATCTGGCTGGCGATGGCACGCTGCCAGATCAGGCGGTAAAGCCTGGCCTCGTCGCTGCGCAGGGACTTGGCCACTGCGTCGGGATCGCGCATGAACGACGTCGGCCGGATGGCCTCGTGGGCCTCCTGGGCGTTCCTGGTCTTGGTCTTGAACGCCCGTCCACGGGGCGTGGTGTAGGCCTGGCCGAACCGAGCCTCGATCGCTCGCGCAGCCTCGGCCATCGCCTGGCTCGAGAGCGCGACGGAGTCGGTTCGCATGTAGGTGATGAGTCCGATCTGGCCCTCGTCGGTCGCTATGCCTTCGTACAGTCGTTGGGCCGCGCTCATCGTTCGCTTGGGCGAGAAGCCCAGTTTGCGGCTGGCTTCCTGCTGAAGGCTCGACGTGGTGAAGGGCGGCGCGGGCGTCCGGCTGGCGTGCTTGAGGGTGACGTCCGCGACGACGGGCTTGCTGGCACGGATGGCGTCCGCGTGCCGCGTTGCGGTCTCTCCGTCGGCGATCTCGGGCTTCTTGCCTGCGATCTTGACCAGGTCCGCCTCGAACGTGGTGCCGTCGGGCGCGACCAGAGTGGCCTGCAGCGTCCAGTACTCACGGGCGCTGAATGCGCGGATCTCACGCTCCCGATCCACGACAATCCGAACCGCCACCGACTGCACGCGCCCAGCCGAAAGCCCGGCTCGGACCTTGCGCCAGAGAAGCGGGCTGAGCGTGTAACCGACGAGGCGATCGACCACGCGGCGCGCCTGCTGCGCATCGACGAGGTTCGTGTCGATGACGCGCGGGGCCGCGAATGCGTTCTTTATCGCCGCTTCGGTAATCTCCGAGAAGGTGACCCGCCGGGTCCTTTCCGGGGAGAGCCCAGCAGCCTCGGCCACATGCCAGGCGATCGCCTCGCCCTCGCGGTCCAGGTCTGTGGCGAGGTAGACCATGTCTGCCTTGGCGGCGGCTTTCTGGATCGCGGAGAGCTGCTTCTTGCGGTCGGCCACGACTTCGTAGACGGGCGCGAAGTCGTGCTCGACGTCGACTCCGAGCTGGTTCTTGCCCGGGTTCTCAGGCAAATCCCGGACGTGACCGTACGAGGCCAGGACCGTGTAGCCAGGTCCGAGGTAGCGCTCGATGGTCTTCGCCTTTGCCGGCGACTCAACGATTACGAGGTTGCGGTTCATCGGCGGGAGTCTAGCATCCCCCACTCACTCGGCCATCTACTGCCGCTATCCGGGATCGATAGAGTCGCAGGGCGATGTGTCCGTCACTCGCCGCGGAGGCGCCTCAGCACGTCGACCGATTCCTGGTCTGCGTCCCCTAGATCGTCGCCTACGTCGACATCGGGCCCCGCGGTTGCAGGCAAGAGTGCGACGTCCGCGGTCTCGACGGATGCGGCTCGAATCTCGATGAACCGTATGTGAGCCAGGGGATCACGAACGTGGAGTCGCTCCGCTCCACGAAGGTCGGCGGCTTGCCGTTCGTCGCGCGCAGATCGGCCAGGAGCGGCTGCTCGTTGTGGATGTGAACGACTACGTCACGGAGCATGAGTCAACCAGCGTCGCCACTCGAGCGAGCGGCTATTGCTGGTGTAGTCGGCTGGACTCGTGTCCGCCGAGATAGCTCAAGGGTGGTAAAAGTCGATTACCACTCGGACGCGGCCGCTGCTGACCCAGACCCCGATCCCCACTCTGTCGAACGCCGGGTTCATCAGGTTCTTGTAGTGCTCGCACCGACACGGGGCTTCGTTCTGGTAGAAGATCTCGACGGCCACCATGCCTGCCATCACGGAGGATGGGGAGCCGATGTTCTCGGCCCACTCATAGCTCGTGTAGCCCGCCCTGGCTAGGCGCTGGCCCGGGGTGCCGTTGGCGAAATGGTTGAGGATGTTGCGGTCGGCCATGAACTTGGCGAAAGGCCGGGCCACGTTCGTCGAGATCCCGGCGTCGAGAGTCAGTGCCCGCGCCGCCGGGAGGGTGTGCGGACCGGACGAGCGGCATAGCCCGCCGGCCACGACCCAGCCACCGGTACGGGTGCAGTTCATCAGTTTCAGGTAGTAGCTCTCGGCCGCCTGCGTTTGACTGCTGCCCACGCCCAGGGCGCCAGTCGAAATCCTCACAGTGCTGGGCTTGTCGACGGTGAAGGTGGCCGTGGCGGATGCCTTGAGATTGAGTCCGCCGCTCGAGGTGGCGTCCGTCGAGACGGAGGCGACGACCTTGGCGCCGGCGGCGAGCTTTGCACTGGGCGTCAGCACAAGGACGGTGTCGTCCTCCGCCCAATACGTCTTGCCCGTCACGGGATTGCCGTTGGCCGTGACGGCGAACGCCGGAGTCGTGGTCGTCTCGTCCATCTTCGTCGTGAAACGCACCGAGATGGCCTGCCCAGGATCCACGCCGCTCGAACCGTCGCGAGGCCGGAACCTTACGACCGAGGGCACGGCCTGGGTGGAGACGGTGAGCGGCTCGATCGAGGCCAGGGGCGCCCCCGCCGCATCCACGAGGGCCGCGGAACTGAGGCTCACCAGGTAGCTGGTTCCCAGCGCGAGCGGCGCATCCGGGATGAAGGTGAAGGCATGGGAGCCCGCGTCGGATGGATCGTCGCCGAGGATCGTGCCGGCGATGAGCGGCGCGATATGGAAGGCTGTCTCCACGGTCGCCAGCTTCACGGCTCCTGTGAACGTGACGACGAGGCTCGTGGTCGGAGCGATCGAATCGCCTACGACGGTCGACGCGGTGATCTTGCCAGAGGTGACCGACGCGGTCAGGAATGAAGTGTCGCTCGGGTCGCCGAGCTTGAGGCCATCGCGGTCCAGCGCAGTTGCCGCCACGTCGACCGTGTAGTACGTGTCGGTCGCCCAGTGGCTATCGGGCACGATAGATAGCGTCTGCCCGGCCGCGTCCCAATCGAGGTGGAGCTCGACGAACGGCAGCACCGTGATCGAATCCGCCACACTCGCCTCGTTCATGGGTTTGGAGAACTCGATCCGGAACGGAGACGCGAGACCGAGGTCGGTCACTATCTTCGGCTCGGCGCTCGGCGGCTTGGGGGCGTACGTCGGCGCAGCATTGGCCGAGACGCCCTTCGAGGGCAGCCCGACCAGGAGCCCGGCGGCGACCAATGCGGTGGCCAATCCGAGCGTGAGCACCCTCGTCAGAACGGGTCGATGGACGAACGTGGTGAGATAGACGAAGCCCAGAACTGGGAGCGCAAGCGTGGCGGTCGCGAGCTTTCGCAACAGACAGACTCCTCTGTGGCAGGTCGGCAGCTGTCGGTCATGCGTAACGGGACGTGCGTGGTGGACTCGCGGCAGCCTAACACCGCCCGATGCCAATCAGCAAACCGAACGGGCAGGTTGAGCGCGCGGACAGAACCTCCAGGCCGGCCTCATGGGGACGGGCCCTACGCCGTGAGCTGGAAATCGTCGATGAACCTCCGGTTGGTCGGCTCGGCGGCGTCGATCGCCCCGCAGGAAATGCCAGCGAGCCACCGCTACGCCGAGCCCCACGTCCATCGTGGCGAGCCCGTCCAAACGAGCCTGCGCCGCGGGCCGCGACCGCGCGGACGAACGAACCTGCGCCGTGGCGCGCGTCGCTACGCTTGGTCGATGCCCGTTCCCGAGCAATTTACGATTCACGTGCCTGACGAAGTGCTAGCGGACCTACGCCGACCCTGGAGGAAACAAGGTGGCCTCCGGCGCTACATGGTGGTGGATGGGCCCTCGGCACGGACCCGGCTTACCTGCGTCGACTGCTCGGCTACTGGCACGATGGGTTCGACTGGAGGGCGCAGGAGCGGCGGCTAAACGTGTACCCGCAATACCGTGTGGACCTGGGCGGAGCATCCGTCCACTTCGTTCATATCCGTGCCCGGCAATCGACCGGCTCAGCACCGTCCAGCGCGATCGCGCTCTTTCACGGTTGGCCTTACACCTTCGCTGAACTGCTCGACCTGGCAGGATCGACTCGCCAACCCGGCGCAGTTCGGTGGACAGGCATCTGAGGCCCTCGACGTCGTCGTCTTATCTCTTCCCGGCTACGTCTTCTCGGGCGCCCCGGATCGGCCTTTCTTCTGGCGGGACGTGCCGGCCACGTTCGCGAGTCTGATGACCGATGTGCTCGGGTATGAGCGGTTCGTAGCGCACGGCTCGGATACCCTCTGAGTGCAAAGACCAATGAGTCGACCGACACCGCCGCATTCCGACACCGACTCTGCATCGGTCCAGCCCGACGTTTCGGGCGCCATCCACCTGCGCGCCCGAAGCGGCGCGGCGCGAGTCTGGAGCCGCATGACGCCGGTCGTGAGAAAGGTTCCGGAGATCACCCTTCTCTTCTGGGTGATCAAGGTGCTGAGCACCGCGATGGGCGAGGCAACCTCGGACTTCCTCGTCTTCGAGATCGATCCGGTTATTGCGGTCATCCTCGGGGCCATCGGCCTGGCTGTCGCGATGACGCTCCAGCTACTAGTGCGGCGATACGTGGCATGGATCTACTGGCTGGCGGTCGCCATGGTGGCGGTGTTCGGCACGATGGGCGCGGACGTGGTGCACATTGGACTCGGCATCCCGTATGCCGTGTCGACGGTGTTCTTCGCCATCGCTCTCGCCGTCGTCTTCGCGGCCTGGTATATGTGCGAGAAGACCCTCTCGATCCACAGCATCTACACCCCTCGGCGCGAGCTGTTCTACTGGGCCACGGTGATGACCACTTTCGCTCTTGGCACAGCCGCGGGCGACATGACCGCGAGCACCATCGGTTTGGGTTACTTCACCTCGGGCGTGATGTTCGCCTTCCTATTCGTCCTCCCGGGTCTGGCCTATCGGCTGTTCCGCCTCAACGCGACCGCTGCGTTCTGGGTCGCTTACATCCTCACGCGGCCGTTCGGTGCCTCGTTCGCCGATTGGGCGGGCAAGGCGAAGAACCTGAGCGGACTCGGGCTCGGCACCGGGCATGTCAGCGTGATCTTGGCCGTGCTGATCGTGATCCTGGTTGGCTACCTGACTGTTACTCACAAGGACGCCGAAGGCGAACGACCGACAACAAGGGAAACCAGCGCGAGTTAGTGAGGTTCGGCCCCGTCTCCAGAAACGGCCGTACCGTCCGATACCCCCGGTACGCAACCGAGGTATCCGTCCATGAACGTAAGCGCCATCGATCCAACTACCACTTCGCTCACCCAGTCGGCAGCCGCGGCCAATGCACCGGCGAAAAAGGCTGCGCCGCCCGCGGTCGCACCGCACGTATCTGTCGCGGCCCTGTCCTCGCCGGCCGCCAAGGTGACCATCTCGGGCGTACCCGCGACCGTGAAGCCCGAGGATCGGGCGCTCTACATGCAGATCCTCAAGTCCGTCGGCGGTAACGTGAACGCGGCTCTGGCGGGCTTGCTGCGGCAGAGGCTAAGGAAAGCGAGAGCTAGGCGCCCACGCCTGGGTCGATCTAGCGTTCGGACGTGGCGCCGAACTTCTCAGGCCTATCACGCGGTAGATGGAACGGTCCCGTATCCGGCGCGGGACCGCGTCGCGCGCCGCGGCGACTGACGACCACGAATGATCACTGTTGACACTGTGGCAGGCTCGGCTCGACTCCAGCCGGTCGGTTCGGCTCCCACCGTGCGTTCCCGACACGTGGCCGAGACGACCCAGCTAGCTCTTCTTGGTTCGCGGACTCACCAACGGAGCGACGGACTTCTCAGCTGCGGCGGGGCCGCCTTGCGCCGACTGCGCCTTCTTGTCCTTCTGCGCCTTCTTGTCCTTCTTTCTGGCCATGACGTTCTCCTCGATGCGGCGGTCGGTCTGGCACGCTCGAACTCGCCGACCAGGCCTGAGTGTAGGCGTGTTCTCGGTTGCACCGGCGCTGCGTCGCCCCGTGGCGGCGTTGCGGTGGACCTCCTGGCCTCTCGCGCCGCCGCACACTTCCGGCGACATCAAGCCTGGCGGGCGCCTGGAGCGTCAGGGCCGGATGGCCGCTATAGGCGATGACGCGCATGGTCTCGGCCCGCCTCCTTGAACCGCTTGATCCATGGCCTGGCGCCGCGCCCGACACGACGTGGTCAATCGTATCGGTGCGCCGAGAGGCGGCCAAGGCGGATGGGCCAGGTAGGCCGCAGATGGCCTCCATCACGAAGTACTCCACCTCGAAACTCAGGGGAATCCCTCAAATCGGAGGCGCGTTCTCGGCGGGCATGCAACGACTCGAGCGTGTTCCGCTCAGGGCGCGTGTTTCCCCGGGTCTCCTGATCCAGGGCCCCTCCCGGACGGTCCGCCGGCGTGAACACGTCGTGTCTTGACTGTCACCAGGCGGTCCGGGGCCATGCCAGTCGCCGCGCCGGGAGTAAAGTCACGCGGCACGGGGGCGGTCCGCTGCCGGAGGTTCTCATGGATGTCGCCGAGTTTCGGCGCCTCTCTGTTCGGGTTGTCGCGACTCGAAACTCGGAAACGCGAGCCTTTCTCAAGGCGTTTGACCTGGCTCCGGGGACCACCTCTGGGTGGTCAGAGCAAACCTGCGCCAACTGGCGGGTGTGGCGTGGCGCCAACGATGCGCTGCGCGGGGCAGTCGTCGAGCTAGAAGCTTTTCTCGGCGCGAACGACTCCTAGGCTGGCTAAGCCTGGCGTAGTCGTCGCGCGCGAGGTCTTCCATGCCGGCTCGAGCGGCCTCATCGGCCTGTAGTCGGCCGAAGACGTTGCTGTTGGAGCAGGTCAAGGTCGTGGTAGATGGCTTGGCGGGCTTGATATCGGCAGTGAATACGGCCTTGAGATCGGCGGCGCTACCGTAGAGGTCGTACCACACCCCATCGACCCCAGCAGACTGGCAGTAGGCTGACTGCCCGGATGTGGAGGGCGCCGACGTAGCGGGGGTGCAGGTGCTCCAGATGGCGCTAGGGATGAAGGGTTTTAGTAGGGCGATTTCTGGATAGCCGTCTGCGCCCACGGCTGCCGCCGGCACTGCGGTCTGACCTACGTCGGCTCCTGGGGCAACGAGGCAGGCTGGTATCGCTGCGGCGGTGAGCTTGTCGAACGCGGACCACTTGCCGGACGCTGCCCTAGCTGTGCGATCCGGAGCGACCGTATGGAGCCCGCGATTTGGGACGAGATCGAGCGGTTCCTGCGGGACCCAGGTGATGTGCTCGACGAACTCGATGGCCGGAGTGAACGCGAAGCTCAAGGGGCAATAGCTGCAGCCGAGGCCATCACGCTCTCGAGAGCACTCGAGGCCCTCGAAGCCCAACGCAAGCAGGCAGTCGCACTCAACATCCGAGGCCGACTGCCCGACGCCGATCTCGACGTCGAACTTGACCGGATCGCGAGTGAACAAGCTGCCGTGCAAGCCCGCCTCGACGCCGTACAGGCTCCACGTGCCGAGATCGTGCCCCAAGAGGCCGTGACCTCCTCGCCGAGGTACGCGCCCGCCTGGATGCCGGTCTGACCGACGAGCAGCGTCAGGAGATCGTCCGGCTCCTAGTCGGGATCGTCATCCACACAGACGTTGGTATCGACGGCAAGAAGAGTGCCCAAGCGGTCGTCACGTACCGCTTTCCCGGTGTAGTCGAAACTCGCACGGGCACGGGTTCATCGGGGAACTACACCACTGTGCGCCGCGTGATCGAGCTGCCGGTGGGAAGCGCTCAAGTAGGCGCCGGCCGCAGTTCAGGTGTGGCGCGATAGAGTCAGCGCCACGATAGCGTCGGGCGATGCCGGCACGACGAGGCTGCCCTCGCCCGTCGTCTCGATCGCGCCGCCATTGACCGATTCGACCGTCTCCCCTACGAGCAGCAGGCGCCAGCCCAGCGCCGCATGAGGCGTCAGTCTGAGCTGCCTGCCATCTCGTTGAAGCTCGAAGATCGAACCCGGTTCCCCATTCTGCGCAGGGACCGAGACTCTTACCCGCGCACCATCCTCGATCGCGTATGCCCGCAGGGTGACGCCTCGCGGGTAGTCGTAATCTGCCCTGGCCTCGCAGTCACCGATGGGAAGCACCGAATTCGGGCGCACGAGCAGGGGCAGGCTCGAATACGGATGACGTTCCTCTCGCCAGCCCGGCCCTTCGACGGTGGCGCCGCTCAGGAGGTTGGTCCATCTCCCCGTCGGAACGTAGTACGTGACAATGCCGGATTCCGCGAAGACCGGAGCGACGAGGAGGCGCTCACCCAGCATGTACTGGCGGTCCAGGTACGCGCAGCCCGGGTCGTCCGGGAATTCGAGGCACATCGCCCTCATCATCGGGATTCCTCGCTCGTGCGCCTCGACAGCCGCCCCGAAGAGGTACGGCATCAGCCGGTTCTTGAGCTTTGTGAACTCGCGCATGACGTCGACCGCCTCGTCGTCGAACAACCACGGCACCCGGTAGGACTCATTGCCGTGAAGCCGGCTGTGCGAGGACAGCAGGCCGAAGGCGATCCAGCGCTTGAAGACCGACGCAGGCGGCGTGCCCTCGAACCCGCCGATATCGTGGCTCCAAAAGCCAAAACCCGACAGGCCGAGCGAGAGACCGCCGCGGAGGCTCTCGGCCATCGACTCGAAGGTCGATTCGCAGTCCCCGCCCCAGTTGACCGGGAACTGCTGAGTCCCGGCGGTCGCCGAGCGGGCAAACACGACAGCGTCCCCCTTACCTCGTCGTTCCTCGAGCAGCTCGAAGACCGTTCGGTTGTAGAGGTAGGTGTAGTAGTTGTGCATCCGCTCCGGATCGGAGCCGTCGAAGTAGGCGACGTCGGTGGGGATTCGCTCGCCGAAGTCGGTCTTGAAGCAGTCGACCCCCATGTCGAGAAGGGCGTCGAGCTTGCTTGCATACCAGCGGCGCGCCTCCGGGTTCGTGAAGTCGACGAGGCCCATGCCGGGCTGCCAGCGGTCCCATTGCCAGACGTCGCCGTTCGGGCGCTTCAGTAGGTAGCCCTCGGCACTCCCCTCCGCGAAGAGCGGCGAGCGCTGGGCAATGTACGGATTGATCCACAGGCTGACCCGGAGCCCATCCGCCTTGAGCCTGGCCAGCATGGCCCGCGGATCCGGGAACGTGCGCGGGTCCCAGGTGAAGTCGCACCAGTTGAACTCGCGCATCCAGAACGAATCGAAGTGGAAGACGCTCATCGGGAGATCCCGCTCGGCCATTCCCCGGATGAAGCTCGTGACCGTGGCCTCGTCGTACGAAGTCGTGAACGACGTGCTGAGCCAGAGCCCGAACGACCAGGCCGGCGGAAGGGCCGGCCTACCGGTTAGGGCCGTGTACTTTTGGAGGATCTCTTTCGGGCTCGGGCCGTAGATGACGAAGTACTCGAGGGTGTGTCCCTCGACGCTGAACTGGACGCGCGAGACAGTTTCCGAGCCTACCTCGAAAGAAACCAGGCCGGGGTGGTTGACGAAGACGCCGTAGCCGCGGCTTGTCAGGTAGAACGGGATGTTCTTGTACGCCTGCTCACTGCTCGTCCCGCCGTCTTCGTTCCAGATCTCGACTGACTGCCCGTTCTTCACGAACGGCCCGAACCGCTCCCCGAGCCCGTATACGCACTCCCCAACGCCGAGGCCGAGCTGGTCGAGCATGTAGTGGTGTCCGTCATCGGTCTCGATGATCCCCATACCTCTGGGTTCGCTCGATGTGAGGACCAGACCGCCGGCCTCAAAGTCGATCCGCCATCCATCGTCTCTGCTAACCCGAACCGTCAGCCTTCCCGCGCTGAGCTCGGCGGCTTCGTCGGTTGCCGACACCACCACGGGTCCCGGCGCGGTCTGGAGTGGGAACTCGGGCTTTCGCGGGACCTCGCCCTCGAAATGCGTCAGGCGCACGCTGACGACGTCGGGCAATGGCGAGCTCAACCGGATGGTCACAAGCGGGCCCCCGAGCGTGTGGCCGCGCTGCTCTATCTTCCGCGTCGGCGCATAGATCGTGAGCGCATCGGGCGACTCGCAGACGTCGTACGCCTCGACCGGGTGCCAGGCCGTGACGCCGGAACGCATCCGCCAGTAGCCATCGGAAAACTTCATTGCCTGTTGATCACCTTTCGCCGGCCGCCTCGCCCATTTGCCGCCGGGGACACGGCTGCATCGTAGCGGAGCGAATGTATCCGTACACGGGGTACATACGAGCAGCCGCCATCGTCGGGACCGCGCGCAGAACGATCGGCTTTGCCCGCACCCTATTTCACCGACCCGGCCAGAACTCCCTTGGTCAGGGTTCTCTGGAACAGTACGAAGAACAGGATGCACGGCAGGACGCCGAGCAGCGCCGACGACGCCGTCGTAGTGGCATCCATGAAGTTCTGTCCCTGTAGCACCGAGATCGCGATTGGTACGGTCTGCTTCGAGTTGGACGGAAGCATGATCAACGGCAGGAAGAACTCATTCCACGTCCAGATGAAGGAAAAAGCGAAGAAGACCAACAGCGACGGCTTGCTTATGGGCGCGACGATCCGGACGAGCAGCTGAAGCTTGCCGCAGCCGTCGACCCGCGCCGCGTCCAGCACGTCTCGCGGGAACGACCGGAGCACCGACGAGAGCAGATATGTGCCGAAGGCGCTCTGAATGACGGTGAAGATGATGATCACTCCGAGCTGGGTGTTGTAGAGCTTGAGGAACTTGGCAAAGTAGTAGAGAGGATAGGCGACGGCTTCGTTAGGCAGCATGTTGGCGATCATGAAGAAGACGAGGAGCCAAACACTGCCTCGGATCCGGCCGATGCCCATAGCAAAACCGTTGAGCAATGACAAGACCGTCGAAAGGATCGCCACCGACAGACTGATGACCATACTGTTGATAAGACAGGTCGTGAAATCGACCCGATTCCAGAAGTCCTCGATGCCGGTCAGGTAGAGACCCGATGGAAGTGCGAGCGGTCCGTTAGAAGCGTACTCCGACGGCGACTTGATGGCATTGATGGTGATGATGAGAAACGGGAGGAACATCACGAACAGGAGGAAGAGAAGACTGGCGAGCGAGCCATAATCGCGGACGGCTCTGCCGATGCGCAGACCCCCAGAACGACCCGCTCTAGCCTGCGGTCTCGCGACGGCCGTTGGAGCTCCCACCTTAGAAGTCCTCCGTTAGGTCGCGCCTGGACTGGACGCTGATGAATACGGCCGCAAGGATGATGATGATGGTGGCCATGATGGTCGCGATGGCCGAGCCGTAGCCGACTTTCGCTTCCGTGAAGAAGTTCTCATAGACGTAATACGAGGGGACCAGGGTCGAAGTGCCTGGCCCGCCCCGAGTCAGTACGAACACCTGGCCAAACACTTTGAGCGTGGCGATCGTCGTTACGAGCACTACGACGAAGATCTCGGGACGGATTTGCGGCAGCGTGATATGGATGAAGGTCTGCCAGGAGGACGCGCCGTCGAGCGCTGCGGCCTCCGACAGGATCGGATCCGTCCGCTGCAGGGCGGTAAAGAAGATGACCAGCGGGAAGCCCACCTGGAACCAGATCATCATGCCCATGATCGACAGGAGCGCCGTCCCAGGATCTCCCAACCAGTCGTGGGCGATCGCGCCGAGTCCAACGGCCTGCAACAGTGAGTTCAGGGCGCCGTCTGGCTGGAGGATCCAGCCCCAGACGACCCCGGCGACTGCTACCGGCATGACCTGAGGCAGGTAGAACCCGGCTCGGAAGAAGCTTGCCGCGCGGTTCCCGAAATGCGGCGCAACGAAGCTGAAGAGCACTCCCGCCAGGAGCAGGCCGAGGATCGTTGGGATGACCACCATGGCCAGCATCAGGATGAGGTTGTTCTCGAACGAGGTCCAGAAGGCGGTGTCGCCCAAGGCCGTCGCGTAGTTGTCGAGCCCGATGAATTTCGGCGTCGTCACGCCGTTCCACTTCGTGAAGCTGATTCCAATCGTCACCAGGAACGGCAGGATGATGACGAGCAAGAACATCACGAGCCCGGGAAGCAGGAACACCCCATAGCCGCTGTTGAGGGAACTGCTCTTCCTCGTCACGGCGCTCTTAGATTCCACCTTTGGCTACCTCCAGGCCCCGAACGAAACGGCTCTAAGGCCGCCGGGGACATCTCCGGCTCCCGGCCGCAGGACCGCCAGGGAAGGGAATCTGGCGACCCTGCGGACGGAGCGTCAACGTCTACGAAGGCTTGCCGGCGTTGTACGGTGCGGCGATCTCCGCAAGGTACTGCGCAACTGTCTTCGAGCCGTTGGTGAGGTCCTGACTGCCAGCGACCAGCGTTGCGTAGTAGTTCGGTGCTGGCCAGTCCGGGTAGTACGCGATGCCGTCGTTCTTCAGAAGGTCACTGAAGTCCTGGTTGAGGGCCAGGATCTGGGGATCCGTGACCTGCGTGAGATCGGCGTTCACCGGGATCCCGCCGCTATTTGCGAGGATGGTTTGATTGTCTTTCTGCAGCGTGATGTCGATGAAGTCTTCGGCGAGGTCCTTGTTCTTTGCGCCGTTCGGGACAACCCAGAGGTTGCCACCCGAGCCCGGGTCGAGCGTGTTGCCAGGGAACAAGAAAATCCCCCACTTGAAGTTCGTGATCTCCTTCATGAAGCGACCGTACCACCAGCTGCCGGAGATCATGATTGGGTTCGTCCCCTTCTCGAAGGCGATGCCCATGTCCTCAGCCTTCATGCTGGTGGCCGTCTTGGCGATGTAGCCGTTCTGGACCCATTGGGCGTAAGTCGTGGCAGCGTAAGTGAACTCCGGCCCGTTGAAGTCCACGGGATTCGCATAGAGTTGGTAATTGTTGACCCACTGCCGGTTGGCCTTGCTCAGTGCGAGCTCGTAGATGATCTGCTGGGCCGGATACTCCGCAGCGGCGGTGCTGATGGGAGTAATGCCCGCCGCCTTGAACGTGGCCAGAGCCGCCTGGAACTGATCGAGAGTCGTCGGCACCTGCACGTTGTACTTAGCGAACATGTCCTTGTTGTAATAGACCATGACGTATTCGCCGTAGTCCGACACGCCATACCACTTGCCGGACCCCATGATCCCCTTGTCGGTGTACATGCAGGTGGTCTGCAGGCTCGGGCTCAGGATCTTGTCCCATCCTCGGGTCTTTGCGACGTCAGTCAGGTCTGTGAGCAGTCCCTGACTGGACAGGAGACCGGCCGTCGCCGCGCCCTTGTTGTACTCCATGACGTCGGGCGCCTGGTCCGAGTTCAGGACCATCTGTGCAGTCGTTTGGATTTGCTCGAAGCCCTTTTGCTCGAACTTGACAGTGACGCCGGGGTGTGTGTCCTTGAACTGCTGGATGGCGGCGGTCCAGGCAATGCCCATCGCGCTGTCCGGGGCTTCGTAGTGCCAGAGCGTGAGGGTCCTGCCGGCGTAGCTCACCGGCGTAGCGGATGCGCTCGTCGAGGCCGCCGGAGCGGATGCGCTCGCACCGGGCGTTTGGCTGGCCGATCCGGAGCCACAGGCCGTGAGACCGAGCGATAGTACGGCCACTCCAAGTAACGTGAATGATCTCCGCATCGTTTTCAACATCTCTCTCTCCCGTTTTGCGATGGATGGCAGGAGCGCTCGGGTCCTTGTGCTTCGCGAGCGCTTGATCGGCATTGCCTGTACCTCCTCTACACCTCCTTGACGCCAAGCTGGCTGGTGGACGTGCGCCCCTTTGACAGTCGGCCGAGTCTCCACCCGCTCCGTCAGCGCGTACCCGCGTTGGGACGCGACCGGCGGGCTATGTCTGGTGATGGACCGGTGCTGCCGCGAACGACGAGGCGGCACGGCAGCAGCCGCTGCACGAGTTCGTGATGGCCGTCCTCGAGTTGCTCGACGAGCATCTCGACGCCAAGGCGCCCGAGGGCGGCACTTTGCGGAGTCAGGGCCGTCAGCGGGGGCAGCGTCATCTCGGCGACTCGGGCTGACGAGACGAGCGACACGAGCGAGAGGTCATCCGGGATCCTCCAACCGCGCGCCCCGGCGGCCTGCATCACGCCGACCACCGCCCGCTCGTTGTGGATGATGAGCGCGGTCACTTCGCGATGCGTACGGATGAGTTCCTCGAATACCTCCTGCCCGGCCAGAACAGTGTCGCCGCAGAAGCGGCTGATCGGCGTAAGGCCGGCGGCCCGGGCCGCCTCGTCGAAGCCGGCGGCCGCTCGAACGGAGGGCCCGTATCCGGCATTGAACGCTTCCTCAGAGTGGTTAAGGAAGGCGATCTGCCGGTGGCCGAGCTGGACGAGATACGTCACGGCATCGCGCGTCGTCTGCTCGAAATCGATGTCGGCGAAACTGATGTCGGAGGCTACGGCCGGCCGCCCGATCATGCTGAACGGGACGCCGATCTGGCGAAGCAACTCGATCCGCTCGTCACCTATGCGGACCTCCATTACGAGGACTCCGTCGACGAGGCTCTGGCGCACCAGCTGTTGCAGCTCGGCGACGCCGTGGATCTCTGTGGGCCATAGGACGAGGTGGTACCCAAGGCTCTGGGCCGCTTCAGCCGCCGAGGTGACAAATTCGAGTTCGGTGGCCCCAAAGCCCCGCTGCAAGGCTGGGAACAGCAGGGCGATGATGTGGCTCCGCTTGCTGGCCAGGCCTCTCGCCAGCGCATGCGGCTGGTAGCCGAGTTCGGCCATCGCCTGCGAGACTCGCAGCCGCGTCTCCTCGGACACTGGCCGCGTGCCGCTCAGGGCATACGACACGGTGCTTAGGGCCACGTTCGCCCTCTTGGCGACCTCGAGCATCGTCGGTGCGGCCATCGGCACTCCAGTCGAACTGCCATTTCCAGGGGAGTAACATTGCCATCGAAGCGCATGGTCGAAGCGCTTCGATGCACGGTAAACTGACGACCGGGATGGTGTCAAGGATCAAATAGCAGGCTAGGATTTAGCCAATGTCGGCACCCCGGTGCACCCGGCCTGACGATGACCGCCACGGCGTATGGAGGACAGATCGTGACTCAGGACTTCTTCTCGGAGGTGTCTGGGCGCATCTCCTTTGGCGGCCTCGAGTCGAGTGATCCGCTGACGTACAAGGTCTACGAGCCCGACCGCCTGGTGCTCGGCAAGCGCATGGAGGACCACCTTCGGATCGCCGTCTGCCTGTGGCATTCGTTCAACTCGTCCGGCTCGGACGTGTTCGGCTCGGGCACCTTCGACCGCCCATGGCTCGAATCGGGGCTGGATCCCCTCGCTGCCGGTCGGGCCAGGCTCGATGCCGCGTTCGAGTTCATCGCCAAGCTCGGCGTCCCGTTCTACTGCTTCCACGACCGCGACATGGCTCCCGAAGTCGGCACGAACCCATTGTGGGCAGGCCGGCGGCCGACTGGGCTCAGTACGACTTGCGCTCGACTATGTCGACGACGCGCACTCGCGGGGCACCGCTCAGGGCCGACATCGCCTGCGGCGACCGCCACAGCTCCAGAAGGGCCACCTTGAACGCCTCGGCCTCTCCAACATTGTCGAACTCGAGGTCGACTGCGACAAAGTTGGGATCGTCGGTTGGTCGGTAGATCTGATAGGAACGGACTCCGGATCCTTTCCGATCGACCGGATCTCGGTCGAATGTCGCCTTCCATGTCTGGAAGTCGCGGACGGGGTGCTCGAGCTGCACGACTGGCACGAGTGTCTCCATTCGGCCGGACGGATTGCCCGGTCATTACGGTGGAACGGTATTAACTAAAGTGCTACAGTAGCCGTATGCCAGGTTCTGTCAAGCAACGTCGCGTTTACGACTCGCCGCGTCGTCGCGAGCAGGCACGGGCCACACGGCTAGCTATCCTCGATGCCGCCAGTGCCCTCTTCAACGAACGCGGTTATGTCGCGACGACGATCGACGCGATCGCCGCGAGCGCGACCGTTTCCCCCGAGACGGTGTTCTCCGCGTTCGGATCGAAACGCTCCATCCTCGCCGAACTCGTGGACATCTCGATCTCCGGCGGCGAGGGGGCGCCACCGATCCTCGATCAGGCCTGGGTGCAGGAGATGCGCGAGGAACCGGATGCCCGCCGCCGGCTCAAGATCTTGGCCTCAAATGGGAGGTCGATTCTCCAGCGAAGGGCGGCAATAGACGAAGTCGTGCGTGGCGCTGCTGCCGCTGACCCCGAGATGGCCGCGCTGTGGGAGCGCAGCAAAGCCCAACGCTTCGCGGGTCAGCGTGCCCTGCTGCAGATCGCGTTGGGAACGACGGACCCCCGGGGGGGACTTGACCTCGAAACGGCCGCCGAGACCGTTTTCGCCATCGGCAGCCCCGAGGTCTATCGGCTGCTCGCGGTCGATCGAGGCTGGAGTGGCTCCCGGTTCGAGGACTGGTATGCCGACACGCTCGCGCGTCTCCTCCTGGATCCGCCCTCTTCAGACCGGCCGTAGGGTCGAATCTCGCAGCGTTAAGCAACCGGATCTCGCAGGCCGCCGCCCCGACACGATGGCTGAATAGCGGTCGCTGAGGGATGCCCAGGCGGCGCTGGCATGGCGGCCGATTACGCTTCGGCTTCGTGATCGGCCGCGGCTATTACCCGCCCGGATGTCGCCCATCCTCTTCCTCTTCGGCGTCGGGCGAGGTGGGCCGACTCGTGCTCCCGAGCCCGCGCGCCGGAGCCTCAGTGGGCCCTGGGACGGTTCGACGGCCGGGTTGCGGCATCACGCGCCCCGCCCTCGAC
>CABEAA010000040.1_pt1 | contig 20962 bp, 14 predicted proteins | sample 3132281 | NCBI WGS metagenome assembly CABEAA01 (sample SAMEA5534341, study PRJEB31848) | metagenome | biome: tundra; feature: field; material: soil | place: USA | collected 2013-05 | depth 0.45 m
GACGTACAGCAAAGACCTCCAGGACCCGAAGGAACTCCTCCAGAACCTGAACTTCAACCAGAAGACGACTCTGTACGACCGAACGGGCACCATCCAGCTCGCCTCGTTCGGGTCCGAGAACAGGCGGGTCCTGGCTTTCAAGGACATCCCACCGGTGGTTCTCGACGCCACGACCAGCGCCGAGGACAAGACGTTCTGGACGAATGCCGGCTTCGACCCGCGGGCGTTCGTGTCGGCGATCGCGGACACGGTAGCGGGAAATGCGCGCGGTGCGTCCACGATCACGCAGCAATTGGTCCGGCAACGTCTTCTGCCACCGACCACGAGTACCGTCGATCGCAAGATCAAGGAGATCATCCAATCTGTCAGGTTGACCCAGGAGTTCCCTGGGGAACCGGGCAAGGAAGAGATCATCACCGACTACCTGAACCAGAACTTCTACGGTAATCAGAGCTACGGCATCGCCGCCGCGGCCCAGGGTTATTTCGGGGTCACGGACCTGAGCAAGCTGACACCGGCGCAGTCCGCCATCCTGGCGGCACTCCTGCAGTCGCCCTCCGTGTACGATCTGGTGGCGAACGCCGTGCCGCAGGCCGACGGGACTCTTCTCGTGCCAGCCGACACGCCAATCGTTGAGCGCCGCAACTACGTCCTGGAGCAGATGCGTCAGAACCAACGTGACGGGCTGCTCAAGGGCACTTACAGCGACGCGGCGTTGCTGGCGGCCGAGACCTCGCCGGTGATCCTTCCGGCGGTGCAGCCGGCCCCGCGGATCGCGCCCCAGTTCGACGAGCAGGTGCGCTCGCAGCTCGCGGATCTGCTCTGCGGTCCAGGGACTCAGCCCAACGAATGCCAGGCCGTAGACACGGGCGGCTACAAAGTCATCACCACGCTCGACGTGAGCATGCAGCAGACCGCCGAGAAGTACCTCAAGGCCTACACCTTCGGCGGAAACCAGCCCGGCGCTACCGCGGCGGCCCAGAAGACGGCCGACATCGCCTACCTTGCGAACCTGGGCATCACGCTCCAAAGCGACCCGTTCGACTATAAGCGGATCATCGGTCCGAACCCTTCGTTGGGCGGCAGCGGCGACGCCGGCGTTCGTTTGGGCAACATCCACAACGCGGCGCTCATCTCGCTCGATTACCGCACCGGGCAGGTCCTCACTTATGCGGGCAGCGCCGACTTCTACGAGAAACCGGTCCCGGATCCCACGAAGCCCGGCCAGAACCTGTTCGATCCCCAGTTCGACGTGCTGTCAAGCGGCGTCGGGCGACAGCCGGGGTCGTCGTTCAAGCCAATCAACTACACCGTCGGTATCCAGGACGGCACCATGACGGCCGCGTCGCTGTTCATGGACGTGGCAACCAACTTCGGCGGCGGGTACACGCCCCACGACGCCGACGGTTTCGAGCGCGGCCCGGTCCGCCTGCGGGAGGCCCTCCAGTTCTCGCTCAATATCCCGGCGGTGAAAGCGGCCTCGATCAATGGCGTCGCCCATCTCATGCAGCGGGCGCAGGACTTCGGACTCGTTTTCCCCCCGAACTCGAACCCAGGCGTGTCGATCGGCGTCGGGACTCTCGAAGTCCATCCGGCGGACCTGACGTCGGCCTACGGAGCGCTCGCCAACGGTGGCACCCTCCAACAACGGACGATGATCCTGTCGGTGCTCGACTCCAAAGGAGCGTCCGTCTGGACTGCAGCGGCCAACCAGACACCCGCGACTCATCCGACCACGCCCCAGGCCGCCTATGTCACGACCAACATCCTCGCGAGCAACACCGACCCGGTACAGAACCCCTGGTGGGGCCAGTATCAGATCCTGGACGGAAAGACCTCTAGACCGGCCACCCTCAAGACCGGCACGAGCGACCAGGTCGAAGATCTCTTCGCGCTGGGCTACGTCGCGCCACCTGCCGACCCGAACGCGCCGGCCATCGTGACTGGCGTCTGGGCCGGCAACAGCGACCACACCCAGGGCAAGGAGCTCCTGTCGCTCGAGTTGGCCGCCCCGCTCTGGCACGCGTTCATGCAGACGGTCACGGCCGGGACTCCAATCGCCAGCTTCAAGCAGCCCACCGGCATCGTTACCAAGACCATAGACGCGTTCAGCGGCATGCTGCCGGGCCCCTACACGAGGGCGACCGTCAACGAGGTCTTCGTCAAGGGCACCGAGCCGACCCAGGTCGACAACACCAAGGTGCCGGTGGACGTGGATGCTGCCACCAATACGCTGTGGAGCTACGACTGCCCCGGCACGAAGGTGACGAAGGGCTTCCTCGACCTGAGCCAGATCGATGCCGCGAACCCCAACTTCCAGAAATACGACCACATCTGGATCGCGACCGCCAAGAAGGGCGTGGGCACACGGGGCGGGCCCAACAACGCCCCGACGAACTACTTCTACGAGACCAGCTTCTGGATCCCGCCTGTGCAGAGGGGATTGGGCTGGGGAGCGCCTTTCGTGCCCACCAAGAGCTGCACCCAGTCCGGCACCACGCCTCCCAGCGGGTGGGTGCCACCCACCGCCAGCCCATCGCCTGAGCCATCGAGCGTGGCCACGCCCGGACCGACGACGCCCACCCCCACGCCATCGGCCTTGCTGCTGGCGCCGATGGGACTGTGGGGTCTGTTCGGGAAGCTCCGCACACGGCGAGGACGGTGCTCCGCCTCTGGAAGCCGGGGCTCGAACCGCTGACGTCCCGGCGGGCCCGCTACGTTCGGGCCGTTCTGTGGGTCATCGTTCGGGCAAGGTTCATCGCTTCATCCAGCTCCGTGAGATGGAGCAGCTTGCCCCACGCCACGTAGGCGCCAAGACCCGCCCCGCCTGCCAGCGCCAACTCCAGACAGAGCGTCGGAACGGATGCCGAGTTGTGGGTCAGCGCGGCGAAGACCCGGTCTATGGCCAGCGCGGCACCCGACGCGAGCGCCGCACCAGGCAGGAACGTGGCCACGCCACGTCCGATCGGCGCCAGGTCGAAGCCGACCCGCCGCTCGATCAAATAGAGCAGCAGGGCGACCTCCGCCCACGCCCCCAGCCCGATCGCCAGCGCCAGGCCCTGGAGGTGGAAGAACGGGAAGAGCACCGCGGCGCCCACGATGTCCACGGCAACCGCGAGCAAGGCGGCGCTGACGGGAGTCCGCGTGTCCTTGCCCGCGTAGAAGATCGGAGCCAGCAAGGCGATCAGGACGTGCGCCACCAGCCCGAACAGGAACACGATGAAGACAGAGGTCGTGTAGGCGACGTCCTGAGTGGTGTACGCGCCGTGTCCCCAGAGCAAGGTCAATCCCGGTCCGGCGAGCACGAACATGAGCCCCGTAAGCGGCAGGACCACGAAGAGCAAGAGTCGCAGCGACTGGTCGACCAATCGGCCGAATCGGTCGGTGGCGCCACGGGCGATCGCCTGCGACATCGGCGGCAGCAGGACGATCCCGAGCGGCACCCCGATCAACCCGACTGGTATCTGCAGGGTTACGAAGGCCGTGGTCCAGATGTTGATGTCGGAGTTGCCCGAGATCAGTGACACGTAGAAGAAGAACACGATCTGAGTTACCCCGAGGCCGAAGGCCCGCGGAGCGATGAGTTTCAGGGTCTGGCGGACGGCGGGTTCGTGCAGATCCAGGACCGGCCGATACAGCTTGTGTCTGGCGACGGACGGCAGCTGCGTGGCGACGTGGCCGGCGGCCCCGGCCACGACTCCGAGGACCAGAGCGTAGACACCGAAGAATGGCGTCAGCACGATTGCCGCGACGATGATCGCGATGTTGTAGACGTTCGGAGCCATCGCCGGTGGCTTGAAAATCCCCAGCGCGTTGAGACCAGCGGTCATAACCGCGCCGATGCCCAGCAGGACCGGCGAGAACAGCAGCCAGCGGGTGAGCTCGGCGGTGAGGTGCTGCTGCACGGGGTCGGCCCTCGGTGCCACGATCGTCGAGACCAGCAGCGGTGCCAGTACCCAGGCGACGAACACGAGGGGCAGCAGGGCGAAGATCATGAGGTTCGTGATGGTCCCGATGAGGCGTCGCGCACGCTCGTCCTCGCCCCGGGCAATCAACTCGGAGGCGACCGGCACGAGCGCGGATCCGACGGCACCTGCCGCTACGAGCTGGAAGAGCGTGTCCGGGATCCGAAACGCGAAGTTGAAGGCGGCGAGCTGCGGGCTGAGACCGCCGTACTCGGCGTTCAGGACGCCGACGCGCACGAAGCCGAGAACGCGGGACAGGACCACACCCGCGACCACGACCAATCCGGCGAGTGCGATCGCCTGGCCGCGCAACCGCGCCGCCGACGCGGCGGAGAGATCCGAGGTCGTGGCGTCGGCGATCAGCACCACGTCGCCCGCTACCGCCGGCGCGATCCGGATGCCTGCCCCACTGCCCGAGGTCGGAGGCGAGTACGCGGCGGTTATCCGCGCGCCGGGACGGCTGCGCCGCGGTTGCGAGCCATTCCGCGGTTGCGAGCCATTCCGCGGCTGCCAGCCATGCGATCGCGGCGATGGGCGGCGCGGTGCGGGGGGTGGGCCGCTCATCGGAAACGGCGCGCCAGACGCCATAGCACTCCCAGCGAGGCGTGCGGAGCGTATTCATGGGCCGGCGCGACGACCGTCCCGCCCGCCCCGAAGCGTCTCTTGAAGAGGTACAGGTTCCAGAGCGGGTGGGTTTCGTCCAGGGGCAGGCCGGGCGCCGTGTGGCTGTCCACTCCGCCCATATCGTAGGAAGAGAAACCGGCCTCGGAGGCCCAGCGGATGATCTGCCACTGCAGCAGATGGTTGGCGCGGGTTCGATGCAGATCGGCGTCGTCCCGCGACCCGGCGACGTAATAGACGAGCCGTGAACCCGATCGCAGCAGCACGGCGCCCGTTTGCCGCGCTCCGCCGACGCCGGCCATCCACAGGCTCGCCAGTCCGGCCTCACCCAGCCGCCGCCATTGTTCGAGCTCGTATTCGCGCTCGCGGACCAGGAAACTCTCGCGTCGCCCCGTGGCTGCGTACATCTCGAAAAACTCTGCCAGCGCCGGTTCGCGGGCGGCGGGATCGGCCATGTCGACTCGTTCGACGCTGACCCCGGCCTTACGGGCCTTGCCGATGTCGTAGCCCGTGGTGTGGCCGAGTAGCGCCTTTTGAGCGGCTTCGGTCGGCTGGAGAGCCACGATCATGGCCGTGCGCGAGACCTGGATCTCCCGCGCCGCCGGCCGAAAGCCCGCTCGTCGGAGCGTCGCGGCCAGGTCGCCGCCCTCCTCCCATGCGGGATCGACGGTGACCGTGATCGCCCTGCGGGCCCGCGCCAGGCGCCCGATCCCCGCCAGGGCCGCCAGGGCGGCTTCAGGCGTCGATTCGAGCAGCACGGGGCCTCTGGGCGCGTAGTGCAGGCAGAGGCGTCCCAGCGGCCCTGGGAGGCGCCTGAGCAGTGGGCGCTCCTGGACGAACGCGACAGCCACCGGGCGGCCGCCGCTCTCCATGACGTATCGCAGTGGTGTCCAGCCCAGTCCGCGCTTGAGCTCGCCCCACGCGTGCGACTGGAATGCTTCGCCGAGATCGCTGTGAACGGCGAGCGCGTCCCAGGCTGCCGGCTCCCAGTTGCCGGCGTCGACTAGCCGGACGGAGCCCGCCTCTCCCCCGACGGACGGAAGCGGGGCAGCGCCGAGCGCGGGCCTAGGGCTCGAAACGCTCACTGGCTCCTCCGCATTGGTCGCTGGCGTCGGACGGCGCGACGCGCGTGCCGACGATGCGATTCTCGCATCCCCTGGGATCGGGCGGGCGGTTCTCAGAACGAGATGACCGTGGCGCCGTCGCCACCTTCGCCCCGATCGCCTGCGCGCCACGACTTGACGAGCGGATGAGACGAGGCGTGATCTCGGACGGCGTCGCGCAGCGCGCCGGTACCCATGCCGTGGATGACGATTGCCTGGTCCAGGCCGGCCAGCGAGGCATCGTCGAGGTATCGATCGAACACCTCCAGCGCCTCCTGCACTTTGGCACCGCGCAGATCCAGCGACGAGGCCACGGTTCGCGCTCGTTCGAACTGGAGACGGGAGGCGCTACCCGACGGAGATGCCGCGACCTGCGCGTTCGTCCGCGGGCGACCCGCGCCCGGGGCACCGCCTGACGCTCCCCTGCCCTGCCCCGATTCCACGTCGCCGCCAGCCGCCAGTTCCAGGTCGCTTACCGGAACGGTGACGCGAATGCCGCCGGCCTCGAGAGTGGCCCGCTTACCGCCCTTCTCGATGGCCACGATCCGACCCTCCCAGCCTGCGCTCGTGTTGCGGGCGCGCATCCCCGTTCGCCACTCCACCGGGACTGCGGGTGCGACGCGCACCGGCGGGGGTTCGGGCGCCGGCAGGCGGTCCAGGTGCGCCGTGGCGCGCTCGAGGCCCTCGTCCAGGCTGCGTTGCGTGACCGTCTCCCGCTCGAGCTGCCGGCGGAGCCCCCGCACCTCGGCCCGAACATCGTCTACGACCCGTTCCGCCTCGTCTCTCGCCGCCTTCAGGGACTCGTCGCGCTCCCGGCGGGCCTTGCGCCGCTCCTCGTCGGCGGATGCGAGCGCCGTCTTTGCGCGGTCCTCGGCGATGCGCGCCTGGGCCAGCGCTTCGGTCGTCTCGACTTCGGTCGCCTTGATCGATGCCAGCGTTTCCTCGAAGGCTTGCTGCTCGTCGGTGAGACGCGATCTGGCGTCGGCGACGATCGAAGTCGACAGCCCGAGGCGCTCGGCGATGGCGAACGCCTGGCTTCGGCCGGGCAGTCCGATCGACAGCCGGAATGTCGGCCTCAGGGTCTCCACGTCGAACTCGACCGACGCGTTTCGAGCTGCCGGAGTCGTGTGGGCGTACAACTTGAGTTCGGCGTAGTGGGTCGTCGCGGCGACCAGGGCACCCGCCTTGATGAAGTAGTCGAGCAGAGCCTGGGCGAGAGCCGAGCCTTCGGTCGGGTCCGTGCCGGCGCCCAACTCGTCGAGCAGCACGAGCGTGCCCGGACCGGCGGCTTCCACGATGCGGACGATGGACCGGAGGTGGCCACTGAACGTCGAGAGCGACTGCGCCACCGACTGTTCGTCGCCGATGTCGGCCAGCACGTTGCGCAGGATCGGCAGGCTCGTTCCCGTGTCAGCGGGCACGTGGAGGCCGGCCTGGTGCATGAGGCTGAGCAAGCCGAGCGTTCGAAGGGCCACGGTCTTGCCGCCAGTGTTCGGGCCGGTGATCAGGAGCGCGGTGTATTCGCCGCCCAATCGGACGTCGATCGGCACGACGTGGCCGGACAGCCCCGGATGGCGCGCCCCGAGCAGCACGATCTCCGACCTGTTGGCGATCTCGGCGGGGATCGCGTCCATCTCCTCGGCCAGACGCGCCTTGGCGGCCCAGAAGTCGAAACGGGCCAGCGCATCGAGCGTCTCGTGCAACTGCGGCGCCTGACCCGCGACCTGGGCCGAGAGCTCGTCGAGGATGCGCTCCTCTTCGGCCAACGCGGCCAGCTGCGCCTCGCGCCAGGCATTGCCCAGCTCGATGGCGACGATCGGTTCCACGAATAGGGTCTGGCCGCTCCCGGAGGCGTCGTGGACAATGCCTTTCACGCGGCTGCGGGCGTCGGCCCGGACCGGGATCACGTATCGCCCGCCTCGTAGAGTGACGATCGGCTCCTGGAGAGCGCTCGAGAACTCGCTCGAGTGGACGAGCTGGTCGAGCCGCGTGCGCAGCCGGTCGTAGGCGATCCGAACCGCACGACGGAGTCCGCCCAGGCGCGGCGATGCGGTGTCGGCCATCTCGCCCGTCGGGTCGAAGCTGCGATTCAGGGTGTTCCGCAGGCTGGGCAGCGGGTGGATTTCGCGCGCCAGGTCGCGCAGCAGGGGCCGGCGATCGCCGCTGATCGCCTCGCCGAGACGGGACGCGGCCTCCAGAGTCTCGGCTATGTCCAGGAAGTGGCGGGGTTCGAGTCGGCCGGCCCGAGCGGCGCGCTCGACCCACGGCAGGATGTCTTTGCTGCCGCCGATGCCGGAGCCGGGGTGCTCGGCCACGAACGAGCGTGTCTGCGAGGTCTCCTCCAGGCCGCGGGCGACGATGACCCGATCCGTGGACGGCTCGAGCGCTTCGGCGAGCCGGCGGCCGGGCGGGAAGCCGGTTTCGTCGGCGAGTCTGGCGCGAACCAGCGGGAACTCGAGCAGGGTCTGAGATCGGCGATCGAGACCGGCGCCTCCGTTCGAAGCGGTGGCAGGTGCGGCCGAAGCGGGGGCGGCGAGTGGCTCGCCGCGTGACTCGCCGTGCGAGGCGCCGCGTGGCTCGCCGGCCAGCCTGGTCATCTGGGGCTCTCCCGGACAACTGCCGACACGGCCGCGTTGCCTTCGGCCCAGAAGCGCCACGGCTTGCTGCGCCACGGCTCAGCGGCATAACCGATGCCGATGCGCGGTCCGCTCGCAATGCGTAGCGCCGGCTCGCCCCGCGTGCCGGCTTCGAGGCGAAGTGGCGAGGCGGGGTCGCACAGGTCGAGCCCGTGCTGCGTCCGTCCGATCGAGAATGCGGCGCATACGAGGCCAGGACCGGAAGCCAGCACTGCCGTGGGCAGTTCCGCCACCCGCCGGCGGGCGCGAGCTTGCCGATCGGCAGGCTGATGGGCGTACCTTGCCGCGGTCCAGTCCAGCCGGGCCTCGCGCATGAGTTCTGCGCCGGCCAGTGGCTCGACGGCTCGGATCAGCAGCGCGGCAGGCCGGCCCTCAGGTTCCGTTACAACGTTCAGACACTCGTACATGCCGTAAACAAGGTACACGTAGGCAAAGCCCGGCGGTCCGAACATGACCCCGTTACGGCCGGTTCGACCGAAACGAGCGTGCGAGGCCAGGTCCTCCGTGCCGATGTAGGCCTCCACTTCGACGATTCGGCCGACGCGAGTGCCGACACGGTCGTCGCGAACGAGGTGGGCGCCAATCAGCCGCCGCGCGGCCTCGATGCTGCCGGTGGCCAGAGTCGCTCGATCCGCAACCGCGGCCGGCACATCCTGATCCGTCTCGCTCAGGGGAACATCTTCACGAGGTCAGCGGGAAGGAGGAAGCCCGAGCTGTGGATGAGCACCGGGATGACCCCATCTCGGATCGCGCCGGCGATGTGCGACTGGTTCAGCAGGATGTCCTGGACCTGGCGCAGGTGATCGATCTCGCCTGAGAACGGGGCCGGCATCGTATATGAGCCAAGGATCACCAGGACGACGCACAGCAGCAGGAGCCCCTGCACCAGCCCCAACACGCCGCCCACCACCTCATCCACTATCGGGCTGGTTGCGTAGATGTCAGTCCTCCTGTAGAAGCCCTGGATCAGGATAGACAACCCGACCCAGAAGGCACCGAACAGCAGGCCGAAGGCAAGCATCGTCGTGTAGCCGGTCGGGAATTGCTGCCAGTTTCGCCCCAGGAAGTCGCCCACCGGATCCCGAAGATTCGCCGATGCGAGGAATGCGAACACGATCGACAGGATGCCCAGCAGGCGCCGGATGGTGCCTTGCATGACGCCGACGACGAAGCAGGCGAAGAACCCGCTGAAGATCACCAGATCGGAGATCGGCGCCCCTTTGATGAGTCCGACGATGTCCAAGACTGTCTCCCTCGACTGCCTCCCTCCGCAAGCGGGCGGAAAGCGCTCGCCCAGGCTAGGGTATCAGCGCCGGTCCTCGGGTAGCAACGAGCAAAGCGTACGGTAGGGCGGTACCCACCCGTCAGGAGTGGCCCGTACGCCAGGGCGTCTGTCGCTATTCGCGCAGGTGAGCGCCGATCCTGGTCCCGAGGCCGGTTCGAACTGCTGCGACCGCTCCGTCCACCTCGGCCTCGGTGAGCGTGCGGTCCTTCATCCCGAAGACGAGCCGGTAGGCGATGCTCTTCTCCGTGGCCTCCAGGGGTGCGCCTCGATAGACGTCGAACAATCGCACGTCTCTCAGTAGTGGGCCGGCGTCAGCTCGGATTGCCGCTTCCACTTCGGCCGCGGGTTGCGTCTCGACGACGATGACCGCCAGGTCGCGCTCGACTTCCGGGAAGCGCTGGATCGGCTCCACATGGACGGGCTGGACGGACGCTTCCTCGAGCCCCGGTACGTCGAGTTCGGCGACGATGACGCGCGCCGAGCGGATGTCCCAGGCCGCGAGCACGTCGGGGTGGAGCTCGGCAATCCGGCCACCCAAGACCGCGGTCGATCCGGCCGAAACCTCGAGCGCTCGGCCCGGATGGAACGGGAAGCCGCGCCCATCGGCGATGTATGTCGGCTTGCCGAGGCCGAGACGACCGCACAGCAGCTCGACCAGGCCTTTGGCATCGTCGAGATCGTAGGCCTGCGCGACGCGGTTCCACGAGGCCGGTTCGGCGGAGCCGGCCAGCAGGAAGCCCAGCCGCGTCCACTCGTGGGGTTTGTCTCCGACGCGTGCGTATCCCTTGCCGATCTCGAAGATCGCCACGGTGTCGCGACCCTGGCGCTCGTTGAGAGAAAGTACGTCGAGCAGGCTTGCCGCCAGATGCCGGCGCAGGACCGAATGCTGGACGGAGAGTGGATTCGTAACGGTGATGTCGGCGCCGGCCGGAGCCTGCAGCCTGGCGGGGAGAGCGGGCGCCTCGGCGTCGCCGGGCCAGCCGAGCTTCGCTTCCTCTGCCGCGGAGACCAGGGCGTGGGTCACGACCTCGCTCAGCCCGGCGCCTGCCAGGGTCTCGCGGATGAGTTCGCGCGCCGCGACAGGCGAGGGACGGTAGGCGGGCATGAGGGTATCGGGGAGATGCGCCGGCGTCGTCTCGTAGCCGCGGATGCGGGCCACTTCCTCGGCCACGTCCGCCTCGACGGCGAGGTCGCGGCGCCAGGTCGGCACCACTGCCAGCAGTGTCTCCTCGCCGTTCGCATCCACGACGAGTGGCCGGGGCTCCGCGGCGACGTCGATGCGGGTCCCGCCGGGCGCCGGCTCCGTCTCGATACCGACCCGTAGGAGCAGGTCGCGCTGCTCGGCAACGGGGATGTCGGTGCCGAGCAGCTTGCCGACCCGGCTCGGCCGGAAGGCCAGGCGGGCCGGAGTGGGCTCCTCGGGCGCAGTGTCGATCCGGCCGCGCGCCACCGAGCCGCCGGCCCAGGCGAGGGTGAGCTGGGCGACGCGGTCTGCGCCGATGCGCGCCAGTCGCGCCTCCTGTCCCTTCTCGAATCGCAGACTCGCCTCCGACCGGAGGGCGTACCGGTGGCCTGTCCGGCGGATGCTGACCGGGTCGAACACGGCCGATTCGATGGCGATCTCGGTCGTCGCGTCCGTGATCTCACTGGCTGCGCCGCCCATCACGCCGGCGATGCCGATCGGGCCGCGCGGGTCGGCGATGATCAGGGTGTCGGGGGTCAGCTCTCGGTCGACGTGGTCCAGGGTTTCGAGCCGCTCCCCGGGGAGCGCACGGCGAACGATGATCGTGCCGCCGTGGACTGCCGCGCCGTCGAACGTGTGGGTCGGCTTGCCCAGCTCGAGCATGACGTAGTTCGAGGCGTCGACGACGTTGCTGACGGGTCGCATGCCCGCGGCCTGGAGCCGCATCTGGATGGTGTCCGGGGAAGGCCCGATCTTGGCGCCGCTGATCCAGCGGCCGACGAATCGGGTGCACAGCTCCGGCTCCCGGACCTCGACCTTCAGACGGTCGCCCACGGGCCGGCCCGCCTCGTCCACTTCGATATCGGGCCAGCGGAGAGTGGCGCCGGTCGCGGCGGCCACCTCGCGCGCCAGTCCGATCAGGCAGAGCGCATCGCCTCGGTTCGGCTTGACGTCGACGTCGAGCACGACGTCGCCGTATAGGTCGGACAGCTGGACGCCCAGAGGCATCGTCGCGGGCAGGATCAGGATGCCCTCGGCGTCGCTGGTGATGTGCAGCTCGTCGCCGGAGCAGAGCATCCCTTCCGAGGCTATGCCCATCTTCTCGGTGCGCTCGATGCGCCGCTCGCCGGGCAGCACCGCGCCGGGCAAGGCCACGGGGACGCGTTGCCCCGGAGCAATGTTGTTGGCGCCGCAGACGATGTGCAGCGGCTCGCCCGAGCCGATGGTGACGGTGGTGAGATGCAGCCGATCGGCGTAAGGGTGCTTCTCGACAGTAAGCAACTCGCCGACGACCACAGACCGCCAGTCCGCGCCCCATTGCTCGATGCCCTTGACTTCCATGCCGAGCAACGTCAGGCGTTCGGCGAGCTGTTCCGGAGTCTGCTGGACGTCGACGTATTCGCGGAGCCAGCTAAGCGGCACCCTCATCGAAACTGCTCCAGGAAGCGAAGGTCGTTTTCGAGGTAGTAACGCAGGTCGGGCACGGCGTGGCGCAGGTTGGCGATGCGCTCCACGCCCATGCCGAAGGCGAATCCCTGGTAGCGCTCCGGGTCGATGCCGCCGTACTGGAGCACGACCGGATGGACCATGCCGGCGCCCAGGATCGTCATCCAGCCCGACTTCGAGCAGGCCGGGCAGCCGACGCCGCCGCAGACCACGCATTCCACGTCGAACGCAACCGACGGCTCGGTGAACGGGTAATAGCCGGGCCGGAAGCGTGTCTTCCTCGGACCGAACAAAGCGTGGGCGAACTCGTCCAGCAGGCCCTTGAGGTCTGCCATCGAGGTGCCCTCGTCCACCATCAGGCCTTCGACCTGGAAGAACTCGAACCCGTGGCTGGCGTCGACCGCTTCGTAGCGGAAGCAGCGACCCGGGAGCAAGGCTCGAATCGGCGGCTTTGTGGTCTGCATGACGCGGATCTGGCCAGGGCTCGTGTGTGTCCGGAGCAGATGCCCGGGGATGTCCACGTAGAGTGTGTCCCACAGGTCCCGGGCCGGGTGGTCGGGCGCGATGTTGAGCATCTGGAAGTTGGTTAGGTCGTCCTCGACCTCGGGTCCCTCGTAGACCACGAAGCCGAACTGCCCGAACACCTCGGCGATCGCGGCGATGGTCTCGGGGATGGGGTGTAGCGTGCCACGCCGGACGGTGCGGCCGGGCAGCGTGACGTCGAGCTTCTCCGAGGCCAGGCGGCGCGTCTGGACCTCGCCGTGGAGAGCGGTAGTTCGCTCAGCCAGAGCCGCCTTGACTCGCTCCCCCACTTCGTTGGCCACGGCTCCGACGCGTGGCCTGTCCTCGGCCGGGAGCGAGCCGATACCGCGCAGCACGGCGGTCAGCTCGCCCTTCTTGCCCAGGTACTGGATCTGGATCTGCTCCAGACTCGCAGGGTCCGGCGCCGCCGAAATATCGGCCAGCGCTTTGTCGGCGAGCTGCCTGAGGTCGCGGCTCAGACTCTCAAAGTCCACGTTCTCGTTCCTCGTCCTGTCGGCGGCTTGCCGACGCCGGTGCGCCAAGAATCCAGAACCCTCGATCGTCCGGGGACGAGTCGAGGGCTCGCGGTACCACTCCGGTTCCCACCACGTCGTCGCTAGGCGGTCGATCTCTTCGACTCGCTTGGCTCCAACCTTGCATGGGCACTATGTGGCCCTGTATCGGAGGCCTACCGGCCCGCCTACCACCCGGCGCGACGCCGGGGTTCAGCGAGCGGCTCGGGAGCGAACCGACGAGATCGATCCCGGGTGGGCTTCCAGTCTGCGGCCCACCCTCCCTGTCGGGAGCTGTCCTCGTCCCTTCTCCGTCGTCGCCAGGTTCGGTATTCGGTTCGGCTACTGGGCCAGAGCCACGATTTTGCTGAACGTGGCCTCGTCGCGGATCGCCAGGTCGGCGAGCATCTTGCGGTCGATCTCGACGTTGGCGGCTTTCAGGCCGGCGATGAGCTTGCCGTAGGTGATGCCGTTGAGGCGGGCCGCGGCGTTGATGCGGATGATCCACAGCTGTCGCATGTCGCGCTTGCGCTGCTTCCGGTCCCGCGTGGCGTACGCCAGGGCGTGGAGGAGCGCCTCGCGCGATCGCTTGACCAGGCGCGAGTTACTGCCGGTACGACCTTCGGCATCGTGGAGAAGTCGCTTGTGACGGTGGTGGGCGGTTACGCCCCGCTTTACGCGTGCCATCGAGTATCAGACTCCCAGGTAAGGCAGCAGTCGGCGGACCTGCTTGATGGACTCGGGGCTTATGGCTCCCTTGCCATCGTAGCGACGGGTTCGTCGCGACGACTTGAGTTCGAGGTGGTGGCCGCGCCAGGATTTGACCCGGATCGCCTTGCCGCCGCCGGTGACCCCGATTCGTTTCGCGGCCCCCTTATGGCTCTTTATCTTTGGCACGTGAGACTCACCTTCCAGTTGACGCCGCGCCGGCTTCCGGCTCGGGTTTCGGTTCCGCCGGCGGCGCCGGTTCGACTTGATTCGCTTCTGTCTCGCCGGCGTCCTCCGCGGGCGCCGCCTGGTCTTCGGTTTGTACGTGGCCCTTCGCGGGAGCCGTTGGCGCAGGTTCGTGTGTCTTCGGCTTGTGGGTCGATGCCAGACTGATGTGCATCGACTTGCCCTCGAGGAGCGGGGGCCGCTCGACTATTCCATGCTCCTCGACTTGCTTCGCGAACTTGTCGAGCAGATCGCGTCCGATCTGCGGGTGGGTCAGCTCGCGACCCCGGAACTGGACCGAAACCTTGACTCGGTCTCCATCCTCGAGGAATTCGACCGCCCGCCGGACCTTCGTATCGAAGTCGCCGACTCCGATCTTGGGCTTGAGGCGGACCTCCTTGAAGGTGATCGACCGCTGCCGACGCTTGGCTTCTTTCTCGCGTTTTGTTAGCTCGTACTTGTACTGACCGAAGTCCAAGAGCCGCACCACGGGCGGAACTGCGAGTGGTGCAACTTCCACCAGGTCGAGCCCACGCTCCTGCGCCAGCCTCAGGGCGTCCATGGTTCTCATGACTCCCAGTTGGCCACCGTCTTCGTCGACGACCCGAACGTCCGGTACGCGGATCATCTGGTTTATGCGCAGGTCTCGGCTGATGGCGAACCCCTTCGTATGTGTTCCAGTGGTCGCGCTCCGGAGAAAGCCCCTGAGCGCAGACGAGCGTCCCGAACCGGGGCACGGCTGCACCGGGCGGTCGCCCGCGGGAATATAGCACAGGGCTTTCGCGAGCGGCAAACCCTCCCGCTACCGGCCGGCGCCGCGGGAGTTACGGTTTTCGAGCGGCCGTCTCTTCGGCCAGTCGATCGACGAACGCGTCCCAGGTCACGCCGTTTTCCTGTTCACTCGAGCGGTTGCGGATCGCAACGGTCCGGCCCTCGATCTCTCGGTCGCCCAGGACGAGCATGTAGGGCACTTTCTGCTCTTGCGCGAGGCGGATCTTGTTCTGCATGCGGTTGGCCGAATCGTCGAGCTCGACCCGCAACTTCCGGTCCCGCAGGAGAGTTTCGAGCTGCCGCGCGCCCTCGACGTGTCGGTCGGAGATAGGAATCAGGACAGCCTGGACGGGTGCGCACCAGACCGGGAATGCCCCGGCGAAATGCTCGATCAGGACGCCGATGAAGCGCTCGAGCGAACCGTAGATCGCCCGATGGATCGTCATCGGACGCACGGCCTGCCCGCTCTCGTCGATGTATGTGCAGTCGAACCGCTCAGGCAACATGACCAGGTCGACCTGGATCGTCGCCGTCTGCCATTCGCGGCCGAGCGCGTCCTCGATCTGGATGTCGATCTTGGGCGCGTAGAAGGCGCCGTCCTTGGGCCTCACGCGATACGGCTTGCCGTACGAGTCGAGGGCCGCCTTGATCTGGCTCTCTGCCTTCTCCCACAGCGCCGGGTCGCCGAGGGCCTTGTCCGGCCTGGTTCCGAAAGTGAACTTGGGCTCGAGCCCGAACCAGCCGTACACCTCGTACACCTCTCCGAGGAGCGCCTTGATTTCCTCCTGGAGCTGATCGGGGCGAAGGTAGATGTGGGCATCGTCCTGCGTGAAGGCGCGGACTCGCGTAAGGCCGGAGAGGGTCCCCGACCGCTCGTTGCGGTGCAACCGCCCGAAGTCGGAGAAACGCAGCGGCAGGTCGCGATATGAGCGCAGCTTGCTCTTGTAGATGAACGTGCTTTCGGGGCAATTCATCGGCTTGAGGCTGAAGGTCTGTCCCTCGGACTCGAGCACGAACATGCTGTCCTGGTAGTTGGCCCAGTGGCCCGACTGCTCCCACAGCTTCTTGTGGACCAGCATCGGCGTGGCCACCTCCTGGTAGCCGCGTCGTTCCTGGACTTCGCGGATGGCGGTCTCCAGAGTGCGCCACAAGCGCTGGCCCTTGGGGTGCCAGAAAGCCGAACCGGGGCTCACGTCGTGGAAGCTGAAGAGGTCGAGTTGCACGCCCAGGCGCCGGTGGTCGCGGCGTTTCGCTTCTTCGCGCCGGTGCATATAGGCGTCCAGCTCGGCCTGCGTCGGCCAGACGGTGCCGTAGATGCGCTGCAACATCGGGCGCTTTTCGGAGCCGCGCCAGTAAGCCCCGGCCACGCTCATGAGCTTGAAAGCACCGATCTTGCCGGTGCTGGTGACGTGCGGGCCCTTGCACAGGTCGACGAACGTTCCATGTTCGTACGTGGAGGTTGCCGGGAGCGGCTCGCCCGACTCCCCTGCCCGCGTCGCGAGGTCGTCGAGAATCTCGACCTTGAACGGCTGGTTGCGGACGTCGAAGAAAGCCCGGCCCTCGTCGAACGGCACTTCCTTGCGGACGAAGGGGTGGTCGGCGGCGATGGAGGCGCGCATTCGCTCCTCGATTGCGCCGAGGTCGTCCGGGGTGAGCGGGCGTGGTAGGAGAAAGTCGTAGTAGAAGCCGTCGTCGATCGCCGGCCCGATGCCCAGCTGCGCGTCGGGAAAGAGCTCGGTGACGGCCTCGGCCATGACGTGTGCCGACGAGTGGCGCATCGCGTCCAGGTCGGTCTGGGCTCCGGCATCGAGCAATTCGTCAACGGAGCCTCGGACGGCGGCCTCGAAGTATTCGTCGGGATCGGCGGCTTCGCTGCCGGCCGGCCGAGTCGCCTGCTCTTCTGCCATTTGTCGTCTCCCGTTCGTTGTGTGCCGGCTCATTGTTGGTGCCGGCTCGATGTCGCCGACCCGCGGTTGCGCTTCATCAACGACAAAGCCTCTCGTCCGACAGGACGAGAGGCTTCTCTCGCGGTTCCACCCGCCTTCGCGGAGCCGGCAGGATATCCTCCTGCGCGGCGCCGCGCGCTCGTGCCGCTCTAACGGGCGGATCCCGGACCGGTTCGCCGGCCGCTCACGGGAGGTGTCCCTGCCGGGAGATGATCGCCGTCGCTCTCAGCCACGGAACTCCGCGGCGGCGGCTCTCTTGGATCGCTCCGGCGGGGCGCAGCCCGCTCATCGCTTTCGCATATTGCCGATGTTTTGGTTGCCGATGTTCCGACTCCGCTTACGCGGAACCGCTGGTGGGCGGTAGAGGACTTGAACCTCTGGCCTCATGCATGTCAAGCATGCGCTCTAACCAACTGAGCTAACCGCCCGGGCGGCCGGCATCGTAGCACAGGCGCGAGGAGCAATGCGGAAACGCCGACTCGTCAGCCAAGCCAGACCTGACCTAGAGCCCTGGTAAAGGGCACCGGAGAGTCGTAGGTCCAGGCCCAGCCCGAGCTGGTCTTCGTGTAGCCGATTTCGCGAATGTTCTCCATTGTTCCGTCGGCGGCCACGGTACCCGAGAGCATCGCAAGATGCGTCCCAGTCTCGTCGAGGACGAGGTTCCATACGCCCCGCCCAGGATCCACGGACGCGATCCGGGCGGGCCCAGCGCCGCCGATCAGGGCCGAGACACTGCCCAGATAGATTCCCGATTCCTTGGCCATCGCCACCGTGAGTCGATCCTGCGACAACGCGAACCATCGGATGTCGGTCAAGGCGGCCAGGGTGTCGGTGTTCGGTTGGGACGCGTTGACTACGACGATTCGGGAGGTGTCGTCCGTTCCCTGGCTCAGGGCCAGAACTCGTGCCGAGTCGATCCAGCCGACGAGAGGCGTGAACGAATCCGTGGGCGCTCCCTGAAGCTGGCTGGCGCTTCCGTCGCCTGCTGCGACGGCGTAGGTCTGGCTCTTGGCGTCCGCAGCGACGAGAGCGGTCGAGCCTGACGGCGACCGGTCGATAGCGACGATAGGTGCGCTGGGAGCGGAGCCGGACCATCTCAGCGGAACGGAGCCAGTAGTTTCTCCGGGCTTGGCCACCGACCGGGTCTCGAGCGAAGCGGGATGGGCGATGGTGATGACATCCCCGTCCCGGGCAATCGCCTGTCCGTCGGCCACGCGGCCCATTGCCGTCCAGGTGCCGGTGCCGTCCAGCTTCCACAGCCCGAGGCCGCCGTCGACGCAATCGGCCAGAACGAGCAGCGCGGGTGCTTCCGCCCCTGCCGCAATGCTCGGCGACGTCCGAATGCCCGTAGAGGGGTCCGCAGGCTTGCATGACCCAGAAGGTCTGGCAGAGGCTGTCGCGGAAGTCGAAGCCGATGCCGATGCCGACGGCGGCGACCCGGTCGAGCTTGCGCCGCAGGCACCGGCCGCCAGCGACGCCACCGCAAGGGAGAGAAGAAGTTTCTGCGCGTCCAGCCGTCGGCGATGGCCCCACTGCCCGCCTCGGCCACCGTATGTGTTCACGGGACCCTTTCTGCGGCCTTCTCTCTGGCCGCGCACTTGTGCTCTCCAGCGGCCGCCCACGCTGGGCGGCCGCTGGAGGAGACTCCCAACCTGGAGACGAACCCCAGGTGTTCGGAGTTGTGTTACTCGACGAAGTCGCCGCCGAGCAGGCTGCCGTCCCGGGCGTCGAGGTAGAGCGTGACCATCCACATGTACTTGGACGCCTCGCCGGACGGCTTCACGTTCGCGACCCAGGCGAGCCTGTAGACCGGTTGGGGGTCGATCTGCTTGCTGGCGTCGAAGGCGTTGTTCGGGGCGACCCACTCAACGTCCATGTTGTCGAGGGTGTAGCCGGATCCAGCGCGGGTGAACCACTGGTCGGCATGCTTGGCGACGATCTGCCTGGCGTGGTCGCTGTCGAGACGCTTGACAGGCTCGCCGGCCAGCTCGTGCTCGATGAGAGCCAGGCTCTGGATACTGCCGTCCGGCCGCACCTGGACCCGCGTCTCGTCGCCTCGGACGACGATGCCGTTCTGGGCGCGCTCCCAGCGTACGGTCCAGCCATCCGTTGCCACGTCGGTGTCGACGTGAATCGATCCGCCGACCGGAAGTCCCGCCGTCAGTGCGCCTCGTTGGGCAACCTGAGAGGCTGCCTCGCGAGCGATGCGCGTGGCCGGGTGAGGACTGTCGTCCAGTCTGACCGCGACCCGCAGCCGGCCGGACCCGTCGAATTGGGTCAAGGAAAGCGGGTCGCCTTGCGCATCGAGCTCGTCCACTTCGTCGTACTCGGTGCGCTGGACCGTGTCCTTGACGTGCTTGCCCGTGCGGTGGATGCCCAGCGGGAAGCCGAGTGCGTCACGAGCCGAGTTGGCCCGGGAGAAGACGAGTGGACTCGATTGTGCGTCGAGAACCTGGAAGACGACTTCAGGCTGTTTCTGGAGCGACGGGTCGGCTGGCGTAGCCGGCCGGCTGCCGGACTGCATGGAGCCGCCGGCGACGGCCAGACAAGCGAGGAGAAGCCCGGCGCCGATTGACGTGGTGAACGCTGCTCTCGATCTGGTGGTTGTCATCTTGCTCACCACAAGCCCTGCGCGGTCGGGCGACCCTTGTAGGTGGCGCTGCCCCACCAGTTGGCCTTGAATGGATTGGCGGCGTCGACATATGCGTAGCCGCCGATGCTGTTGGCGTAAGTGAACGCTCCCCAGAGCGTGGCACTGGGGTTTCCGGAGTTGATGTAGCTCCAGAATGCCTGCTCGAAGCGGAGCATCGAGCTGTCGTAGATATGGCCGACGTAGCCGAGGTAGAACTCGGGCTGGATCCCGATCTTCGTCTTCTCGATTTGGAATGCCCCGGGCATGGTGCTGTTGTCGGAGCCCAGGCTGCACGTCGACATGATCACGAGGTTGAACCCGCCGCCTGCTGTTGCGGCCTTGATTGAACTAGCGCGAACGATGTCCACGCTGCTGTCGTTGCACCGGCTCTTGCCCGGATCCTGAAGGAAGCCCGAATCCACGTTGGGGTAGCCCGAGGCAGCCCAGTAGTTGTCTCCATGGCTGTGCACGTAAACGCCGTAGTCCTTGAACACGGTGTTGAGGAATGCGGTCCTGGTAAATCCGGAACCGATCGAGCCGTCGGTGATTTGGTAGCCGAGCTTGGCCATCTGGGTGAGAGCCAGGGTGTAGAGCTGCTGCGGATACGTGTCGGTGTAGCCGAGGCAGTTGTACGAGAAGCCGTCGGAGTTGGATCTGACCTGACCTTGAAAAGCGAACGTACCCGGGGCCGTCGAAGCCAGGGTAGACGCCGCAATCAGGGCGGAAATGAGCAATAGGCGCGCCCGTCCCATGAGGGCCTCCTGTCGATGAGCGGCGGGAGTTCTTCTTGCGGCGGGCAGGTGCGAGTACGGAATTTGGCCTTGTAGCTAGAACGTCCCTCCTTTCGGCAGCGACCCACTCTTTGCGCGTAGACCGGGTGGGGCGGTCGTCACAGACCGCGTGGCTGCGGCCGCCACCTCATTCGTCCTAACGACGGTCGCAGCCAACGCGATGGCGGGACTCTACGGCTCGCCGCTTATCTGGGACTTATCTCGGGATCGCCAGGGCGGGCCCAGGTGCCAAATCCGGCGCGGCGCTCCCCGAGTGCTCCATCTTCGTGTACCGAATCGGGCCCCGCCGCAGCCCGAGATCGAGCAAGGCTTTCGGAACCACGACCAGCCACAAGCCGTTGAAGAGCGACACGCGAAACGCTCGGCCCATCCGCTCCCGCGGATGCAAGGGGCCGCCATCGGGTCGCGTCTCCCATCGGAGGGCGTCCCATCCAAGGACGGCGCTTACGCCCAGATACCCGCCCAGAATGGCCAGCAGACCCCGGCGGCGGCCCGCGACCGCGGCCGAAACCGTTGCTCCCAGCGCGATCGCCGGCACGGCGAGCTGCCCGACGTAAGCGACGAAGTCGAGCTTGGCACCCAGCGACAGCTCCCGACTGCGCACCACGGCCGGGCC
>CABEAA010000043.1_pt1 | contig 20911 bp, 17 predicted proteins | sample 3132281 | NCBI WGS metagenome assembly CABEAA01 (sample SAMEA5534341, study PRJEB31848) | metagenome | biome: tundra; feature: field; material: soil | place: USA | collected 2013-05 | depth 0.45 m
CGAAGCACGACGGTTGGCGAACCCGGAGACGACGGTCCGACCATCTAGCTTCCGCTCATCGCCCGTCATCGCCCGCCCAGAGCGTTCCCGTTCACTCCAAATGAGCGGCGCCCTCAACTGGCGCGTGCTCTGGTTCGAGAGGCCCACGCTGGTCAAGAGGTTCGAAGCTCGGGCACGGACGGAGCGCTCAACGATGCCTCGTCCTGGCGTGCCTGCCACGATAGCTCGCCAGATAGAACCAAGTGTCCACGACCTCATCGCTTTCAAGAACTGCCCTCGCCAATATCAATATCGGGCCCAATACAAGGTACGCACGAAGCAAGGACCAGATCGGTGGTTCGGCACGTTAGTGCACAAGGTTCTGGAGCGTGCAGGAAGAACACGGATCGCGGGAGATGACGTCAGCGCCGCAGAGTTGGGTGCAATGTGGGAGGAAGAGTGGTTGGCCGCTCCACGCTCCTACCGCCGGGGCGACAACCCCGAGTTACGCCGGCACGGAGCGGACATGCTGCGGCAGTACGCCGGAACGCCGCATTGGAGAGATGTGGCTATCCAGGATGTTGAGCGGAGCTTCGTAATCGCGGCCGCTAGGGTACGCGGACGGTTCGACCGTCTCGACCGGTCACCGCGGTCTCCCATCGTCGTCGACTACAAGACCGGAGCACCGCCATCGGACTCCTCGAGGCTGCAGAGCGATCTACAGGTACGCGCCTACGCCGTTCGGCTCGCCGAAGAGACTGGCATCGAGGATGGCGTTGAGGTTCAAATGCACTACCTTCAGAACGCGAGCGTGGTGCCGGTACGCTTCGACTCCGAACTTCTTGGAAGGGCGCGCGCCCAAATCGGAGCGACAGCCGACGGCGTCCGAGCCGCGACTCGCGATAACCACTTCCCGATGAAGCCTGACGAGTGGACCTGCGGCCACTGCGCGTATGCCACTATCTGCCCTAAAGGCGCAGCGCCAAGGCGATCGTAGTGCGGTCAGGGGCACATGAACCCCGCGGCTGACACCAGTACCTTGGTCCGGCGACCAGCCACCGCCCACGGCGCCACGATGGCCGACCGACCCGCGGAGGACGCTCACCGCGGACCGCGGACGGCATGTCAACTCCAGCGCGTGGCCGATATCAGAACGTTTCAGAAATGACGCGCAGGTATTCAGGCATGAGGTCCCAGCAGATGAGTCCTCAACCGACGGTCGGCAAAGAAATCCGGCCACCGAGGGCGCACGTCGCTCCTTCGACGCGATTCGGTCTCTCTGCGACGAGTTTCGCGGCGACTAGATCCCAGAAAAGCAGACGTCAGTTTGTCGAACTGGCCTCAAGCTTGAAGGCCCATCTCGCCGATGAATCGCGATGCTTCCTGCTGGCGTGGCCCGTAGCGTGTCGACCGGACCTTGGCGCGCGTTAGACGAAGAAGCCGCGAAGATCGAGTTGCGGCCACATAACACAGTCTCCGCTCTTCATCGACCTCCTCCGGCGTGGTACTCCGGAAGTCAGGAAAACTTCCCTCATTTAGGCCAACCACTTGGACGGCTCTAAACTCTAGACCCTTGGCTGCGTGGACCGTGTAGACCCTGATTCCACGTTTCTCGGGCCGTGGTTCATCAGTGAGCGCCAGAAGCCAGTCTCGCCAGCTCCGGCTACCTTCGTCGGTTTGATGACGGAAGCGCATCCAACGAGCCGTGAGCAGTTCCCGATCCCCGCTCATCAGATCATCGTCTTCAGGAGACTCTGACTCGGGCTCGAAGGCGACGAGCCTCTCCATCGTTTCGCTGACCATGAAGCTGGGCCCGCTGCCGGCCAGACACGCGAGGACCCGTCGTACATTTCCCTCTAGGTGTCCCTCCAACCGTGCAAGAAATTCCATCGGCGTCTCATCAAGCGGTTCGCCAGCCGCACCTGTTCGAAGTTTCCCAGCAAGGGCTTGCTTAAGCACGAGATCAGTTGGGCTCGCGACGACCTTCATGGCCAAGTACAGGACGCTGTAGGCATCGGAATCGAACACGCCGGAGCTGCCCGTGGCGAATTGGTATTCAACGCCCGAGGCGTCAAGGCTGCGGAGTACGGCCTGCAGCTGGAGACGACTCCTTGCAAGCACCGCTATGTCCTCAGGCCTGATGTCGGTGATCTCATTCGGGGCGAGTATGGCCTGTGGCAACCCGGTCGCCAGACACTCCAAGACCCATTCAGCGGTTCCGTCACCCTCAGTGATCTCGTCAACGTAACTGACTACGTCGACCCTGCCTATGGCACCCGCAGCCGACGGTCGCTGCTTGTTTGGGAGCAGTCGGCCGGCGGCTGATACAATTGATTCCGCGCACCGAAAGTTGTCTGTCAGTGCAATGCGCTGCGCGCCGAAGTCCGTTTCGAATTGCCGCAAGTACCTGGGACTCGCTCCACTGAACCCGTATATCGACTGTGAAGGGTCGGCGAAAATCATCACATTCTTCATCTCGTCGCCGCAGATGAGCTTCATGTTCTCGTACTGGGCCTTGTTGGTGTCTTGGCCCTCGTCCACGAGGATGTAACGGTAGATCGTCCGATAGTGCTTCGCCACTCTCGGGAACTGAGCAAGCAGTTCATAAGTCCGCACGAGAATGTCATCGAAGTCGAGCGCTCCAGCTCGACGCAAGACACCTTCGTATCCAGCATAAGCTGCCTGGAGCGGTAGGCCCCCGACCCTTCGGTCTTCAGACATCGATTCAGGCGTGAGCAAATTGCGCTTCAGTTGCCCTATTTGCTCGAGGACAGCCAAGCAATCGCGGCGTTCTATGACTGAGCCCTCCGCCACGATGCCCTCATCGAACAGGGCCCTGCGCAGCGCCTGTACGCGATCCTCCTCCGACTCGTAGACCATCGGGTCGCCGGGAATTCCAATCAGCGAACCATGGTGCCTGAGAATATCGAAGTAGAACGCGTGAAAGTTGGTGATCGTGGCCCTATCCGACTCATCTGCAAGACGGCGTCGCACTCTTTGCAGCATCTCTGCCGCTGCCCTTTTCGTAAAGGTCAACCCGAGGACGCGCGTAGATTGACCTACTGAGTTCTCAAGTAGACGGATAATGCGCCTCGCGACGATCTCGGTCTTGCCAGAGCCAGGCGGTGCGACGACAGTAAAACTGCCCTCCACAAGGGATACCACCGCCTCCTGCGCTGGTGTCAGCCGAGGTAGGTCGTCAGGCAAGCTGCTCATATGCCAAGTATGTCGTCGAGGCGTGACAGAAGCCGGTCGACCTCCGGAGGGAGAGTTCCACCTCCGCAAATGTCTGCAGCGATCTCGCGCCCGTACGACGTCTTCTTTGCGCGACACAAATCGATGGCGAGGCGATCCTCCCAGCCGGCCGACTCGTAGTCACGAACGATCTCGCCGCGGGCCTTTTGGCCATGGAGGAGGCTCCGCTGGTGCGTGAGGAAGCCGGGGCCTTCGACAGCCTCAATCGCACGTTCGACGGCTCCGCGGCAGCCACTGCGCACTAGGTATTCCTCGAAATCGAGGCCGGGCGGCAGCATGATGACCTCCACGGACGCTCGATCGAGCGCTCGGCCAATCGCGTCGCCAGCAGTGGCCACCTCACCTTCGCCGGCGGCATCTCCGTCCGCGAAGATAACCCAGGGAATGCCGAGCGCATCAAGGCCGCGGACGAAGTGCCTGAAATTGCCCGCGCCTCCGCAGGATACAAGTGAGACACCATGAGTGTGGGCCGAGACACTCCAGTGGTGCGTGGCGAAGAGCGGCAACGCGCCCTCTTCTGTCTCGCCTTCGTACAAGACGACGGCACGAGCGAAAAGGATCTCCCCATGTTCACGCTGGACGAATCGCTTGAGTTTTGCGATGTCGTCAACGCTCATCCCGGATCGCTGCAGGCGTGCGCTCAATGATGTGACGAAAATCTGGTCTCGTTGACGCCTTAGGACGCGGACGTTGTCTAACTCAGCTCCGGCTAGGACATGTGGAGAATGCGTTGAGATGATCTTTTGGCCAGGGATCGCGCTGATAAGTTCAAACATCGCGCGATGAGCGTGAGGGTGCAGGTGCGCCTCAGGCTCTTCAAACGCTGATTGCGACAGCTTGCGCATCGCCGGTGGCACGGAGCCGCGCCTCCGCAAACGATCGAAAGACGAGCGCGGCGGCCAGGCTGCGCGCGCCCATTCCTTGCAACCGCATTGGCAGGGGGGCGCTGCCGGGAGCCTCAACCAATACATCCATGCCCCGAGATATCTCACCAAGTCGGCCCGGTAGAGGGGCTATTCGCACACCTTGTACCGCGGCTCCTAGCGCGTCTCTCAGCCCTTGTAGGTTGGTGCCAACCGTAGCCAGCAACGCGCTCTCTTGAACAATTCTTCCGCCGAGCGTCACGAGTTCCGCCTCCAGGGTTTCCCGCATAGGATCTGAGATCCCCAACTCTGCTACAAGGCGGCTCCAATGGCTCGCTCTTGAGCGGAATTCGTCAACGAGGTCCCGTCTGGCATCGAGCGAGAAGAAGCCCAGCAGATCCAACTGATTGCGGCGAGGTCGTTCTCCGACCAACTCCAGCGCGTTTGCCTCGTCGCGATCACAACTCCACCCTTTGACGAAGCGGTGTTCGACGGTCACACCCGATCCATCGGTGTTTAGCGTTCCCAGCGTTCGAAGCGTAAAAGATTCCGGCCCTTCCGCTGGAATTTGGATAGCGTCCATTAGGCGATCTCGAACCAGCGCTTGGAATTCGTCTGCACCAGCGGGGGCCACGAGGATGTCGACGACAAAGGCCGGAAGGCGATGTCCAGCCCCGTCTATGCGCAAGTCGTCCTCATCCACCCTTCCGGTCCCGATGGAAACGTCCAACGCTCGCAAGAAGGAAGTCTTTCCGACGTTGTTCTCTCCCACGAGGACTGTGACTTCGTCGAGAGCGACGCAAAGATGGCTGATGGCGCGGAAGTCCTGAACGCGCACCTCCGCAACGCGGATGTTGACGATCTCTGCCATTAGAGACAGCCCCTTCGGTCGGCCCGAGACCAAGCCGGTATTGTTGTCGGGTGCCTCTTACCGCGCTGCTGAACGGACGGCTGATCGTAGCGGCCCTCCTTGACGCGCAACTTTGGCGTCAGCTTCATCGGGGTCCCGAAGCCACCAAGGTCAAAATGCGCTGCTGCGGTCAACCCGGGATGCTGGTAGTGAACGATCACGGCACTCGCTTCTTCCGCCATCGGACGCTCTCCGATTGCCGCCCTGGCGATGGGGACTCACGGTGGACGAGGCTGAGGGAGGCACTTTGTAACGGCGCTATTCGGGCAGGCTTCTCGCCGGACCCTGACTGGGAGTGGGGTCGAGATGGCGGCGCTTGCGTCAAGGCGACCCAAGCCGGAGCTCCATCCACGTTATTCGCGTTGCTCGACCGCCGGATTGCGCCCATCGAGGCCGCATCGTGGGCCGCCCGGGCCACGGTGGCCAACGCGATTGTGGTCTGGTTGGGCTCAAGCGCGTCGGTGGCCTCAATGTCCTTAACGAGGGAGCCCACGTTCGTCGCGGACGATCGGACGATTGCGGTTGCGTCAGTCAACGGCTCATCGGAGATAGCGGCCGACGTGTTCGCCGAGCGATGGCTTCGCGGCAGCATCACATACGCCGCCAGAGCACGACCTGGAGCTGAGCAGTGGTGCTCCGTGGTGATGAGCACTGGATTCTGCCCGGGGTGTCGCGAGCCGCAACGCGCAGCGACGCTGCTGGGCACGTGGCACGCCAGCTGCGGCCGGCCGCTGTGGAAAGCTGGACTGCGCGACTTGTCCGCGGACAATCCGGCGATCGTGGAGCGCGCCGTTGAGATCGGCGGCATCGTTCGCCTCGAGCCCGGCGCTGGTTGGCGGGCACTCTGCTCCAGTTGTCGCCTCCCTCTATCCGGAATCGTCCCCGGTAATCCTTCCCATCCCGTTCCGTTGCAAGTGCCCGCGCGATTGCGCGAAGAAACGCTCGCCGGCATGCGGGATCCACATTGGTGTGTAGCTACCTGCGGTCAAGGTGCATGGTGACAGAGGATAACCCGCTCAATCGACAGGTCGATCCTTGCCACGCTCACGGCGGACCCAGTCAGCACCCGGAAACGCCGCTCGCGTCATGCGTGGGTGCCAATGGACGCCGAGGGCGGAATTGGGGCCCTACATCTACCGCCTCGTGGATTCGTCACCGCATGGTGCAACTGTGTGGCACGAGGTCAGGCGCGAGCCAACAGAGATGAACGGGGGCGCGAGACCGGTTGCTGGCCTGCGGCGGAGCACCGGCCGAGAGTGCGCGGACGCCACGAGACGTGCGGCGATCGGACGCGGTCGGTGGTACCGTCGGCACCATGGCACTGATGCTCCGCGACCTCCAGGCGCAGCGATCGAACGTCCTGGCGGTGGCTCGCCGACACGGGGCGAGCCACGTCCGTGTCTTCGGGTCGGTCGCTCGCGACACCCCCGACGAGGCCAGCGACCTCGATCTCCTCGTCGATCTTGAGCTTGGTCGCACCTTGCTGGATCTTGTGGCCCTAGAGCAAGAGCTCAGTAGCCTCCTCGGCTGCCGCGTCGACGTTGCCACGAGCCTACGGCCCTCCCTTCGCCGGCGGGTCGAGCACGAGGCGGTCGCACTCTGAGGCCACCGGATGACGCGGGCAATCTCGAGCACATCGCCGAGATGCTGCGGCGGATCGAGAACTCGACAGCTCAGGGGCGCGACGCCTTCGAGACGGATCTCGACCTCCAGGACGCGACCCTGCGGCGACTGCAGACGCTCAGCGAATCGGTCCAGCGTCTGTCGGGCGAGTTCAAGGAAGCTCATCCCGAGGTGCCTTGGGACCTGATCGCGGGCATGCGCAACCGCCTGGTGCACGCCTACCTGGATGTCGACCTCGAGATCGTCTGGAACACGGTTCTTTCCGACCTCCCGCCCGTGCGCGCGGTGGTCGACCAGGCGCTCACCGAGCTCCCCAGCCCAGAGGGCGGCGACCCGACCTGAGTGGCGGCTCCGAGCGGCGTTCTTCCCGGCTGACATGCTGTTTTCCAGCTGTGTCGATGACGAGTTCATGGCAGTTCATGGACGACAGGTGTCTCCACCAGGGGCTCTTCGGGGTGTTCACGGCCACCTCCGAGGCGTGTCCACCACGAGTCACGGGAGCACTGCGATTACTCAGGGTATCGGGCTCACGCGTCGTCCGGTGCGGAGCCTCCACCAGGGTGCACAGGACTGGGGAACGCCACCTCGTCGACCACGTCAACGGACTTGCCATCGGCCTGGTCCTCGCCGTCCGTTGTGGATGGCGCGACGATGTCGCTTCCGGACTGGCGGCGCGCGAGTCGCTCCCACGACGTCTGCGGTGGGTTACCGCTCGCATAGTCGCCAGCGAGGTGTAGTGCTGCGCGCTCCTCCTCGGTGATCTCCCTGCCTTCGTCATCAACGGCGCCGCGCATCTCACCGATTCGCCGCACGAGCATGTCGTCGCCGAGCCATTCCGCGAGGACAGCCCACTGGAGTACCGTCGTCACTTCGACTGCCGCCGCGCCCAGTGCCTGGCCATGCGTCTCCCCAACCGAATCGACGAGGAGGGAGAGCATGACCCGGTCGTCCTCAGCCAGGGCCTTCAATGCGGCCTTCCCGTCCTCGGTTTCAGCCATGAGGTCGGCGAGCCGGGCGATACGATCCTGGAGCGCGAAGTCAGCGGCTGGCTGCGCCATGAGATCGGCGCGCAGTTGATCCTCGAGTTCGGCGGCGAGGGCCGCGGTTACGAGGCCAGACCCGACGTTCTCCCTGTGGCCGACGACCCACAGGAAGTTGAGTCGACTGCTGAAAGTGCGGGTGTCTTCAAAGACAGCGCGGACCACGTCACCCCGAACGGCCTCGTCGAGAATCCGACGGATGAGCCGGAGTGCGACCCGCATGACGGTCATCGACCCCCGGCGGCGGAACGCGCCGCGGTCCTCAGGGAGCCGCGGGAGGAGGTCGAGGAGGACGGGCGTGGCTAGCCGCGCCGGATCCTTCTCGATGGTGTCGGCGTTGACCGGGAATTCCTCGATCGCAGGGTTCATCCTCTCGACGAGATCCATGAGTTCGTCCGGAGACAGCGCGTCCAGGACTTGCTGGAGGTCGCCGCGGTTGGTGAGGTGGGACAGTGCTTCATCGACGACCCGCGCGGGCACAACACCGTCCGGAAGTTGGCGTTCGAGGTAGAAGCGGAAGATGGACGAGCTGGCGACCTTGCGCTGCCGCCTCCAAGTGATCTCCCACTCTGGCCCGTAGTGCGTGTTCTCGAAGAATCGACGAGCGCCTGGAAAGAGCCAGCGGCAAACGTCCTCCGCGACTCCAGGGGCGGCAGCGTGCATCGAGGCGATGGGGCTATTCGCGGCGGTGCGGTCTCGTTGATACCCGCTCTGATCCCCGAGTCCGGTGGGTACCGACAGGTAGTCGGCAACCGAGACGATCGCCTCGAACAGCGCCGGGTGCAGCACGCGGACGGCCTCTATCCCGACCAGGTCCGCGGCAGCGACCTCGTCCCCGACGAGCCGCATTGTCATCGAGAGCGAGCCCATCAGCCGCTGGACATCGCGCGGTGTCACGAGCAGTGGGCGGATGACGAACGTGAAGATGTTCTGCCAGTCGCCCGCGATGAATGGACCCACCGGCAGGGCATCGAGCATTGGCGCGAGGACTTCGGTGAACATCCCGGCGACGTCCGGCTGCCGCGCGGTGGGCACGTCATGGGTGACTTGGACGATCTTCTCAAGGTACGCGCGTCCCCTCTGGGGGTCTCCCTCTCCAAGGCACTCTTCGACGCGGCCGCGGTCGAAGGCGAGGAGGTAAAGCGTGTTGGGAAAGTCGCCGACGAGGCGAACGAGGCGCACGATGTCGAGGACCTCGTTGGGGCGAAGACGGTCAACGTCATCGACGACAACGACGAGGCGCTTGTCCAACTCCTCCAGCATGTCGCGCAACTCCTGGTGCTGCTCGAACACCGACGGCGCCGCCGATAGCGCCTGGAGGACGGTGGCCGCGCCCTGGACGGCGGTGCCCACGCCAACGACACCCGCGAGTGGTGACAGGAGCTGCCCGTAGGTAGCGAGCTTGCCCGCGATGCCCTTGAGCTTGGCCTCCTTCTTGTCGAGCTGCTTTCCGATCTCGGCGAAGAACGAGCTGACCAGCGCCTCGGTCCCGGAGAACATCCACGGGTTGAAGTGGATGACGGTCGCCTGGTCGCCAAGGGCGTCGACGGTCATGTTCAGGATGGAGGTCTTGCCACTCCCCCAGGGGCCGGTGAGTCCCATCACGTAGCCGCGGCCCGCGGGCGCAGCCATGACCTCGGCGGCGAGCGCCTGGGCGAACGATCGGCGCCCCAGCCGGTCCTCGCCCAATGATCGAATCGGCGCGTCGGTCCCGTCGATGTGCGACGCGTTCGGATCGGAGCTGTTCTTCTGCTTTCTCATCGTGTTCTCCTTGCTCGCGCGGCCTTTCGGGCCCTGCTCATCCGCACGTCGAGCGTGTTCCGATCGATGCCGACAACCAGCGCGATCTCAGCAAGGCTCCATCCCTGCGCCCGGAGCACGAAGGACTTGCGGTCATCGGGGGACATGGGCTCCAGGGTCAGCCTCAGTAGATCGCGGAGTTCGACGGCAGTGGCGGGGTCGAACGGCGGGTCGACCACCAACGCGAGCACGCGTCCTCGGCCGGGTTCATCAAGGGCGTCGAGTTCGATCGCATGCGGAGGGAGTTGGTGGAGGTGCCAGCGCCACCGATTCGGGACGTGCGGCAGGCAGCATGCGGCGAAGAAGTCCTCAAGGGTCGTGCCCCGATCCGGATCCCACTCACCCCGAGGTAGCACCTCGATCCGGAACCGCTCAAGGCACTCCTGGACGGCCTCCCCGGCGATGTCCTGAGCCATCGGCCGCCGCTGTAGCTCCTTCCGCTGGGGAATCCCGAGCCGAGCGCGGCGACACCGCTGATAGATGGTGCCGGTGCGGATAGACTCCTCCAGGTCGGGGAGGGCTCTGGTGACGAGACGACGGGCCAGCTCGTCCCACGGATGCCCAGTGTACCCCGAGTCCATGACCGCCGCGAGCAACTCGCGCGTCGGCAGTCCGGCGACGTCACCCTGTCGCGGGAGCTGAGACGAGTATGCCGCGGGGACGGTGTTCGAAATGGCGCTCACACTCCTTATCTGTCGCCCAGGTCGCCATTTCTGACACAGCACGCCGAACGGTGCGCTGTCGAGTTCGCGGCTCGGTTTCGGGCGCTCATAAAGTTTGGTCGATGTGCTCTGGATTGCCGAGACGAGCGCCAGTAGGCCGTCATTGATGTCTCATACCCCCCCCCCTAGGCGGTCGTTCGGCCCTGGATCATTACCTGCCCCCAGCAAATGGGTAAAATACAGACAAACGTCTGTTCGATGTCACGTCCCGTGGCGGTGGCGGCGAGAGCGGGACGGGAGGAACGGTGATGGCGTCAATCGTGGGGCACAATCGGATAGTCGCGCTCGATGAGGATCGGGTGAACCCGGGAAGGAGATTGTGTCGATGCCTGAGCTGATCTGGGCCGGTAAGTACGACGGAGCTGGTAAGCGAACTGCTCCTCTTCGGGTGGCTCTGCCATTCCAGACGGTGGAAACCGTCAACGAATCTGCCCAAGAGCGCCAGCGGTCGCTATTTTCCGGCGACGAGCAATCACCGGACTGGCGAAATCGCCTCATCTGGGGAGACAAGAAGTACGTCCTTCCTGCCCTCATAGATGAGTTCGCGGGACAGGTTGACCTAATCTACATCGACCCTCCCTTTGCCACAGGGCAAGACTTTTCTTTGCCAGTGCAGGTTGAGGGGCATGAGTTCGAGAAGGAACCGTCGATGCTCGAAGTCAAGGCGTACCGGGACACGTGGAGCAGCGGCCTCGACAGTTATCTTGAGTGGTTCTACTCAATGGCCAGTGACTTCTATCAGCTGTTGAGTCCTACTGGTTCCCTGTACGTGCATCTTGATCAGGGAGTAGCTCACTACGTAAAGCTTCTCCTCGACGACATATTTGGGATTGATCAGTTTCGCAATGACATCACTTGGAAGCGCAAGGCCGGAAGAGGCGAAACCAACAGTGCTGCAATTCGCTTTGGCGTGACCGCAGATTCCATTCTCTTCTACGCCCGCAGCCCAGCTACACCATTTCGACGCCAATACCGTCCGAGTAACGCTCAATATATCGAGTCAAAGTTCACCCATGTCGATGAACAGGGCCGGCGCTATCGCCTCGACAATATTACGAGCCCCTCCTATAGGCAGAACCTTGTTTACGAGTACAAGGGATACTCTCCTCCACCCAAAGGATGGGCCGTTTCGCTTGAACGAATGAAGGAGATGGACGCTGACGGGCGTCTGTACCTGCCGGAGGACAAGCATCAGCGAATCCAGAGGAAGCGATTTCTGGATGAGCTAGAGGGTGAGACGGTCGATTCTCTCTGGGACGACATCCCTCCTGCCAACTCTCAAGCCAAGGAAAGAGTTGGCTATCCGACCCAAAAGCCCGAAGCACTGCTGCGCCGGATTATTGAGACCTCAACGAACGATGGAGACCTTGTTCTCGACTGCGTCTGTGGATCGGGGACGACAGCGAACGTGGCAGAACTACTGAAGCGCCGTTGGATTGTCTCCGACCTTGGCAGATTCGCAGTCCACACGACACGCAAGCGGCTGCTCGGAGTATCAGGGGTGCGTCCGTTCGTTGTTCAGAATCTCGGGAAGTACGAGCGTCAACTGTGGCAAACCGCAGAGTTTGGAGACTCGGCGACGGCTAGAACTGCGGCATATCGAGCCTTCATTCTCGATCTGTATCATGCCACTCCGGTTTCCGGGTACTCGTGGCTCCATGGCCTCAAGCAGGGTCGGATGGTGCATGTCGGCACGGTTGATGCTCCTGTGACAACTGGAGATGTCAAGCAGATCGTCGCTGAGTTTCGCAAGGCAGTTGGAACAGGGAAGGACGCTCCTACCACGAAGGGCATCGATATTCTCGGATGGGACTTTGCGTTCGAGCTGAATGAAGTTGCACGTCAGGATGCCGAGAAGGCTGGTATCGATCTTCGTCTCGTGCGAATCCCTCGGGAGGTCCTGGAGAAGCGAGCGGTCGAGCAAGGCGATATTCGCTTCTTCGAACTGGCAGCGCTGTCAGTCGGGGTGAAGCAGTCCAGACAGACCGTCACGCTGAGTCTGGATGACTTCATCATCCCACTGGACGATGTGCCTACCGACGTGCAGAAGGCAGTCACGCACTGGTCGCAATGGATCGACTATTGGGCGGTTGACTGGAATAACAACCATGACACGTTCCACAATGAGTGGCAGGCATATCGAACGAGACAATCGACGAACATTACCCTGCTCACAGAGCATCGGTATGGAGAACTGGGTGACTACACGGTCGTGGTCAAGGTCATTGACATCCTTGGCAACGATACGACCACGACGCTTTCGGTGAAGGTCGTCGCCCGTGGCGCGTAAAGCACGTCAGCCACAAGGCGAACAGGGAGACCTTCTCAAAGCTCGCGTAACGACGGCACCGTGTGTTCCGGCCATCCGAAAGGCTGTAGAGGAGTGGAGGAAGGCGAAGTACAAGGGAGCGTCAACGACAACGAAGGTGCTCCTCAACTACTGGTTCGACACGGATCACCGGCTCTTTGATGGGCGGCCGTTTCAGTATTACTACGCGCAGCGAGAGGCTCTCGAAACGCTCGTGTGGCTCTACGAGGTGGAGCAAGTACGGAGACAGCGAAACCTCGTCGAGCGATTCGCCAAGGTGCCGGGCATCCATGTGCTCCAGTACGACGATTTCGCTCGATATGCAATCAAGATGGCGACGGGCAGCGGCAAAACGAAGGTCATGGCGCTCACAGTCGCCTGGCAGTACTTCAACGCTGTGGCCGAAGGTAGGGAGGACTTTGCCAAGACCTTTCTCGTCATAGCCCCCAACGTCATCGTGTTCGAGCGCCTGCGTGCGGATTTCGGAGGCGGTCGTATCTTTAAGCTCGACCCGATCATCCCGCCGGAGCTACGTATCTTCTGGGAGATGGACTTCTACATGCGGGGCGACCCCGAGCGAGCAAGCTCCCAGGGCGCCCTCTACCTATCGAATGTCCAGCAGTTCTATGAGCGGGCTGGGACCGAAGACTCAGATGAACCCGCGGTCATGACCGATGTACTCGGTCCTATCCCACCTGCATCAACGACCGTCGTCGAAGACTTCGACGATCGGATCGCGGCGCGTGGAGCGCCAGCGCTTGTCATCAACGACGAGGGCCACCATCTCCATGACGAAGACAGCGAATGGAGCAAGGTCATCCGCCAACTCAACGATAAGAGCCCAGCGGGCGTCACCGGACAGCTCGATTTCTCGGCGACTCCACGATACCAGAAGGGCGGCCTCTTCACCTGGACTGTGTTCGACTACCCGCTCAAGCAGGCGATCATCGATGGCGTCGTCAAGCATCCGATGAAGGGTGTGACGGCTGGGCTTGACGAGGCCCGTTCTGACGTGGCAAGCGTCAAGTACCAGGGCTACCTCACTGCGGGGGTCGAGCGCTGGCGCGAGTACCGGGATCAGCTCAAGCCGCTCGGGAAGACGCCAATCCTCTTCGTGATGATGAATAGCACGCTTGAAGCTGATGACGTTGCCGACTATCTGCGGGTGAAGTATCCTGATCAGTTCGGAGCAACGGATCGCAATGAAGCCCAGTTGCTCGTCATTCACACTGACCGCAGTGGCGACGTCTCGAAGAAAGACCTCGATGCAGCCCGAGACGTCGCTCGCCGGGTGGACGAAGGTCAGAGTCCGGTCAATGCAATCGTCAGTGTTCTGATGCTCCGTGAGGGGTGGGATGTGCAGAACGTCACGGTCATCGTGGGCCTGCGCCCTTACACGGCCAAGGCAAACATCCTCCCGGAGCAGACGATCGGGCGCGGCCTCCGACTCATGTTCGGGGATCACTCGACGTCCTACGTCGAGCGGGTTGACGTGATCGGCAACCCCGCATTCCTCAAGTTCGTCGAGCAGTTGGAGAAGGACGAGGACATCACACTCGATACCTTCGATCTGAAAGAGCCGGTGGTCATCACGACCATCGAGCCTGACGAGAACAAGCTCGCCCATGACATCACTGTCCCAGTGCTTAGCCCGATCCTTGCAAGGAAGAAGACGCTTGCGGAGGAAATCGCAGGGATCGAAGTGTCGAAGCTCATCTGCCCGCGACTCCCGAAGAAGGAGGGAGACAAGGCAGCGGAGCAGTTCCACTACGAGGGTGTGGACATCGTCACGCTCCAGAAACTTATCGAGCGTGACTACACCATCCCGCAACCGCAGACGGCAGAAGAGGTGATCTCCTACTATGCCAAGCGAATCGCTCAGGACGTGAAGCTGCCATCCCAGTTCGCGGCGCTGGTCCCCAAGGTTCGGGAGTTCCTGCGAGACCGAGTGTTCGGTGAGTCGGTTGATCTCACTGACAAGGGAATCATCCGTGCGATCGCCACAAGCGTGGCCCAGTACGTGACGATCAAGACCTTCGCCTCCGTACTTCGCGGGCTCGTCGTCGAGGAACTGTCGCCGACGCTGGAGCATCCAGGACGCCCGCTCTCGGAGACGGAGCCGTTCCCGTTCTCCAGACCGACGTTTGAGGCAAGCAAGACGGTATTCAATCTGGTGGCTGCCGACAATGACTTCGAGCGAGAGTTCGCCCAGTTCCTCCAGGACGCAAGCGACGTCACGTCGTTCGCCAAGCTGCCACGCCGATTCGGGTTCACGATTGAGTACACGGACAGTGCAACCAATCTTCGCTACTACGAGCCGGACTTCGTTGCCGTAGACCATGACGGCGTGCACTACGTGATCGAGACGAAGGGCCAGGAAAACATTGACGTTGCCTACAAGGACCGAGCCGCCACGATCTGGTGCGAGAACGCCACCTTGCTGACCGATGTCACTTGGTCATACGTGAAGATTCCGCAGGTCGAGTTCGGGAAATTGCAGCCGACCGCTTGGTCGGATGCTGTGGTCGTCTTTGTGTCGATCGGCGAGGGCAGCGGGTGAACGACGACGAGCGCCTCAAAGAAATTCGACACGAAGCGGAGCGCGTTCACGAAGCCGGAGCCTGTCAACCCCTTTGAGACAACTCGGGTCGGGTAATTACTGAGTTGGCACTGCCTCCTGCTGGGGCGGGTTGATCCAGACGGCGGCCGGCAGTGGCGGTGGCTGCGGCATGACGCGAACGAAGCGTTCTGGGGTGGGCGGCATAGGCTCCGGCGAGAACCGCGGCGCGCTGCTCGCGGACCGCGTCGGCCTGTCCGTAATGGACCGAAGCCGGCGTGTGCAACCCCAGCCCCGAGTGGTGGTGCTCGTCGTTGTACCAACCGAAGAAGGGCTGGCAGAACGCACGGGCATCCTCGATGCAACCGAAGCGGTCGGGAAATCCCGGCCGGTACTTCATCGTCTTGAACTGCGACTCCGAGAACGGGTTGTCATTGGAGACGTGCGGTCGCGAATGGGATTTCGTCACGCCCAGGTCGGCGAGCAAGAACGCCACCGGCTTGGAGGTCATGGATGAGCCGCGGTCAGCATGGATCGTCAACTGGTCACGCGTGATCCCCTGCTTGGCCAGCGTCTCTGAAATGAGTTTCTCGGCCAGGACAGCAGATTCGCGATGCGCCACCATCCAGCCGACGACGTAGCGGCTGAAGACGTCGAGGATGACGTAGAGGTAGTAGTAGGTCCACTTCTGCGGGCCGAGCAATTTCGTGATATCCCAGGACCACAGTTCGTTCGGCTTGGTGGCCAAGAGTTCGGGCTTGGTGTAGTTGGGGCGGCGCAGCTGGTCGCGACGCTCGCGGACCTCACCGTTCGCGGCCAGCAGGCGATACATGGTGCTTTGTGAGGCCAGGTATGTCCCCTCGTCGAGGAGCCTTGCGTACACCTGGGCCGGCGAGTCGTTGACGAAGCGATCGGAATGCAGCGCGTCCAACACCCTGGCTCGTTCCGCAACGGATAGCGCACGGTGTGATCCTCTGCCCAGCATGAACTGGGCCATCACCGGCTGCGGCGCCCGCCGGCGGTACACCCCGGCACGGCTCGCGCTCAACGCACGGCACGCAGCAGCGGTGCCCACCAACGGTGTCAGCTCGGCCACGAAGGCATCGATCATGGCGTGGTCCCCGGCTCTGCACTCTCGAGGACGATCCCCAAGAGTGCCGAGACGTTCTTTTGAACGTCGATCACCATCCTGGCCGCCGCCAAGTCCTTGGTGAGCTTTGCGTTCTCCCGGCGCAGACGCATGAGTTCGGTCTCTTCCGGAGGCGTCGGCTTGCGCCCACGCTTTTGGTCCATGGCGGCCAGCCCACGGTCTCGCTGCCGCCTCCAATCGGCGAGCATGGACGAGTACAAGCCCTCGCGGCGCAACAACGCCCCCAGTTCACCCTTGTGTGTGCAGGCGTCCGCCTGGCGGACGATGGACATGCGGTACTCGGCGGTGAAGCTCCGGCGCTTGGGCCGCTCCAGCACCTCTGGGTCAGGCCGCGGCGGCGCCTCGAAAGTCGGCCGCGTCGGCAGGATCTCCGTTGTCATCGTGTGCTCCCTGGTACGCCCTCAAGGTGCCTAATAAAAGGAGGGGAACTGTCTCAGGGATTATTGACAGAGAGGGAGCAGCGACGTATTCAGCCGAGACTCAGTTCGAGTTTGCAAAGCGCTGGCGCCGTGTAGATCGCTGGCTCGGAAGCCTCGCGGCAGGGCTGGCTGCCGTCGCTGGAGTCGGCGGTCTGTCTACCGTGCTCTCCGCTCGATGGGTGGGGCTCATCGCCGTACTGGCGGCTCTCACCGGAGCTATCGCTGCCTCTATTGGTGCGCCACAGACCAAGGAGAAGGCATCGGTCGCCGCCAACTCCTACAGGGCACTCCAGCAGGATGCTCGCATCCTCTTGAGGATCGACCTCGCCAAGCTGAGTGATGCCGACGCCCGAGAGGAGCTTCAGAAGCTCGTCGAGAGACAACAGCAGCTCAACCGGGAATCCGTGATCCCGTCCCCAAAGGCGTGGCAACGTGCCCAGAAACAGGTCGAGTCCGGTTCGCAAACGTACGAGACGGACAAGTAGATGGCACTCACCACCGCTCAGGCGTTCACGGTGTTCCTGGAGACGATCAGCCCGACGGATACTCAACGCACTGAGATCGCTACCAGGCGCCAGTTGACTGATCGGTATCTGCGAGAGGCGTTTCCGCAATCTAGCGCGCTTCCGCTCAAGCGGATGATTCTGATCGGTTCTGCGGACCGGGGAACCATCGTCCGGCCCGTCAACGACATCGATGTGATGGCAGAGTTCATCAACAAGGACAACGTCTTCGATCAGTACCGCCGCAACTCCGGGGCCTTCCTTCAACGTATTCGTACCGGACTGAACAAGAACACCTCGATCAAGAAGATTGGCGCTCGTGGCCAGGCGGTCAGGCTCTTCTACGCGAACGGTGCCCACGTTGACATCGTCGCAGTGTTCAAGTGGAGCGCAGGCGGCTTTGCACTCCCACGCGGAGACGGTGATTGGATGACCACTGATCCAGAAGCGCAAGCCACATGGTTCTCGCAGCGACGGGCGAACGTTGGTGCGAACCTGACGCCCCTGTGCAAGATCGTGCGTCGCTGGAACGCCATCCACAGCCACCACTTCGGGTCGTTCCACCTTGAGGTGATGGTGGCGTCCACGTTCAGATCAGTAGGTTCCGACTATCGGGACGCAATGAAGCGTTTCTTTGAGTTGGCACCCGGTCGGATCGCGATAAAGGACCCGGCGGGACACTCCGGTAACCTCGATGACTACCTCACGCAGGATGCTCGCGTTGCTATCAGATCTCGCTTCGCTGATGCGCTGGAACGCTCGAAGAAAGCGATCTCAGCCGAGGGGCAAGGGAATCATGCTGAAGCAAAGCGACTGTGGCGCATCGAGTTGGGAGATGAGTTTCCCGCCTAGCAGCGACGGGGTACGCTGGGAGCGTGAAGGCGACACGTAACGAGCGAGACGCAGTTCTCTCCTACTTCGAGAACCAGATGGGCGACGACCCGGTGGTCCACCTGGAAAAGGTCGCCGTCGAGCGTGTCGGAGCCAACGTTCACGACATCTGGGACGTTCATTGCCTGGACAGCCGCTGGTGGGCTGTCACCAATCCGCTGAATCTCTATTCGCAGACGGACTTCAAGAGCCGGGATGTCGTGCTCACATTCCACATCGGACTGATGGCACGAGTGTTCACCAGAGAGCGCATCCCGATCACAGAAAGCGCAGCAGCACTCCTTCCAAGCGCCTGGCGGTTGTGGGAGGGAGCGGTCGAAGCCATGATCACGAGTCAAGAGGCTGAGGACTTCCAGGGCGTGGGTGTACGGCTTCGGGAGTGCATGGTGTCCTTCGCGGGAGAAATAGCCGACGCCGATCTGGTGCCTGACGGTACGGATGCTCCGAAGGGAGCCGATGTCGTTGAGTGGAGCAACCTGCTCGCCGACCGTCTGGCACCCGGATCTCATAATCAGGAGCTGCGTTCCTACGTCAAGAAACTGGCACGAGAGACCTGGGATCTCGTGAACAAGCTGACGCACGACAAGAATGCGGGCAGCTACGACGCCGAAATCGGAGTCGCAGCGGTCTCTCACTTCCTCTCCACGATCACTGCTGCACGCATGCGCTGGGCCGCTGGTGATCCTGCGCGATGCGGGAAGTGCGGCTCGTACCGCCTCGGTGCGGGAACGTGCCTGCGCTGCGGGTGGAGTGATCCTGACTACCGGGATCCACCACCACCCGCTGAGCTCAGCGACGCTGAACTGGCCGATCGGCTTGCCGAACCGTGCACGCCCAGCTCCGACATTTCGACCTTCATTTCGCCGGACGACTATCGATAGATCCGGTGAGGGTGCCGCCGTCCCGAGAAGGCTGGGTGAGAGCCCTCTCGGGAATCGGGTACCGGTTTCTCAGGGGGAAGTAGCTAACCGCGCCCGTGCCGGCCTGGCGAGCCGCCCAGCCCTATATTTTCGTGAAGCTGCCGCTACGAACCCTGCGCCCCGACCTCAGTCGAGCACCACGTCTGGAACGACTCCGTGGTCGCGTGCCCCATCGCCCCCAACGCCACCGCGGTCAGCCGGAAGACGTTGGGGTCGCCGCGGACAGCGTCATCGCGGACTTTGTCAAGCAGCCCGCGCCGGCACATCCGGTCGAGGAGTGAGGCGCAGTCGCCGCCGCCGCGGCGGTCCTCGATGTCCCGCCGCGTGGGCGACCCGAGCATCCCCACGATCACCAGCACCTCCACGGCCTCGTCGGTGAGTGCCTGCTGGACCTCGAGGGTGGCAACTCGAGAGACCGGCTCGGCTGCCCACGGCTGGGGGAGGAGCCGGACCTCGTCCCCGTCCTCGACGGCCGCCAACCCCACCGCCCCTAACCGCTCCCCCAGAAGGGACAGCTGCTCGCGGATGGCGGGGATCGAGACCCCGGTCGCCTCGGCCAGAGCAGCGAGGGTGCCACCCTGGCGAGCGAGGAGGCAGGCGGCCACGGTCGCCAGCTGACGCTCCCCCCAGTCCGCGGGCTCCGGGCGCCGCAACAACGCCTGGGCGGTCGGGAGGGAGAGGCCGAGGGAGCCGCGGAGCTTCTCGTAGGTGGCGGTGTGGGGCATGCGCCGGCCGCGCTCGATCTCGTTGATCACCGTCCGGCTCACCCCGCTGCGGCGGGCGGCCTCCGCCTGGCTCCAGCCGAGCAGCTCGCGGCGGCGGCGCAGTTCGGTCGCTACGGTGGGCGTGGCCACGCCGATGAGGTCAGCGGCGGGCTCCGTGTCGGTGGAGGACGTGGGATTCGAGTTCGACACCGCTCGGAATGGTACCTCCCTTTCCCGGGGTGTCGCGAAGAATGAACAGCTATTCTGGTGTCCGATAAGAGAACAGTATCGGACATCAGGTGTAGAGTCCCGGCGTGGACGTCATCCCCAGCGGCGGCAGCGACCGCCGCCTCGCCGCCCAGAACGCCCTGGTCGACGCCGCGCGGGCGTACGCGGCGGCGAGCAAGGCGCCGAACACCGTCCGGGCCTACCGCAGCGACCTCCGTGACTTCGAGGACTGGTGTGAGGGCCAGGCCGTCTCGGCGCTGCCCGCTGCGCCGGCGACGATCGCCCTCTACCTCACCGCCCTGGCCCAGGCGGGGGCGAAGGCCTCGACGCTGCAACGGCGGGTCTCGGCGCTCTCCCAGGCCCACCAGATGGCCGGCCACCTCCCGTCCCCGACCGCCGACCCCGTGGTCCGGGCGACGATGGCCGGCATCCGCCGCGCCCTCGGCACCGCCCCGGCCCAGAAGACCGCCCTGCTGACGGCCGAACTGCGCCGCCTGCTCGCCAGCACCGACCCGACCGGCCTCGCCGGCGCCCGCGACCGCGCCCTGCTCCTGCTCGGCTTCAGCGGCGGCTTTCGGCGCAGCGAGCTCGTGTCTTTAGACGTCGAGGACCTCGAGGAGACCGACGACGGGCTCCGCGTCCAGCTCCGGCGGGGCAAGACCGACCAGGAGGGCCAGGGGCGCGAGGTCGGCATCCCCCGCGGCCGCAATCCGAGCACCTGCCCGGTGCGGGCCGTTGTGGCCTGGCGCTCCGTGGCCGGGATCGCCGACGGGTCTCTATTCCGCCCCGTGGACCGGCACGGCGTGGTGGGCCGGGAGCGGCTCAGCGACCGCGGCGTCGCCCGGATCGTCCAGCGCGCCGCCCGCCGGGCCGGCCTCGACCCCGCGCTGTACGCCGGTCACTCGCTGCGCGCCGGCCTGGCCACCTCGGCCGCCGCCGGCGGCGCCTCAGAGCGGGCGATCATGGCCCAGACCGGCCACCGCTCGGTGACCATGGTGCGCCGCTACATCCGCTCCGGCTCGCTGTTCACCGAGAACGC
>CABEAA010000054.1_pt1 | contig 19883 bp, 17 predicted proteins | sample 3132281 | NCBI WGS metagenome assembly CABEAA01 (sample SAMEA5534341, study PRJEB31848) | metagenome | biome: tundra; feature: field; material: soil | place: USA | collected 2013-05 | depth 0.45 m
CTTGCCGGCCGGGGCCAATGAGAGGGCCGATCCGATGGTGACGCCACCCAGAGCCCAGCTCAGGGCCTGGGGCGGATCGCCGCGAAGCCCGGCACCGAGGAGCGCCGCGCCCACCGGCAGCGACGCCGACGCGACTGCGCGGTGGCCATCCGTCAGCGTCAGCTCGGTCGAGGCGCCGCCCGAGTCGATCAGCAGCTGCGATCCGGTCGGGTCGAGTCGGTGAACCGCGCCGGCCAGGCCCAGAGCGGCCTCTCGCGCTCCCGAGAGAACGCGCATGGGTTCGCCCAGCTCGCTTGACAGTCGCTCGACGAGGGCCGGTCCATCGGTCGCCCGGCGCAGTGCCTCGGTCGCCCCGATTACGACTCGATCGTTGCCTTTGCGGGCGAGCTTCAGGTAGCGTCTCAGGATCGCCTCGACTCGCGTCGCTGCGGGCTTGCCGACCTGTCCTGTCGTCGCGATCTGACGGCCGAGCTCGAGGAGCTCGCCCTGCTGCTCGACGCGACTGACGACCGGGCCGTTGGCCGAGCCGGACACGTCGGCGATGAGGATGTGGACCGTGTCGCTGCCGATGTCGATGGCGGCAATACGGACGCGCTCGTTCAAGCCGCGACCTCCTTTCCGGGTTGGGTCGAAGGAGCGGCCAGGGCGTCGGCCAACCTGCGGGTGCCGATCGAGGCTGGCAGGATGGTGAGGACGCCCGCGAGCACGATCGCGGCCGCGACCGCCGGCGAAAGCGCGCCCGTCGCCAGCCCGAGGGAAGCGGCCGCAGCCGGCAGGCCGAGTTGAGCGGCGGCGGCCAGGCCGAATCCGCTCCAGGGCGCAGGCGCCACGACTCGGCTCGCGGCCAGATGGATGGCCACGCCGCACGCAGCCATGACGAGAGCCAGCAGGATCGCCGATGGATCGCCAGCCAGCGATCGGAGGTCGAGCTGGGAGCCGATCAGCACGAAGAAGGCCGGGACGAAGAACCCCTCGGCTATGCCGGAAAGCTGCACCTCGAGGCGGTCCGGCTCGCGGATCCGGGCCAGAATCAGGCCTGCCCCGAAGCCGGCAAGCAGGGTCGACCCGCCCGTCCGCGACGCGATGAGCGAGAGAGCCACGAGCATCAGCAGCGTTACCCGGAGCTGAAGCGCCCACCCACGAGTTCGCGAGCGGTCCCGGAGCGTCAGAGCCGGCGGCGAGCTCGCGACGCGCTGGCCGAGCCACAGGGCGACCACGGTGCAGGCGACGATCAGCACGTCGCCACCGAGCGCCTCGGGGATCTTCCCGGCGCCGATGAGGGTGAGGGGCATGATCAGGACCGTGAGCGCGTCGGCCAGGGGGATCCATACGAGCAGCAGCGCAACCCCCGGCCCGATCAGGCCGCGCTCTTCGAGGATCGGGAACGCGACGGCGGCCGAGCTGCCGGCGAGCAGGACCGGGAACAGGAGAGAAGGTGCGCCGGGCGCAAGGGTCGCGCCGATGGCAAGCCCGACCGGCACCGCCAAGAGCGCCACGACGGCGGCAGCCAGCACTCCGGCCCGAGCGCCCGCGCACAGGCTCGGAGCGCCCAGGTCCACGTGGGAGCCCGCGACCAGCATGAGCATCGCGAAGCCCAGGCCGTACAGGAGACCGTTGGCGGGAGTCGTGGCGTCGATCAGATTCAGGCCGGACCGGCCGATGGCAATACCGGCGATCAGCTCCCCCACCACGGCGGGGAGTAGCGGCCGTCGTCCGGCCGCCAGGAGCGGCCCCACTAGTCCGGCCACGACGATGACGAGCAGCGAGTCGAACATCAGCGGTCGTGACGGCGGCGGGCCAACATGGCGAGGATGGTCAGGCCGATGTCGCCTCGCGTCAAGCGCGGGTCGTGAAGCGCCAAAAGGCGCCGGGCTATCCGAACCAGTGATCCGGCTCGGGCGCTCGCGTGTCGGCGCGCTCGCGCGGCCTCAGGCTCGGCGGGCTCGGCTGACTCGGGGCCCTGGCCCAACTCCAGGCTCGAGGTCGCGAACCAATCGGCTGTTTCCGGGCCGATCCACTCGCTGGCGTGGCCGACCGGGTCGAGTCCCGGTAGCCGCGTGGTCGCTCCCAGGAAGATCTTGAGCTCGACCCGCGCCTCGAGACCGGGCGCGTCCTTCGAGCGGGCCACGCGAACGTCCTCCGGCCGGAAGAAGGCCAGCGCGTGGCCGTTCGAGCCCTCCGGAGCGTCGATCTGGAACGCTCCGGGGATTCCCACTCGGCCGCCGTGGACCTCCAGCTCGACCGCGTTCCGGCTGCCGACGAAGGTCGCGCTGAACTCGGTCGAAGGCATGTCGTAGATGTCCGACGGCGCTGCGATCTGCTCGACCTTGCCGCCATTCATCACCGCCACGCGATCGGCGATCGCCATCGCCTCGGACTGGTCGTCGGTGACGTAGATGGCGGTGATGCCGACGCGCTGCTGGATCAGCCGGATCTCGTCGCGCAGTCGGCCGCGCACCACCGCGTCCAGGGCCGAGAGCGGTTCGTCGAGAAGGAGCACTTCGGGGTTCGGCGCCAAGGCTCGACCGAGGGCGCAGCGCTGGGCCTGGCCGCCGCTGATCTGCTTGGGGTAGCGGTCGGCCTGAGCGGTGAGCCGGACCAGGTCGAGCAGCTCGTCCACGCGGGCTCGCACTTCGGCGGCCGGACGATGGCGTACTTCGAGCGGGAAAGCGATGTTCTGACGAACGGTCAGGTTCGGGAAGAGGGCGTAGCTCTGGAAGACCATGCCGATCGGCCGTCGACGCGTCGGCGTGTCGGTCACGTCCACGCCACCGATCTCCACGCTGCCCCGATCCGGCCGCTCCAGGCCGGCCACGCATCGCAGCAGCGTCGTCTTGCCGCAGCCGGAGGGGCCGAGCAGCGCGACCAGCTCCCCGTCGCAGACGTCGAGCGTGACGTGGTCCAGGGCCGCGACTCGGCCGTACGTCTTGCTGATCCCGATCAGGCTCACGCCGCTCAAGAGCGATCTCCTTCTGAGTTGGCGGCGCCGGGCAGCATCCTGACGGTCTGGCCGCGGTTCCAGTAGACGACCACCGCCGACACGACGAAGAGAATCGCGAACGTCAGCAGGGTCACGACCGCCAGCCGGTTGCCAAGAGCACGGTGACGGCCACAGCCGCGAGGCTCGGTTTGACCCGGAGTCTGATCACGTTCCTCGTCTCCTCCAACGCTTCGTACCGGGTCGGCGCGCCAATCTCTGCTCGCACCGCGATCCGGGAAATCCCGCGGCGATCGTCGGGGGCGCCGGTTAACGGAATCGGCCGGGTAAGTTAAGGCGTCTCGCGCGTCGGTTAACCGTCGTTACATCCGAGCCGAGCCCAACGCGCGCGGGCCAGTCCGCGATTTGTTAGCCTCTCCAGGGGCGGCGCCCAGAAACGCCACCACTCACCGTCACCGCGAGGTCGTCGAGTCTTGCCCGAGAGCACTCTCCTGGCGTTGGTAGCGATCTTCGCGATGGCCGTCTCGTTCGACTACATCAACGGCTTCCACGACACCGCCAACGCCATCGCCACGTCCGTCTCGACGCGCGCCCTCAAGCCCGAGCACGCGATCCTGCTCTCGGCCACGGCCAACTTCGTAGGCGCGCTGGTGTTCGGGACGGCAGTCGCGGGCACGATCGGCAGCGGGATCGTCGCGGATCCCAACACAGCTCACGGCAACGGCGCCATCGTGCTGATGGCTGCCCTCCTGGGAGCGATCACGTGGAACCTGATCACGTGGGCGCTGGCGATCCCGAGTTCGAGCAGCCACGCCCTCATCGGCGGCCTGATCGGCGCGGCATGGGCATCCGCTGGCTCGGGCGCGGTTCAGTGGGGCAACTTCGGGCTCAAGGTCCTGCTTCCGCTCTTCAGCTCACCCGTGCTCGGCTTTGTGATCGGCCTGTCGGTGATGGTCCTGCTGCTGAACGCGATCGGATGGGCCAACCCGCGCCACTTCCTGAGATGGCGAAAGCGGTCTCGATCGATCGCAGGGCCGGATGGCGCCACGCCAGCCGACAGTTCGACCGGCATAAGCCCCCGCCGCATCAACGACCGGTTCCGCCGACTGCAGATCCTGTCGGCCACCTACATGGCTCTGAGCCACGGCTCGAACGATGCGCAGAAGACGATGGGCATCATGACCCTGGCCCTCTTCAGCGCCGGAGCGGTCCACGACAAGACGGTGCCGGTATGGGTGATCCTGCTGGCAGCGACGGCGATGTCCTTGGGGACTGCCGCCGGGGGCTGGCGGATCATGAAGACGATGGGCCAGAAGGTCGTGAGGCTCGATCCGGTCCACGGCTTCGCCGCCGAGACGACGGCCGCCACGATCATCCTTGGCGCCGCGCACCTCGGCATGCCCGTCTCGACGACCCACGTAATTTCCAGCGCGATCATGGGCGTCGGCTCGAGCGACCGAATCCGTGCCGTCCACTGGGGAGTGGCGAGGAGCATCGCCACGGCCTGGATCCTGACGATTCCCTCGTCGGCGGTGATTGCCGCGGCCGCCTACTTCGTCCTGCTGCTGCTGTCCGGCCCAATCGGAGCGGTACTGCGCGTCTTCGGCATCTAGCGCCACCGCGCGAAGGACGGAGCGCGCCTCAGTCCGCGTCGGGCCGCCGCAGCACGTAGCCCACGCCTCGCACCGTCTCGAGGTAGACGGGGATCGCGGGATCGTCCTCGATCAGGGCCCGCAGCCAGTGAACGTGGACATCCACCGTTCGGGTCTCGCCGGCGTAGTCGTAACCCCACACCCGTTCCAGCAGCTGATCGCGGGTGAAGACGTGGCCTGCGTTGCGGATCAGGAAGGCGAGCAGCTCGAACGCCTTCGGCTTGACCGCGAGCACCTCCGCCCCGCGAAGCAAGCGCCGCCCCGCCAGGTCCACCTTGACCCCGCCGAGCTCGACCGTCTCCGTCTCGGCCGCCTGGGACTGCTGCTCCGAGCGGCGCAGGAGGGCGCGGATGCGTGCCAGCAGCTCGCGGAAGCTGAATGGCTTGGTGACGTAGTCGTCGGCGCCCAGCTCCAGCCCAACGACCTTGTCCAGCTCAGCGTTCTTCGCCGTCAGCATCAGGATCGGCACGCCCGACTCGGACCTGATGATCCGGCACACTTCGGTGCCGCTCAGCTCGGGCAGCATCAGATCGAGCAGGATCAGGTCGGGGTGGCTCCGCCTGAAAGCGTTGACCGCCTCCCGCCCGTCGGCCGCCTGCACCACGACGAAGCCCTCGGTCTCGAGGCTTTCGGCCAGCGTTTCGCGCAAAGTGCGTTCGTCGTCGACGACCAGGATCGTTCGCGCCATCCCGGATATCCCTCCTACGCGCCGGCCGCCGGCGCTCCGAGCGTTTCGATTGCCCTATCCAAGCGGGCGAGAGTCCGTTCGTAGCCGAGAGCCACCATGGTATCGAACAGCGGCGGCGTCGCCGTCCGGCCGGTTATGGCGACGCGGATCGACATGAACAGGTCGCCGGCCTTCCAGCCGCGCTCCTCCACGAGATGCCGCAATGGCGGCTCGATCTCATCGGCCTCCCACGCGACCTGCCCGACCTCCGCGATCGTGTGGCGGGCGGCGTCGAGCGCGGCCGCGGTCGTGGCCACGTCCCAACGCTTCGGAACGAGGATGGCAGCGTCGGGTCGCAACTCGTTGACGAAAAGGAAGCCGATCACGTCGCCGGCGGCGGACAGCGTCGGCAGGCGTTCCTGGAGCACCGGGAGCAGCGAGCAGATCTCCTCGTCCGTGGGCAGCCAGTCGATTCGGCCGGCCGCAAGCTCCAATTCGAAGAACGGGCGCAGCCGATCGATCAACTCGTCCGTGGGCAGCCGGCGGATCCACTGACCGTTCAGCCACTCGAGTCGCTCGCGGTCGAAGATGGCGCCGGCTTTGTTTACGGTCGCAAGCTCGAACTTCTCGATCAGCTCGGCCATCGACAGGACCTCTTCCTCGGTGCCGGTCGACCAGCCGAGGAGCGAGAGGTAATTCACGAACGCTTCGGGGATGAAGCCCTCGGCCCGATACGCCGCCACCGCGGTCTGGCTCTTTCGCTTGCTCATCTTGCTGCGGTCGGCGTTGAGGATGAGCGGCAGGTGTGCGAACCGTGGCGCTTTCACCCCGAGCGCTTCGAAAAGCAGGATGTGCTTGGGCGTGTTGGAGAGGTGATCCTCGCCGCGTATGACATGGGTGATCGCCATCGCCGCGTCGTCCACCGCCACGGTGAAGTGATACAAGGGCGTGCCGTCGCCGCGGACGATGACCAGGTCCCCGCCGAGGGCGCTGGTGTCGATCTCGACGTGGCCGCGCACGATGTCGTCGAAGGCGATCGTCCGATCCAACGGGATTCGGAAGCGCACCACCGGCCTGCGCCCCTCGGCCTCGAAAGCGGCACTCTCCGCCGCGGTCAGGTGGGCACAGCGGCCGCTGTAGCGGGGCGTCTCGCCGGCGGCTTCCCGGAGCTTGCGCTCGGCATCGAGCTCTACGGGCGAGCAGTAGCAGAGATAGGCCTTGTCTTCGGCCAGGAGGCGCTCGGCGGCTTCCGTGTAGCGCGCCAGGCGCTGCATCTGGCGATATGGCCCGTACGTTCCGCGTTCGGGCTCGTCGCCGATGCCCGGACCCTCGTCCCACGTCATGCCCAGCCAATGGAGGCCGTCGATGATGTCGCGCTCGAACTCCACCGTCGAGCGGGCCTGGTCAGTGTCCTCGAGCCGGAAGATGAACGTCCCGCCGACGTGCCGGGCGAACAGGAAGTTGAACAGAGCCGTCCGAGCGGTCCCAAGGTGGAGCGGCCCGGTAGGGCTCGGGGCAATTCGAACGCGGACGTCGGTCATGACGCAAGTGTACGGGAGGGCGGGCGCGTGCAGGCCAAGTGCGGCCGGCGCGCCCGGCGGGCTTGGATACTCAGCCGAGCAACTCGCCCACGGGCGCCAGGTCGAACTCCGCGATCGCCTCGGAGACAGCCTCGCCGTGGGGATCGAGCCCCTTGGGTCGGTGGTATCGGGCGAGCGAACGGAGCGCGGCGCCGTCGAGCGCCCCCGCCTGGCGCAGCGCCTCGACGGAACTCGCCGAAGAAGCCCTGTCGTACCCGCCACCGTCTTCGATCTTGAGGGCGATGCCCGAAGCCACGGTTTGGCCCGCGCCCCGAGGCAGTATCGCGAAACCGCGCAACCCTTCGGCACCGCCCTTGCTCAGGACGCGACCCGGCGCGGCCTTCATGACCGAGGAGTCGAGGCGGTCGCGACTCCCGGCGACCATTTCCGGGTTTGCCAGCATCGCGTCGCGTATCCGAGTCAGCGCATCGGCCAGGCTCAAGCGGGTGTCGGATTCGGGAATCGCACCCGGATCCGCCAGGAGCGCGAACGCGCGCGCGACCTCGCGCAGCGGGAAGGCGTAGGTGGGCAACCCGCACGCGTCGACCGATGTCAGCAGTGCGCTCGAGACAGTGGAGAAGGCGCGCGCCACCGTCGCGCTGTAGAGGCGCTGTACGGGGTGGTCGGCACGCCAATAGTCGGTTAGCGGCCAGTCGTTCAGCCTGCAGAGCAGGAGCAGCGACGCGTGCTGGCCCGAGCACATGTGGCGCACGGGACCCGGCTTCTCGCCGTCGCGCGACAGTCGGGCCGCGGTCAGAGCGTCCAGCGGAGCACCTTCCGAGCCGCAAGCGAGCAACTGCTGCGAGACGCCCGAACGCCTGAAGACGGCCTGCAGAGTACGGACGTGGAGGTCTTCGCCGGAGTGGGAGCCGGCCATGATAGCGAGTTCGGCTTCTGAGAGACCGAACACCTCGACGCCGCCGGCCTCCACCAGGGCGACGAGCCCGAACGGCTTTACGGCGGAGCGGAGGTTCACCACGGTGTCGGGATCGCCGACGACCCGCCGCATCGTGCCATCGCCCGCAACCTCGACGATCGAGCCGCGATGGCGGCTCTCGACGACCCCGCCACGAAACTGGCGGACCAGAATCGGCGGCGCTTTGGTGCCTTCCTGGGTCCGAGCCACGGGTCTCATTGAGCGAGCCCGCGATGGCTGAGTCGGGTCGTCGGGTCGCTTGCCCCGGGTGGGCCGCTGCGTGTCGCGAGCGGGGGTCGCGGTCCCGGCTACCGTCTTCCGTTCGGGACCGGGACGAGACGGCAATTTGACCTCCAACAAGAGAACCACATGTCCGCCACTGCCACGGCACTGTCCGCGTGTCGTTCGCAGTCGGCCGGGGCGCGACGCCGAGCATACTCCGGCCGCCATGGCCGGCGCCCGCCGCCGCGGTCCGTGCGACTCAGATTTCGAACCGCAGATCAGGCGTCGGGCCGGACCTTGGCCACTTCCGGAGCCGGCTTCTCGTTGGCTCGCGTCTCGGACGACTTCCTGGCTGCGCGGCCGGCAGGCACCGCCCCGAGGCGCCGGCGTAGGCGGGCGATCCCAAGCCATCCGACGCAGCTTCCGGGGATTGCCAGCAGGACCAGCTGCTCCGCACCAAATGGGCCGAGAACGTGCGCATCGCGCCAGGTGAACGCCGCAACGATCCGAGCGATCGCCCACAGGGAGAGTGCGGTCACGAACCGGCGCCCGCCGCGCAGCGCGGCCCAGTCGTGTCTCGCCGCCCAGCCCGGCCGGACGATGCGCCGCCAGCGCCTGACCCGGAACCTGGCGACCACTGGCACGATGAGGATGAGGACCGCTACGGCCAGAACGAGACCGCCTTCGAGCGCCTGGGACGGCAGCGCCGACAGGCCGGGATTGGAGCTGTCCCACGGCCCGGGCCGGACGTATGAGGTCGCCCAGGAAGAATCTGAGTACGCGCCTTGCCCCGCGCCACCGAGCACCATGGCGAACTTCGACAAGCTCAGCCCGACCAGGAGAGGCACGCTCGCGACGTGCAGCCAGTTGCCTATCGGGGCCGCCAGCAGGCGCGCCACGCCAAGCGCTCCGAGGACGCCGAGCAGGACGCCGAGAGTAAGGGCGAGACTGCCCTGACCGGGGTCGGCGAGAGCGGCGGGATTGGCCAGGTAGTAGTCGAGATGGATAAGCCCGTATCCGAGCCGCGCGCCCAAGACCGCGCCCGGAACCGCCCCGAAGGCGATCAGGATGAGATCGTCGCGTCTGAGGCGAGGTTGGAGGCCGGCGTCGTCGCTCGCGTCTAGTCTGGCCTGCAGCCTTCCCGCGCCGATCCCCGCCAGTGTCATGGCGACGAATATGGCGGCGGCGATCGCAAGAGTCTCGAGCCGAACCGTCAGGCCGAGCCAGGTGACGGTCGGATCGAAGTCGAGGCGAGTGACGGCGAACACGGCCCGCAGTGTACCGGTAGCGGCCGGAGGGAGTCGGCCGTGTGCGCCCGGGGCCCCGGACCGCATACGGGCCGCCGCCAGTCTGTCGGCTGGACGACACGCTGCATGTCGGCTGCGCGCACGCCTCGCGACCAAAGCGCGCTAAATTCGGGCATCGGCGTTACCTGGAGCAGTCCAGGGATCGGCGAGACAACAGGGGGACATAGCCCGGTGTGCGGCGAAGGCCGTGACCGAGGGGGATCGGACAGGCGGCGCCGGAGTCCCGGTAACCCTGGGGGGCCCGGGACCCGCGTCGCAACTACCTAGACATCGCAGAAAGAGCCCCGGCCGGACGGGACCGCCGGGGCTCTTTCGCGCCCGCGAAGGCTGCGCGCGGGCGATCTACGCAGGCGGCCCGTGCATCGTTTCGACCAGGCCGCTCACGGCCCCCGCGGAGGCCATCAGAGCGCGCTTCTCTTCGTCGGTAAGGGCGACTTCGATGATCCTCTCCATCCCGGACGCTCCCAGGACGATAGGCACCCCGACCACCAGACCGTCTATGCCGTACTCGCCATTCAGAAGAACGGCGCATGACAGGACGCGCTTTCGGTCCTTCAGGATCGAGTCGACCATTTGCAGCACGGACGCGGCAGGTGCGTAGAAGGCGCTTCCCGACTTGAGGAGAGCGACCACTTCGGCCCCGCCCGTCCTCGTTCGGGCGACCAGCTCCTCGATCCGCGCGGCGGTCATGAGCTCGGGCAGCGGTATGCCCGCCACCGTCGAGTAGCGGGGCAGCGGCACCATCGTGTCGCCGTGGCCGCCCAGGACGAAGGCCGAGACGTCGGACGCGGAGACGCCGAGGTCCTGCGCGATGAAGGCGCGGAACCTGGCCGAGTCGAGGACCCCGGCCATGCCGATCACCCGCTCGCGCGGGAATCCACTCGTCTCGAGGGCCACGTGAACCATGGCGTCGAGTGGGTTCGTAACGACCACAAGGATGCAATGCGGCGAGTGGCGCACCGCCTGCCCGACCACCGCGCGCACGATCCCCGCGTTCTTGAGGAGCAGGTCGTCACGGCTCATACCGGGCTGGCGGGCCAGACCCGCGGTGACGACTACGACGTCAGAATCGGCCGTGTCGGCGTAATCGTTCGTCCCCCGGACGATCTGGTCGTGGTCCTGGAGGGGCGCCGACTCGGCGAGATCGAGCGCCTTTCCCTGCGGCAGCCCTTCGACGACATCGATCAGACAAACGTCGGCGATGCTCGCCTCGGCGATACGTTGGGCCACAGTGGCGCCGACGTTGCCAGCCCCGATCACGGTGACCTTTGCACGACCTACCGACATCCGGAACCTCCCTCGCGTGGGTCGCTGCCGTCAGACGGCTGAAATTGCCTTCTTCACGTCCTCGAGGTGCGCCGCCAACGGCGCCGGAAGCTTCGATCCGAACTTGGCATAGTGCTCCTCGATGGCGGCCAGCTCGAGGACCCACGCCGCCGGATCGACGGCCAGGAGGGCCGCGAGACCGTCCGCCGTGACGTCCATGCCGCTCGTGTCGATCGCGCCGGGAGCCGGCACGAAGCCGATCGCCGTCTCGACCGCGTCGTCCTCGCCGGAGCAGCGGCCGAAGATCCACTCGATGACCCGGCTGTTGTCGCCGAAGCCGGGCCACATGAACTTGCCGTCGGCATCCTTGCGGAACCAGTTGACCAGGTAGATGCGCGGCAGCTGAGCGCCGGCCTTCTTGCCGATCTCCAGCCAGTGGGCCCAGTAATCCGCCATGTTGTAGCCGCAGAACGGCAGCATCGCGAACGGGTCGAAACGCAGCTTTCCAACGGTCCCGAAGGCGGCGGCGGTCATTTCCGAACTCATGATCGAGCCCAGGAAGACGCCGTGGACCCAGTCGAAGCCTTCCCGAACGAGCGGAACGGTAGTGGCGCGACGGCCACCGAACATGATCGCGTCGAGCGGCACGCCGGCCGGATCTTCCCAGCTCGGGTCGATAACCGGATTCTGGGCCGCCGGAGCCGTGAAGCGCGCGTTCGCGTGAGCCGCGGGAGTTCCGGACGCAGGTGTCCAGTCGTTGCCCTTCCAGTCGATGAGGTGAGCGGGCAGCTCGTTCGTCAAGCCCTCCCACCACACGTCGCCTTCGTCGGTCAGGGCGCAGTTGGTGAAGATGCAGTTAGCGGTCAAGCTTCGGATCGCATTGGCATTGGTCGCCATCGACGTGCCCGGCGCGACGCCGAAGAAACCGGCCTCCGGGTTGATGGCGTACAGCTGGCCGTCCTCGCCGAACTTCATCCAGCAGATGTCGTCGCCGATCGTCTCGACCTTCCAGCCGGGAAGGGTCGGCTCCAGCATCGCGAGGTTGGTCTTGCCGCAGGCCGACGGAAAGGCGCCCGCCATGTGCTTGACCCGGCCGTCCGGCGCCGTGACCTTGATGATGAGCATGTGCTCGGCCAGCCAGCCCTCGTCGCGGGCGATGACCGAGGCGATCCGAAGCGCGTAGCACTTCTTGCCCAGCATCGCGTTGCCGCCGTAGCCGGACCCGTAAGACCAGATCTCCCTGGTCTCGGGGAAATGGACGATGTACTTGGTCTCGGAGTCGCAGGGCCAGGAACGGTCCTGGTCACCCGGATCGAGCGGCGCCCCGATGCTGTGGATGGCCGGCACGAACTCTCCCGTGCGGACGATTTCCGCCAGAGCCGCCGAACCCATGCGGGTCATGATGCGCATGTTGACGACCACGTAGGGCGAGTCCGTGAGCTCGATGCCCAGCCGGCCGATCGGCGAGCCAATCGGGCCCATCGAGAACGGGATCACGTACATCGTGCGCCCGCGCATCGAGCCCTGGAAGAGGCCGTTGAGCGTCTCGCGCATCTCTTTGGGTTCGCGCCAGTTGTTCGTGGGGCCGGCATCCTCGGCTTTTTCCGAACAGATGAACGTCCGCTCTTCCACCCGGGCGACGTCGGACGGGTCCGAGCGGGCCAGGAAGCTATTTGGCCGCAGCTCCGGGTTCAGGCGGATGAAAGTGCCTTGCTCAACGAGAAGCCGACACAGACGGTCGTTCTCTTCCTGCGAGCCGTCGACCCAGTGGACGGCGTCGGGAGTCGTCAGGGCTGCGACCTCGTTCACCCAGCGAACGATGGGGTGCTCCGCAGGCAAGCCCTGCGGCAGCACTTCTGCCCTGACTCCGATGGTCGTCACGATTTCTCCTCGCTGCCCCCCTGGGCTCATCCCGGCGCCAGGCCGCCTACCGCCCGATCCGGTGAAGGGGCGAGTGGCAGCCGTGCCGTCGGGGCACATGGTTTATGTCCAGAGTTGCGTCGGTATTCGGGACGGATCGATTGTACCGGAGCGAGCCATCGGTCGCGCAACTGGCGGATCCCACGGCGCCGCCACCGAGCGTTCCGACACCGCCGGAATCGTGGTTGCGAGCGTGGTGTGGAGCCTTTGCGCGGCCGCGTGCGCCGCTAGCTGTCGGCGGGGGGCGCGGCCGGAAGGTCGGGCGCGGCCGGAAGCGCGGCGTCGATCGATGGGGCCGCTCCCTCTGGCGCCTCTTCTGTCGGGTCGCCGGCGGGCTCGCCCGGCCGTCGGCCGACCATCCGGTGCCGCACGACGATGACCGCAATCGCGGCCGTGGCTGCACCGATGCCCACGATCTGCGCCGTGCCGAGGCCGAAGAAGGTCCAGTCGTAACCGCTCCGGAAGAACTCGAGCAAGCTCCGCTCCAGGCCGTACCAGACGAAATAGAGCATTCCGACGTCGCCGGCGATCAGCAGACGGCCGCGCGCCGTGAACCTGCGCCACAGCCACAGCATCACGAAGACACCGACGAGGCTGAGCATCGACTCATAAAAGAAGAGCGGTATGAAATGCGCATTCGCCGGCGTGCCCGGACAGAGGTACTGCGGGATGCGGTAGTCGCACTGGATCGCGATACCCCAGGGCAGCGTGGTCGGAGGTCCGTAGAGCTCCTGGTTCGCGAAGTTGCCCCAGCGACCGATCACCTGCGCCAGCAATATCGCCGGGGCCAATATGTCCGCCCAGCGCCAGAAGTCGAGGTGGTGCCGACGCGCGTACCAGATCGCCGCAAGCAGGCCCGTAAAGAGCCCGCCGTATACGCCAAGCCCGCTGTAGGGCGGCAGGACGATCTGCGCCAGGTGGTCGCTGTAGTAGGCCCACTGATCGATCACGTGATAGAGACGACCGCCGATCAGGGCCGCGACCGCGAGAAAGATGAGCCCGTCGAGTATTACTTCGGTGCGTTCACCGCGCCGTCGGGCTTCGCGAGTCGCGAGCCAGGTGCCCCCGACGATCGCGGCCACATAGGCGAGGCCGTACCAGCGGATTTCGATTGGGCCGAGGGACCCGAGAATGGGGTTGGGCGTGATGTCGATCATGGCCGGCACAGTGTAGCGGGGCCGTCGTTCCTCTCGTGGAGGCTTCGCCATCCCTATACTGGCCGGGACGTGGGACGGCGTGCCGGTCCCGGCGTTACGCCCGGTCGCTGCGGCCTCGGCCGCCACCGACCGGCCACGACCTGGATGCGCAGAGGATTGGCTGACCCATGGACACGCCGTTCTTGTTCTTCTTCGGTCTCCTCGGTCTGGCCGTCGGCACGCTGGTGGTGTGGCTTCTGCTGGCCGACCATCCTTTCGAAGGCCCCGAGCCGCCCCTCGGGCCGGTGGACAAGGTCGAGGCGACGATGCTTGCCCGGGCGATGGAGAAGCGCGGACGCCCGGTGGACGAAGAGACGGTGGTGGACCTGATCGAGCTGCACACCGCCTACCTCGAGGGCAGGATCAGCGAGCAACTGGCGCTCACCGCCGCCGACCGCGTCGAGGCGGCTCGGGCGAAATCCGAAGCGGAAGCTGCCCAGACTGCCGCAGTCCCGGCCACGCAGGCCGCCGATATCGCGGCGGCTGAGGCCGCGACGGCTGAAGCGGCGGCGGTTGAGGCCGCGACCCCCGCGTCATCGGCCCGGGGCGTCCGCACCAGAAAGCCTGCGTCGACGCTGCGAGCGCAACCGGCTCCCCGCGCGGGTAGTGCCCGGTCCAAGAAACAGGCCTCGGGCCTCGACGCGCCAACTCCGGACGCGGACCTGGGGTCGACAGGGCGGGAGTAGGACTCCGGGCTAAAGGCCACGCGAGAGACAGCCGGCCTGGATCAGCTCCCCGGCCTGGAGGTTTCGGCGCCCGGCACGATCCCCAGATGCAGCGCCACGGCGCCGAGTGCAAGTCGGCGCACCGTGACGTTCGCGAGCCCGGCCCGGCGCATGGTCGCTGCCAGCTCGATCGGATCGGGGAATCCCTCGAGCGTATGAGGCAGGTACGCGTAGGCGGCACGGCGCCGGAAGAACGATCCGATGGTGGGCGCCATCCCGTTGAAGACGGCCTCGTACAGCATGCCTATCCGCTTCGGCCGCGGCACGGACAACTCCAGGCAGACGACACGCCCGCCCGGTCGAACTACCCGAGCCATCTCCCGGAACCCGTCTTCGAAGCTGGCCAGGTTCCGCAGGCCGAAGGCGATGGTGGCCGCATCGAACGATGAGTCTTCCAGCGGCAGCGCGAGAGCGTTCGCGAGCCGAAATTCGACCTGGACCATGTCGCCCCAGGCGCGACGAGCTTCTTCGAGCATCGCCGGCGCCAGATCGACGCCGACAGCCTTGCCGAGCGGCCCAACAGCCAGCGCCAGCGCAGCGGTGAGCTTGCCGGTCCCGCAAGCCACGTCGAGCGCCGAATCGCCCGGCGAAAGGCGCGCGGCACGCACCGCGGCCCGACGCCAGTGACCGTCCAGGCCGGCGGTCATGATCGTGTTCATCTTGTCGTAGACGGGGGCGATGGAATCGAAGAGAGCCGCTACGTCGGGTTCGGGTACGTTGTTGCCGGCCCGACTCCTCGGAGCCACCGATTCACGGGGCTCGCGTTGGGGCTCGCGCGGGCCGTCGGATGGGGAATCGGGCACGCTACGAACCTTGCGGGAGGGCATGTGGCAGCTCCGGCTCGCGCCTCCAATGCAGCGGGCGGCGCTCGAAAGCACTCGAGAAGACGACCTGCGTTTCGGTCGTGAACACGTGCGGGACCTGCTGGATACGGTGCAGAGTCCGCTCGAGATGGCGTGTGTCAGTGGCTCTCACCTTAAGCAGATAGTCGGACTCGCCGGCCAGGTGATGGCACTCTTCGATCTCGTCGATCTCGCCGAAATCGGCCGTGAGGTCGGTGGCGATCGTACCCGGAACCTGCTTGATGAAGACGAACGCCAGCACCCCGTAGCCGAGCGAAGTCGGATCGGCGAGGGCGACATAGCCCTTGATGATCCCGCGCGCCTCGAGCTTCTTGACCCGCTCGTGGGCCGACGGTCCACTCATCCCGACCGCCTGCCCGATATCGGCGAAGGACTCGCGGCCATCCCGCTGCAGGAGGTCCAGGATTCGAGCGTCGGTCTCGTCGATTCTTTCCAAAGCGCCCATATTCGTCGTGTCCTCAGGCTGTACGAGCCTGTCCTCCCTGTTGGCGGGCGACGGGCAGGTATCTCGCTCCGGCCACCGGTCCCGAGGGGTTCGTCTGCGCATGCGAGTGTCCCCGCGGTCTGCATCTTCAGCGGCGACGGCTCCGGTCGTGACCGCGATGCGGGCTCAGCCTAGCCTATAGTCGCCAAATCCACATTCGGGTCAGCTGCCGGTAGTCTGGCTGCCCGGCTTTGAGGGGCCGGGGATGTGGGTCTGAGCCTTTTCCATGGCCGCTCGATCCAACACCGGCGGCAGGTCCGGCGCGGCGGCACGCCACGCGACATCCGACGCGGTGCCCTGGTCGTCGCTACTAGTTCCCACGACGGCCATGACCGCCAGAGCCAGGGTCAAGCTGGAGGCAATCGCGAGCCAATCGATGGCGTGCATCCAGACGATGAGGAAGCCGTAGAGGAGACCGCCGACGATGGCGCCGACCAGAACGCCACGAAGTAGCTGCATCGATCACCTCTGAGTTCCCGGCCACGGGGTTTGCCTTCGCGGGCGACGGCGCGATCTGGTTCCGAGTCGGGCCGCCGACACCGCCATCCTACCGCTAGACTCCGTGTCCCAGTCGTAGCGAGAGTCGATGCCCTCCGTTCGATACCTGGCCGCAGCCGACGTGGCCGCCGCAATGCCATCGCTGCCGGAGCGACTCGCTCTCGCGGAGACGACCCTGCGTGCGCTCGGGCGCGACGCCGAACTCCCGTCCAAGATCGGGGTGCATCCCCGCCAGGCCGGTTCGGTGGCACATGCCATGCCGGCACTGCTGCGCGGATCCGCGGCCGACGGCAGCCACGACACGATCGGCCTGAAGTGGATCGTGGGCTTTCCGGACAACCCGGCGATCGGCCTGCCGACTTACCACGCCCTGTTGCTGCTGAACGACCCGCGGACGGGAGTTCCGTTGGCCGTGATGGACGCCGGCACGATCACCGCGGAACGGACCGCCGCCATCAGCGGAACGGCAATTCGCCTCTTCATGCCCGCGACGCTCGGCCGGCCCGCTCGCGTGGCGGTTCTGGGAGCCGGGGCGCAGGCGCGGGCCCACCTGCCGATCGTCGGCCATCTGCTGCCAGGGGCATCGATCCGGCTGACCGACCGCGAGATCGACCGCGCACATGCGCTGGCGGCCGATGCCGCGACTTTCGACGGCGTCGGCGCCGTGGAGGTCGTGCCGGACGTGCGCCGGGCGGTCGAAGGCGCCGACCTGGTCGTCTCGGTCGTTTCTTTCGGGCCCGACCAGCAGGCGCTCGACCCGGACTGGCTCGGTCCCGAGACGCTCTTCGTCGCGGTGGACTACGACATGCAGGCCCCGGCGTCGCTTGCCGCCGAGGCGCGCTTCGTGGTCGATGAGCGCGTCCAGTTCCTGGCCACACGTTCCGCGGCTTCGTTCGCGGGTTATCCCGATCCCGATGCAACGTTGGGCGAGGCGCTGCGCGACCGCACAAGCGATGGCGCCAGTGGCCGCCCGGCCGGACGCATTCTGGTGACGCACCTGGGCGTCGGACTGGCCGACGTCGTGTTCGCTTCGGCGATATTGGGACGAGCCGAGCAGCTCGGCCTGGGGCACGTCCTGCCCCTCTGAACGTTTCCGGCGCCTCACGTGTCATAGCAGCGATCGCCACAAGCGCGACACGGAGGCACCAGGTTGGTGGAGGCACAGTTGCCCGGATTGAGGGGGCTCCAGGGTTGTTGGGGCGTCGGCACGAACCCGCGGCTTCGGTGGCTGCGGAAGACGACAGGCGCCGGAATCGCCTCGAGGCTTTCGCCGCATTCGACGATCCTCGGCTGCTCCAGAGCTACCGGCTCGCCACCCTCATCCTGAGCGATCGGGAAGAGGCCGAAGACGCCACGCAAGAGGCGATCGCCCGGGCGTGGTCCAGCTGGGAGACGCTGCGCGACACGAATCGGTTCGACGCCTGGTTCGGCAGAATCCTCGTCAACGTTTGCCGCAACCGGATGCGGCACGTCAGGACGATCCACGTCGTTGCCCTCGACGACGCCCATGAGATGCCGGCCGCCGACTCGCAGGGGGCCACGATTGCACGACTCACTCTCGAGCCAGCCTTTGCCCGGCTCAGCCCCGAGCAACGGATCATCGTGGTGCTGCGGTTCTGGCGGGACCTGCCGGTCGAGGAGATCGCAGAGCGGCTGGCGCTGCCGGCCGGGACGGTCAAGTCACGCCTCCACTACGCGCTCAAGGCCCTTCGCGCGGCCATCGAGTCTTCCGAGGAGGCCCGCCGATGACCGGCCAACGTCCCGATACGGAACAGGTCATTCGCGATTGGCTGGCGGATTCGGCCCCGGACCGGGCACCGGCATCGCTCCGAGAGAGCCTGGAAGAGGCCACGACTCTGCCGGCCGGGCGCGCCCAGCCGTGGCCGCGCGCCGGGTGGCGGAAACTCAGCCTCGCCGGCCGAGTGGCCGCGGCCATCGCAATCCTGGCAATAGCCGCGTCCGGTGCCTACTTGTACGGCAACTTCCGCACGATCTCGCCGGCGGCCCCGTCCGCCACACCCTCTATCACCTCGTCCCGCGCGTCTGCGACGGCGTCTCGTACGGCGTCCACCCCGAGCCCGACCGTCGCAACGCCATCTCCCTCGATCCCGCCGCTGCAGCCCAAGGTCGCTCAACTCCCCGGATCGAACTGGAAGCTTCTGAGCGGCGCGTTCCCGCAAATGGTCGCGCCGGCTTATACCCACCACGGTCCGACCGTGTTCGAACTCGCCTCGGTCGGTTTCGTGGCCTTCGTGCCGTCGGCCGGAGGCGCGGCGAGCAGCCCATCCGGCGACACAACGCTGCCCGCGTTCGTAACCCCAGGCCCGGGCGCCGCTACCTCATGGGAAACGCGTGTTTATCAATCGAGCGACGGCATCAGCTGGACCCAGCGCGCCTCACTCCCGACCGACACGGCCGCGGTGGTCGCCGTCGCCGAGTCGGGCGGCAACATCGTGGCGGTTGGCTTGACCGACCTGACGCCGAACATGAGGGCAACGGCGTGGGCGACTACCGACCTGGAGACATGGCACGCGACCGAACTACCCACACCCGGTCAGACCGACAGCTATTCGGATGCCATGGGGGTTGCCTCCGGTCCGGCTGGCTTCCTCGCCTGGGGAGAAGCTGGGCCCGCGCGGCGGTTCTGGAGCTCAACCGACGGTCTGTCGTGGACTTCGATCATCCCGTCCGGTCTGCCGGCTGACGACCTGCCGGACGCCGCATTCGGCGTGTCCGACGGGTGGGTCATCCAGGGCGAGTTGCCCGATCGGGTGGCGACCTGGCATTCGGCGGATGGCGCCCACTGGACCCAGGTCTGGACCGGCCCCGCGCCCCAGGGTTTGGAGTTCTACGCGTTGGGTCAGGCCCTGCCCGCGCCGGGTGGCGGCTACGTTTCGTTCGGAGTGGCCGGCATGGGCCCGGGCGGGCCGGCGCCACTGCCCTACGACGAGCTGATCTGGACGAGCCGCGACCGGCTGTCCTGGACCATTTCGGCCCGGGTCGCCTCGCCCGGCTGGGTAGGCGGCCACGCCGCCGGTCCCGGTGGATACGTCGCGGCGGGGGTGCTCGCGCCCGGAGACCCTATGGTGCTGCCCACGGGCTCCATAGCAGTCTGGACGTCAAAGGACGGACGCAGGTGGAAGTCGATCGCCGGCCTCGAGTCGATCGGCTCGAGCGAGGTTCTATCGGTCGTCGGCGATGGTGCCCACGTCGTGGTCGTCTGCGTCGACCAGACCGGCAACGTGCAACTCGTGGTCGGCGACGGAGCGAGCTAGGCCACGATAGGGCTCGTTCCGTCGGCGGCGATCTTCACGCACTGCAAACGGTGTTTGCGCTGACGCGAGACCTGCGCGCCTGACCCTCCGTCGCGACCGGCGTCTGAGCGTGGCAGCGCCACGAGTCCAGCCCCAAGACGCCGATTCTCACCCGATTCGGGCCATGGCTGTCCCGTAGCGCAACTGGTATTGGCATTCCGTGGAACCGCGGGTCTGGAGCCCGCCGCCTCGCCGGCTCCCTACTGGTTGACCTCGAGCGGGCCCCACGGAACCTCGATCAGGACGCGGCCGCCCTCGACGATCACCGGATACACGGCCAGCGGCAGCTCGGCCGGCGGGTCGAGCGGCTCACCCGTGTCCAGATCGAAGCGCGA
>CABEAA010000057.1_pt1 | contig 19543 bp, 15 predicted proteins | sample 3132281 | NCBI WGS metagenome assembly CABEAA01 (sample SAMEA5534341, study PRJEB31848) | metagenome | biome: tundra; feature: field; material: soil | place: USA | collected 2013-05 | depth 0.45 m
GGCCACTCCCCCGGCCACTCCCCCAGCTGCGCCGTCACCCTCGAGCCAGGTTCGCCAGCTCGACCCGCACCGCCACGAACTGCCGTCGAGCGGACGATCGGCAATCCAGATGGACCCGTGCATGGCCGCCACGATCTCTTCCGGCGGGCCTGCGACGAGCTGCCGGCCGCCGGCCAGCACGAGCACATGCGCGGCCCGCTCGGCCTCGTCGATATACGTCGTGGCAAGCGCGACTGCAGTGCCGGCTGCGGCGATCTCGGATATGAGCTCCCATAGCTCGACCCGGCTCAGCGGATCGATGCCCGTAGTCGGCTCGTCGAGAACGAGCAGCGCCGGATCGTGCAACAGGGCCATCGCCAGCGCCAGCTTCTGCCGCATGCCTCCAGACAGTCGCTCCGCCAATCGGCGACCCGCGCCGACGAGACCGAGTCGCGACAACGTCGCGTCAATGCGCGCCTCCAGCGCGGCGCCCCGCAACCCATACGCCTCGCCGGCGAAGGCGAGATTCTCGGCGACCGTCAGATCCCGATACACACCCCTGTCGGTGGCGACGTACCCGAGATGCCGCTTGTCCGGCCGCCTGACCTCGCCGGCTTCGGGCCGCACCGCGCCGGCGAGCGCCCGCAGCAGGCTCGACTTGCCCGCCCCGTCTGCCCCCACGACGGCCGTCACGCTCCCCGCCGGCACTTCGAGGTCTACGCCGTCGAGAGCGACATGGTGGCCGTAGCGGACGACCAGCCCGCGCACGCCCCAACTCCCCGCCGAGCCGAGCCGCGTCCCGAGGGCCGTTTCATGGCCGAGGTGGGGCGCGCCAGCCGGACCGGATGCCGTCGCCGACAGGTCGAGCCGGCCAGAGCCGCCGGTGGAAGCCGAGCCGGTCATTGCGCCGGCGCCGTATCGGCCGCCGCCCCGGAATCGGCCGTGCCGCCCTTCCCGCCCTTCCTACCGTGCCCATCGGAACCCGACGGCGCCAGATCGCGGCGGAAGCGCATCACAGACAGGCCGAACACCAGTCCGCCCAGAACCGTCTCGGCGATCAACGGCGTGATGAGCGAATCGATGGGCGCACCACGGACCAGCACGCCCCGGGAGATCTCGACGAAGTAGGTCAGCGGCAGGAAATAGGAGATCCAGCGGACGCCCCACGCGATCGAGGCGAGCGGGAAGATCAGCCCGGACAGAAGGATTTGCGGCAACAGGGTCATCAGGGCGAGCTGGATGGCCTGGCCCTGAGTCTCGGAAACCGTCGAGATCAACACGCCCAAACCGAGGGTCACGAACAGGAAGAGGCCTGCGCCCAGGGCGAAGATCAGCGGGTTGCCGTTGAACGGCACGCCGAAGATGACGATCCCCGCTCCGATCACGAGCGTCATGTCGACGACCGCGAGCACGAGGTAGGGCAGCACCTTTCCGACGAAGATGTCGACCGGGCGAAAGGGCATGACGGCCAGTTGCTCGAGCGTGCCGCTCTGGCGCTCCCTCACCACTCCGAGGCTCGTGGCGACGGTTCCGACGAACACCAGGATCATGCCGGCCAGCGCCGGCACCATGATCGTGGAGGTCTTGAGGTCGGGGTTGAAGAGGATCTGAGGCGTGGGGAGTGTGATCGGGATGTTCGTCCCCGGGCCCGAGTGGGCCTTGAGGTTGGCGAAGACTTCCATGGCGGCGCGGGCCCCGAAGAGGTCGGACCCGTCGACCAGAATCGCCGGACGGCTCGCATCCGCGACCACCACAACCGTTGCCTGGCCGCGCCTGAGAGCGTCGTCCGCCTCGGCCAGCCCGTCTGCCGGTCGGACGGCGACGATCTCGATGGGCGAGTCCACGTACGTGTTCGCAGCGTCGACGAACTGCTGGGCCTGCGGCCCGACAACGATCGTCTTGATCGTGCCGACGTCGAAGCTCGCGGCATAGCCGAAGACGACGAGCAGGAGCAAGGGCAGCGCCACGAGCATGGCGACGGTCCGCCGGTCCCGGCTCAGCTCCCTGAATTCCTTCGCCGCCATCGCCCACATTGCGAGATCCCTTTCCCGGCTGCCGCCGGTATTCATCACCTGCTGAACTCATCGAGCGACGAATTTACTCGCGGCGTCGCCGTGCGTCAAGGAGTGGCGACGCCGACGGCGCCGACGGCTGTGGCACCGCCCTCACCACTCCTCCGGCCGGCGTTCATGGGTCCTTCACAGGTCGGCGTCAACCTGACAGGCAACGTCGGCGAAGCCCAGAGCCGACCCAATAGAAGCATCGGGGGCAGGCACTTCAAGGAGAAGAGATGAAACACGGAGGCGGGTTCCGCTTCCTGGCAGCCCTGCTGGTGGTCGGCGTCATCGCCGCGCTAACCGCCGGGGCTTATGGAGCTGGCTACGCGGCCGGTGCCGGAACGAACGCGAGCGTCTCGCCGTGGGTGTACGGCGGGTTCATTGGGTTCGGCAACGTGGTCGGGCTGATCGTCACGATCTTCGTGCTCGTGACGATCTTCCGGGTCATGAGCTTCGCCTTCTGGGGTCACCACCGCGTCGGACCCGATGGCGGGTCATTCGCCGGCCCGGGATTCAAGCATGGTTGGCATGGCTCGGACTGGCAATCGGCCCGTCAGGACGCCTTCGACGAGTGGCATCGCCACTCGCACGAACGCGAGTCCGGCGGCGCCCCGCTCGACCCGACGGGAGGCGCGACCACGGTCTGATCGAGCGAACCAATCGAACGGGCCAGGGCGAAGGTGACGAGCCTTCGCCCTTCGGGCCGCCCGGGGCGCCGGGGCCCCCGCAGGCGCCATAGGATGAGGGAACCGTGAGAACCGTTCTGGTCGTCGACGACGAACCTCGCATCGTCGAGCTTGCTCGGGACTACCTCGAGCACGCCGGCTTTGCCGTGCTTACCGCGGCCGACGGACCCGCGGCACTCATGACCGCCCGGACGCTACTGGCCGACGTGAGCCACGAGCTGCGAACTCCGCTGGCGGTGCTTCGGGGAGACCTGGAAGCCATGCTCGACGGCATCCACCCCACCGACCACGCCCACATTGAGGCGGCGGCGGAGGAGATCGGACTGCTGACTCAGCTCGTCGAGGATCTCCGTACGCTTGCCCTCGCCGAAGCCGAGACGCTACCCCTCCATATCGAGCCGACCGACGTGGCCATCCTGGCGCAGGATTCGGCCGCGGCATTCGACGCCATGGCCGAAGAGGCCGGAGTGAAGCTCGAAGTCGACGTGGCCGACGACCTCCCGCTCGTCGACCTGGACCCTCTCCGCATCCGCCAGGTGCTCGTGAACCTGATCGCCAACGCCCTTCACTACGCGCCGGCAGGCAGCGCCATACGACTCACCGGCAAGCGTGAGGGCGGCACCGTGATCGTTTCCGTCGCCGACGAGGGAAAGGGAATCGCTCCCGAGTTGCGGCCGCACCTCTTCGAGCGGTTCGCCAAGTCGGACGATTCGCGCGGCTCCGGGTTGGGGCTGGCGATTGCACGCCGCCTGGTCGGAGCTCACGGCGGCACGATCCGCGCCGAACTCGGCACCGAGCCCGCCGACGCTCCGAGCGGCACCGTCATTCGTTTCGAGATCCCCATCGAGCGGCGGCCCCAGACGAGAGGCGATCCGGCCGCCGCGGACCGCCTCCGTTTGTCGGACTAGTTGGGCAGCTGTCCCAGGGTAAGCGTGACCGTGGTCTTCGTGCCGCTCGACGTTTGAACCTGGACCTGGGTCTTGTCGCCCGGATGGAGCTTGGATACAACCGAAAGCAGGGTAGCGCTGTCCGGGGTGGACTGGCCACCCACCGACAGGATCACCTCGCCGGCGACGATGCCCGCCGCATCGGCCGCTCCGCCAGGCGTCACTCGCACTACCAGGACGCCCTGCGCGCTGTCGGTAACAGTGACACCGAGAGCGGCGCGGCCCGAATTGGTCACCGTGCCGGTCGCGATCAGCTGATCGGCGATGACCTTGGCCCGGTTGCTGGAGATGGCGAAGCCGATGCCGGGGGCGCTACCGCCCAGCTGTGGATCGGTGGCGGCGAGTGTCGGGATACCGACCACCTCGCCCTGGAGATTGACCAGGGCGCCGCCGCTGTTCCCGGGATTGATCGCGGCGCTGGTCTGGATGACGTCCGGCAGGGTGTTGCCGCTGGGCTCGCTGACCTGCCGGCTGAGAGCGCTCACGATGCCTTCGGTGACGCTCGACTGGAGGCCGAGCGGGTTGCCCATCGCCAGGACGACGTCCCCGACTTGCAGCTTCGACGAATCGCCGAACGTCGCGGCCGTGAGCCCCGGGGCGCTGATCCGCACCACGGCGATGTCGTCCGGTGCGTATTTGCCGACCAGCGTTCCGGTGTACGACTTGCCGTTGGACAGAGTGACCTTGAATGACGTGGCGGTCCCGACGACGTGAGCATTGGTGACGATGTCGCCCTTGTTGTCATAGATGACGCCGGAGCCGAGACCTGCGTTGGTTTCGATGAGGACGACGTCGGGGTTCACCCTCTTGATGACGTCGACCATCTGCGCCTGGACGCTGAATGCATCTGTGGCGTCACTGCCGGACGGGGTGGCGATGGGCGTCGGCGTAGCCGACGGGAGCGACGACGGTGACGACGACGGCGCGATCGTGGCGGCGGCGAGCGATGCCGATGATTGCGGGTTGCCCGACTGGAACGCGACCAGAGCGCCCACCCTGGACGAACCCGACGATCCGCAGGCTACCGCTACCAGTGCTATCAGGATGGCGAACATGACTGGGGCAACGACGCGATGCGTCGTGCGCCGACGCGGGACGGACACTCGGTATACCTCCTGGGCGCCGCTGTCTTGCAGATGGGCGGCATCGAGGTGTCCCATGATCAGGCGACCGACTGAAATGGGTCTGAAGATCCCACGGCGGCGCCGGGGATCTAGCTCGAGGCCGTGGAGACATCCGTCGGCCCGGACTCAAGTGCGGCGTCGACTTCGCCGAAGCACGTCGACTCGAACACGAACAGCCGCGTCCTCTCGTCCCGCCAGGCGTGGCCCGCCAGCCCGGCTTTGCGGCAGACCGCGTCGAGCATCTGGGCCGCGCCCCAGCCCATCTCCGTGGCGACCTGCGGGAGCAGCAGCGCCGTGGAAGAGCCCCGCTCGACGACGATGCCGTGACGACCGGCCACGAATCCGGCCGGATCGGACAGCTCGACAGGCGGTTCGAGCACGGATACCTCGATCTCCAGCCCAGGTACGTCGGCCGCGGTTACCGGCGGGAAGCGAGGGTCGTGGAGCGCAGCCGCAACCGCGGCATCGCGCACGTTGATCCAGAGCGGCACCTCGAAACGCATCAGGCCGATGCAGCCACGCAACCGGCCGCGCTGACGCAGCGTGACGAACGCGGCGGAGGGTTCCAGGAGCGTGGGAGCGTGCGTCGGCTCGTCGAAGCCGGAGCCCGCCTCGCGGCACACGGCCGCTTCGATCGCGCCGCGAGCTATCGCGAGCAATCTCGTCCGGTCCGCCGGGTTCGGCTGGGATCGCGGGGCCGCCTCCACACCGATAGGCTCGCCCTCGCCGCCGCGCCGCACCAGAGTCGAATGGCGTTTTCTCGCGGCGTGGCGACCGGGGGCCGTTCGGCCCTGGAACCGAGCCGCCGAACGGGGCGAGCATGGGCGTAAGGAGTCGTCCCTGTGCTATCGCCCGTCGCTTTCGCAACGCTGGCCATCCCCGAGGCAGATGGCGCAGTTCGATGCGTGGCCTGCGCCCATCGCTGCCTGCTTCGGCCCGGCCGGGCGGGTATCTGCCACGTTCGGGAGAACCGCGACGGTCGGCTGGTAAGCCTCGTTTACGGGCAGGCCGTCGCCGCCAACGCAGACCCGATCGAGAAGAAGCCGCTGTTCCACGCGTACCCCGGAAGCGTCGCCTTTTCGATAGCGACCCGTGGCTGCAACTTCCACTGCGCAAACTGCCAGAACTGGACGATCTCGCAGGCGGCCCGCGACGGCGTCCTGGCTCCGGCCTTCTATCTGCCGCCGGGAGAGGTCGTAGCGGCGGCTCTGGCAGCCGGAGCGCGAAGCATCGCCTACACCTACACCGAGCCGACGGTGTTCATCGAATACGCCCTCGATACGGCCAGGCTCGGCCGTGAGGCGGGGCTGGCGAACGTACTCGTGACGAACGGCTACCAGACGCCCGAAGCCCTGGACCTCTTCGCCCCGGTCATCGACGCCGCCAACGTCGACCTCAAGGCCTTCGACGACCGCTTCTACCGAAAGGTGGTCGGGGCGCGCCTGGCGCCGGTTCTCGAGACCCTCGTCGGCATGCGCGAGCGCGGCATCTGGGTCGAAGTCACGACGCTCCTGATCCCGGGCCTGAACGACGGCCCGCGCCAGCTCCTGGGGCTGGCCGGCTGGATCGCCGCCGAGCTCGGCCCGGAGACGCCCTGGCACGTCAGCCGATTCTTCCCGACCTACCGCCTGACCGACCTCGATCCGACGCCGGTGGCCACGGTCCGTCGCGCGGTCGAACTCGGCGGGGAGGCCGGCCTGCGTCACGTGTACTCCGGCAACCTCTCCGGCGGCGACGACGATACGCGCTGCGCCGGCTGCGGCGAGACGCTCATCCGCCGGCACGGTTTCCGCGCGGCGAAGAGCGCGGCGCTGGTACGGGGAAGATGCTCACGGTGCGATCGCGAACTGGCGGGAATCGGCCTTTCGGAAGCGGCCGGGACGCGGTCGAACTCATGACCGGCGCCGGAGCCGCGGGATGAGCGGCGCTCCTCGGGATCCCGCCGTTGCCGGCACTTTCTACCCCGCCGACCCGAAACTGCTTGGATCGCTCGTCGACTCCCTGCTCAGGGGAGCGGCGGCGGTTCCGCGTCCGGAGGGGCTGGCCGGTGCGACAGTCCTCGGTCTGCTCGTGCCCCACGCCGGGCTCGCCTTCTCGGGAGCTCTGGCGGCCTCGAGCTGGCGTCTCGCCGGCGAGATCGAGCCCACGACGATCGTGCTGGCCGGCACCGACCATCAGGCGTGGGCCAGCGGCGTCGGCGTCTGGACCGGCGGCCCGTGGAGGACGCCACTCGGCGAAGCCCCGATCGATCGGCAGCTGGCCGACCGCATCGCCGCGCTCGGTCCGCCGTTCGCCGCCGAGAATTCGGCCCACGACGCCGAACATTCGCTCGAGGTGCAGCTGCCGCTCCTGATCCGAGCCTGCCCTGGGGCCCGGATCGTGCCGCTCGCCGTCAGCCCGAGGCTCGGCAACCACGCTGAAGCCGGCGCCCGCCTGGGCTGGCTGCTGGCCCATCTTCGGGCCGCGGGAGAGCGAATCCTGCTCGTAGCCAGCTCGGACCTGGCCCACTACCCGCCGGCCAACGTGTGCGAGGCCGTCGACCGCGAGCTCCTCGAGCCGCTCCTTCGACTCGACGCAGATGGCCTGTTCGCGCTCGAGACTCACCTTCTCCACTCGAACCTCCCCGGCCTCGTGTGCGGCCTGTGCGGGATCGACCCCGTCCGTTTCTCGCTGGCGGCCCTGACCGCGATGGGGGCGACGAAGGGGCTCCTTCTCGCAGCCGCGACCTCGGCAGACGCCGGTGGTGACCGCCGTCGCACGGTGGGCTACGCTGCAGCTGCATTCGTCTGACCGCGGCCGCTCGCACCGTGGCGCGAAACCGCTCGCACCGTGGCGCACGAGCGCGACCGGCTTGACGGAATGCCGACTTATCTAGTAAGAATTAGTGCACATAGAGACCGGCAGGGCCGCGCGCGGTCGCCCGGCCTTTCCCCGTCCTCAATTGGAGGCGCGAGCCGTCCGTGGCTCACCGATCCTCCCCTGAGTGTTCACGACTAATTCACATGCTGCCGCCAGGCTGGAGCCAGGCTCGAGGCTGGGCAGCCTTCGGTCGATCGCAGCGTGGAAGGAGATGAGATGACAGACATGACGAATGGAACCGTCCACCCTGCAGTTGAAGTGGACTCGCGGGCCCGACTCGAGATCATGGGCGCGATCATGCTCGCCCTCTTCCTCGGCGCGCTCGACCAGACCATCGTCGGTCCAGTCCTGCCCAAGATTTCGACCGAGCTCAAGGGCGCCGACCTCTACACCTGGGTCGTGTCGGCGTATCTCGTGACCAGCACGGCTGCAATTCCCGTCTACGGCAAACTCTCCGACTTCTTCGGACGCAAGCCGGCGTTGCTGGTCGGCATCGTTCTCTTCCTCATCGGCTCGGTTCTGTCGGGGCTGAGCCAGACGATGTGGGAGTTAATCTTCTTCCGCGGCGTACAGGGTCTCGGCGCCGGCGCGCTCTTCCCCATCTCGCTGGCGGTGATCGGCGACCTCTTCACCCCGGCCGAGCGCGGCAAGTATCAGGGGCTATTCGGTGCCGTCTTTGGCGTCGCCTTCCTCGTCGGTCCTTTCCTGGGCGGCGTCTTGACCGACTCGGTCGGGTGGCACTACATCTTCTTCGTCAACGTTCCGATTGGCCTCATCTCGCTGTATCTGATCGCACGACTGCTGCCGACCCATCGCAAGGAGGGCGCCCGGTTCAACCTCGACCTCCCCGGAGTCGTCACCTTTACCGGCGCCATCGTGCCAGTCCTGATCGCCTTGACCCTGGCCGAGAACGGCAACTGGGGCGACCCCGCGGTGATCGGCTCATTCGCCGTCGGGTTCGTCTTCCTGCTCGCATTCCTCGTCGCGGAGACGCGGGCCGAGGAGCCGATGATCCCGCTCGATCTCTTTCGCAACCGCACCTTCGCTGTCTCGGCGGTGGCGACCTTCTTTGCCATATTCGGGTTCTCGACGCTGATCATCTTCCTGCCACTGTGGTTCCAGATCGTCCAGGGCGCCAGCACCACGGCGTCGGGCTACTTGCTCCTGCCGTTCCTGTTCGGGCTCATCGTAAGTTCGATTGCGGCCGGTCAGATCGTCAGCCGGACGGGACACTACAAGTGGCTGATCGTCGGTGCGATGGCAACCCTCGCCGTAGGGCTGGCGTTCTTCATGAACCTCCGGGCGGACACTCCGACTCCATTCCTGTGGTTCTGGATGGTCGTCGCCGGCATCGGCGTCGGCCCGACGATGGCGATCCTCACGCTGATCGTCCAGAACGACGTCTCCTTCGAACGGCTCGGGACGGCCACCAGCGACCTGACGCTCATGCGCCAGATCGGGACCAGCGTCGGTCTCACCATCTCGTTCACGATCTTCCGCAACAACCTCAGCTGGGATCTGCTGCGGACTTCGATCATCGGCGCCGGTGCCCCCCAGGCCGCCGTCCCGCCGACGGCTCCGGCCGGATTCGATCTGGGCTCGCTCACGTCAGTCGGCGGCTCGCCAACGAGCTTCTTCGCCAGCGTGCCGAAGCCGCTCATACCGGCCTTCACTTCGGGCTTCCACGAAGCTTTCTCCCTCGCGGTCGCCAACTCGATGTGGATCGGCGTCATAGCTGCCGCGCTGGCCTGCGTCACTGCGCTTGCGTTGAAGGAGAAGCCGCTTCGGGCTCATTTCCACGCCGAGCAGGCGGCTCGAATAGCCATGCGGCCCCAAGGCGCCGGAGCGGGCGAAGGCTCGACCGCCGGAACCGGCCGGCCGACAATCGACCAGCCCGCCGCGGCCTCGGCCGGCGAGAGTCTCGCTCGGGCCGACTAGCGTCAGCTGCGCCGGTCCGGTGTAGGCTCCCGATTGGGGAGTGAACCTGTCGCACCAAGCCTCGGGAGGGAGCAGATCGTGGCAGTCAGCGAACTTGCAGGCAAGCCGGCCGTGCCTTCGATGCTGGTCGACGTCGACCGGCTGGTGGGCGCCTATTACGACCTGAAGCCGGACCCCGGTGTGCCTGCGCAAACAGTCGCGTTCGGGACGTCCGGCCATCGCGGCTCGTCGCTCAATCGCTCCTTCAACGAGGACCACATCCTCGCCACGACCGAGGCCATCTGCCGCTACCGGCGTCGGCACGGAACGACGGGGCCGCTCTTCATCGGCAAGGACAGCCACGCGCTCTCCGAGCCGGCGACCCGCACCGCGGTCGAGGTTCTTGTCGCGAACGGCGTCTCGGTCATGGTGGACGGCGCCGACGGGCTGACACCGACGCCGTCGATATCGCACGCCATCCTCACGTACAACCGAGGTCGGAGCGAAGGCCTCGCCGACGGGATCGTGGTCACGCCCTCGCACAACCCGCCCGAGGACGGCGGCTTCAAGTACAACCCCACTAACGGCGGCCCCGCCGACACCGACGTCACAGGTGGGATCCAGAACGAGGCGAACGACCTCCTGCGTTCGGGCGTGGACAAGATCCCGCGGCTCCACTACGAACGGGCCTGGGCCGAGGTAGAGCGCTACGACTTCTGCGCGGCCTATGTGGGCGACCTGGCGAGCGTCATCGACATGGAGGCCGTCCGCGGTTCCGGGCTGCACCTCGGAGTGGATCCACTCGGTGGCGCGAGCGTGGCCTATTGGGCCGCCATCCGCGATCGCTACCACCTCGACCTGACCGTCACGAACGAGGTCGTGGACCCGACTTTTGGCTTCATGACCGTGGACTGGGACGGCCGTATCCGCATGGACCCGTCGTCGCCGTATGCGATGGCGCGCCTCGTCGCGCTCAAGGACCGCTTCGACGTCGCGTTCGCCAACGACACCGACGCCGATCGCCATGGGATCGTGGCCGGCGCCGCGGGGCTGATGAACCCGAACCACTTCCTCTCGGCCGCGGTCGCGTACCTGTACCGGAACCGCGATTGGCGGACGGACGTGGCGGTCGGCAAGACGCTGGTGTCGACGAGCATGCTCGATCGCGTGGCCGCAGACCTCGGCCGCAGACTGCTCGAGGTCCCCGTCGGGTTCAAATGGTTCGTTTCGGGCCTCGTGGACGGAACGCTCGGTTTCGGCGGGGAGGAAAGCGCGGGAGCCTCGTTCCTCTGCCGGGACGCGACGGTCTGGTCCACCGACAAGGACGGCCTGATTGCGTGCCTTCTCGCGGCGGAGCTGACCGCGAAGACCGGGCACAACCCCGCAGTCGCCTACGACGAGCTGACGGCGCGGTTCGGCGCCCCGGCCTACCGGCGCATCGACGCACCCGCCACCCCCGAACAGAAGGCCGTGCTGGCGCGCCTTTCGCCGGCCCAGGTCAAAGCCACGCAGCTCGCCGACGAGCCGATCACGGCGGTCCTGACCCGCGCTCCCGGCAACGACGCTCCCATCGGCGGCGTGAAAGTCGTGACCGAGCATGGCTGGTTCGCCGCCCGACCTTCCGGCACGGAGAACGTCTACAAGGTCTACGCCGAGAGCTTCCAGGGCGAGGAACACCTCGAGCAGATCATCGGGGAGGCACAGACGGTCGTAGCGGACGCGCTCGCCGGCGCGGGTTAGCTTGTCGAATCGGCCCGCCTCAAATTTGGCCCGAGGTGGGATAATCCTCGATGCCCAGTAGGGTCCTAGGGGCGTTGCGTTTCGCTGTGATGACGCGGGCGCCTTCCGACGGCACCCAAATAGGGCGCTCACGCACAGCGGTTGCCTACGGTCAACGAACGCGCAAGACCGGAGAGCCACCGGCCTCAAACCAAAAGTACCGGTCGGGTGGGCCGTAAGGCTGTACTTGACGGGGCGCAAGCCTCGTGTAGCGTGATCCCGCACATGGCCCGCAGCTAGAGTGGCAACGGTGGATCAGCCTCAACGCCAGAACACAATGACCGTCAAGCCAAGCCAGGCGGTTGCATCGCTCAACCGCGAGTTTCGTGGCGTCCTCGTTTCAGAGGAAGCCGCCAACCTGGGCCGAGCTGTCGCCCAGATCGTCCGCGGAGACGGCTGGCACGAAGCCAAGTCTTCGGCAGTTCTCGTCGATGCGATAGCAGGTTGGCTCGGCCGTGATTGCGTCACAGCCCTCGGGTTTTATGCCAACGGCACAGGTCCCGTAGAGATCGTCGCCAAGGTCGGATCGTTCTACATCACGGGCCACGGCGTCGAAAACGATGACAACCTGACCCGCAACGCTTGTGAGCGCAACCGCGCACGGTTCAGCCAGTCGCGTCTCGATGAGTTCGACCCGGGCACGCTGCCGCAGCGGTTCACCTGGGGCAGCCCGCTCGCGCAGCGGACGGCCGATAGGTTGGCGGTTCTCCTCGCCGAAGGAATCGACCCGGAGATTGCGCGAGTCGTTCTCGGGGTCTGAACGCGCTAACACCCGGACAAAGCGAAACCGGCGCCGCAAGACGCCGGTTTCGGTGATTCCGAGGTTCCTGCCGCACTCAGTGCGCGGGCGGAAGTAGCTCCGCTCAGCAGGCCGCTGGGCCGAGCAGCTTTCCGGTTGCGTCGAGGCCGTATCCGAACGGGTACACGGCGCCCTGGCACGCGGTCTTGCCGGTGCGCGGAGCGTCGTCGGGGGTCTTGGGCCAGGTGTAGGTCGTAGTGCCGACGAACGGCTTATCGCCCAGTAGAACGGCCGCGAGGCCTTCGACCTCCGTCCCGGGCAGCCAGGCTGCCACCACGGCGTCAGCCCGGCCGGTGATGCCGTCGAGCAGCATCGGCCGGCCCGAGTAGATCACGACCACCAGCTTGCTCACCAGCGGCTTCATGGTGGCGATCAGGGCTACATCGTCGGCGGGCAGCTGAAGCGTCGCGGAGTCGCCCTTGCCTTCGGCGTACGGCGGCTCGGATACGACGACGATCCCGAGGTCGCCCTTCGTGCCGGAGTCGAAGGTGGCGTCCGACTTGTACGTCACGCTCGTGCCCAGCTTGGCCTGGAGCGCGCCGACGAGAGTGGTGCCCGTGGTCGTGGCACCGGCCTTCCCCTGCCAGCTGAGGGACCAGCCGCCCATCGCGAGGCCGATGTCGTCGGCGCCCTGGCCGGCGATCAGCACTTTCTCACCCGACTTCGCTATCGGCAGGACTTTCGAGCCGGTCTTGAGGAGCACGACCGACTCGGCGACGGCCCGGCTGGCAACGGCGCGGTTCGGGGCCGAGCCAACCTGGTCCGCCTGACCCGAGGGCGGCATCGGATGCTCGAAGAGACCCATCTCGAACTTCACTCGAAGGATCCTGGAGACCGCGTCATCGATGCGGGACTGGGCGACGCCCCCGCTCTGGACGAGGCCCTTGAGGTTCGACTCGAACTTGGCCCAATCGTCCGGCACCATGGCCATGTCGATCCCGGCGTTGATGGCCTGCTTCACCGAGGCCGTGTAGTCGCTCGGATCGATCAGGTCGATGGCTCCCCAGTCGGAGACCAGGAACCCGGTGAAGCCCAACTGGCTCTTGAGGACGTCGGTCAGCCAGTGCTTGTCACCGGTGACTTTGCCACCCTGCTGGGTGCTGGAGAAGGAGGCCATCATGATCTTCGCGCCGTTCTGGACCGCGTCTTTGTACGGGGGCAGGAACAGCGACTCGATCTGGGCGTTGGTCATGTTGTCCGTGCCGCGGTCGAGCGGTACGCCATCACCCGTGCCGTAGGCAGTGCCGCCGTCGCCGATGAAGTGCTTGGGAGTGGCCACGACCGTGTTGGGATCGGTCAGGCTGGTTCCCTGGAGGCCCTTGAGGCAGGCCGTGCCGAGTTGCGTAACGAGCTCGGTATTCTCGCCGTAGCCCTCGTAGGTCCGGCCCCACCGGACGTCTTGAGGCACGGCAAGTACCGGCGCGAAGGCCCAGCGGACGCCAGTGGCGTTCATCTCCGCGGCTGTCACCTTGCATTCCTGCTGGACCAGGGCGGCGTCGTGCGTCGCTCCCATGCCGACGTTGTGCGGAAAGACCGTCGAGCCCGTCAGGTGGCCGTCGCCGTGCATTGCGTCGATCCCGTAGAGGATCGGGATTGCCAGTCGTGTCGACAGCGCCTGAGTCTGCATGCCCTGGACCATGGTGTACCAGCCCTCGGCATCGTTGAGGCCAACGGGGTTGCCGTCGCCGCCGGACAGGACGCTGCCCAGGAAGGCCGATGCGACCGGCTTCGGATTGCGCTGGAGAGCGCCGATCTCGATCTGCGTCATCTGGCCGATCTTCTCGGCCAGGGTCATCTGGGCGAGCAGCAGCGACACTCGCTGGTCCACCATCTTGGTCGCGTCGAGCCACGGGGATTTGGTGAGGTCGGGAGCGCCCGAGGTAGCCGACCCGGAGGCTGAGGCCCCTGGGGTCTTCGAGCTTCCCGGCGTTCCGGTGGAGTTGGAGTTGCCGCAAGCGAGAACGAGCGCGGCGAGCGCAACCACGCCCAGACTGCGGAGAATCGGCGCGCGCTTTGGGCCGCGCGGTGCGTACGAGCGAAACATGAAGTCCTCTCTCAAAACGAACCAACCGCGCTCCAAGACGACGAGAGCAAACAGATTGTAGACCGGCCACCGACGCGGCTCGGGTGCGACGCCCGCTCTCTGCCCGATCTCCGCCCGTTCCGGCCTGCGATCGGTCAGATGCCGAGCAGCCGCTCCGGCGCGACGTATTCGAGACCGCGGGCCTCCGCGACCGCCTTGTATGTCACGTTGCCGTTGCACACGTTCAGCCCGTCACGCAGGTGCGAGTCTTCGATCATCGCGGCCCGCCAGCCCTTGTCCGCCAGAGCGAGCGTGAAGGGCAGCGTGGCGTTGTTCAGGGCGAAGGTGGACGTGCGCGGCACCGCACCGGGCATGTTCGTGACGCAGTAGTGGACCACGCCGTCGACGACATACGTCGGGTCCGAGTGGGTGGTCGGACGCGAGGTCTCGAAGCAGCCGCCCTGGTCGATCGACACGTCCACGACGACGGCGCCGCGGGGCATGCTCTTGATCATCTCGCGAGTGACCAGCCGCGGAGCCTTGGCGCCGGGAAGCAGCACCGCGCCAATGACCAGATCGGCCGTGAGGACGCTCTCCTCGATCGCGTCCGTCGTCGCGTATCGAGTCTTGAGTGCGGGCGCAAACGCCAGATCGAGCTCCTTGAGTCGCGGCAACGACCTGTCGAGGACGGTGACGTCCGCTTCGAGGCCGAGTGCCATGCGCAAGGCATTGATCCCGACCACGCCGCCGCCAAGCACCACAACCTTCGCCGGCGGGACTCCGGGGACGCCGCCGAGCAGGATCCCACGGCCGCCGACTTCCTGCTGCAGCGCATGGGCGCCCGCCTGGATCGACATGCGTCCGGCGACTTCGCTCATCGGGGCGAGCAACGGCAGCCCGCCGCGATCGTCGGTGACGGTCTCGTACGCAACGCCGATGCATTTCGACCGCAGGAGTGCCTGCGTTTGCTCGGCATCGGGCGCGAGGTGCAGGTAGGTGAACAGAACCTGGCCTTCGCACAGCATCGCCAGCTCGGACGGCTGTGGCTCCTTGACCTTCACCACCAGCTCCGCTCGGCCGTACACGGACGCGGCGTCGGGCACGACTTCCGCTCCGGCGGTGCGGTACCGCTCGTCGTCGAGGTCCAGCACGGCGCCCGCCCCTGCTTCGACCATCACCTGATGGCCGTGCGATACCAGTTCCCTGACCGCGCTGGGCGTCAGTCCGACGCGGAACTCGTTGTCTTTGATCTCACGGGGCACGCCGACAAGCATCGCGACCTCTCCAGGCGAAATACGCCACTGATGTAGTCATCAACCCCCGGCGCGTTCCTGCGCCGGTGGCGAGCGATGTCGCCCGGGAGAGGACAGGTGTTGGTTGTTCCGGGTCTTCCAAACCGAGCGAGGGCTGGCTCTCGTGGGAGCCGTTTGCGCAATTCTCTCACCGAAGCCCCAAATGCCCGGAAAGCCGCTCCGACGGGGCGTCGAACTCCGGAATCCGCCCAGCCGGATCGCTCGGGACGCAGCCGCGGGCGCATGCGGACGGCGCGGCTGGCCCAGAGCCGCGCCGTCCTGGCACGTCAAGACTCTCAGTGGCGACCTTGAACGATGTGGCGTCAAGGTCGAGGTGGACTATTGCGGCTAGCGCCGCATCGTCGCGTTCACTCTGCGAAGGTGAGAGCGATTCATCAGGATGGCGTCGCGGGGCACGTCCCTCACGGGCGCGCCGCCCACCGACACGACCGGAGAGAAAACCGGAAGGAAGAGCTCCCTGCCGCGCTCGGTGAGGGAGAACGGGTCAGTCGAAGGGAGCAGGAGCAAGATCCCCGAAACCTTGAAGGGCGCCGCCTCCAGCGTTACGTCGTAGGCGACGCGGAACTTGGACCATGCCTCGCGATCGGCATCGCTGACGACGGGCTCCCCGTCCTCGGCCGGCATCACGATCGTGACGTCGTAGGGATCGATGTTCTTGACGCCGCCTGCGGGAGTGAGCGGCGTAGACAGGTCGTTGGCGCCCTGCTGCGCGCTGTTGACCGGGATTGCGGCGCGCTTCTCGAGCGCATCGGCAATCTTGATGCCGCCCTGGGAGAGCATCGCGTCGATGCGGCCGTCTTCAGAGAGCGCAACGAAGTGGCCGGGGCGTCGTCTTGTGGCGATGAACCCGGAGCCTCCCGCTCCCGGGTTGATTGCGCCAACGGCCATTGCAACTCTCCTTACACGCTCGCGACTGGCGCGCTCGGTCTACCCGGCCGAGAGCAATTCGCGCATTTGGGCCAACCAGGACCTCTTGCAGGGCAGGTCCTAACGAGGCTTCGGCGACGACAGACTGGAACTTAACGCACTTTCTAACGTACTGGTACCTACCGGAAGGTAATACCCCAAAGGAAGGAGTGCGACCCTCAGGTGCCGGCGACGCGGCTCGCAGGGCGACCGGCCATCCGGTGCGGGAACGGGTCAAACACAAGGGCTCGGTTCGCCCGGCACGAGAACCCGTATCAGCAGGGAATTCTTGACGCCGTCGGCGTCGACGAACCGGGTCAACTGGTTCGACTGTTTGGCCAAAGCCACGAGCCTGGTCAGGTCGGCGCCGGAGACTACCGCGCAGCGGCCGCCGGTCCCGCCGAATGCAGTCCCGAACGTGGAGAATGGCGCGGTCAGCGGCCAGGGCGTCTCGGTGGGGGCTATGCCCGACGACGCTTCGACGGGCGGGATCGCGAGCACCGCGAGACGTGTGGGCTGGTAGGGAGCTGTCGGTCCGAGAGCCGCCGCCAGCCAACCCGTGGTGTTGGCCAGCTTCTGCCAGAAGGCTTCGAAGGCGGCCGCCGTGCCGGGCGTCGCCGGGACGCCGCCGGGAGCCGAAACCGGTCCGGTGAGATCGTGGGTGACCCCGTCGACGATCATTTCCATCTGGCCGGTGACGGCGCCGGAAAGGCTCGCGTCGGTGAAGTCGTGTCTAGCGCCGAGGAGACCCGCAGCCTGGGCTTCCGCCACGATGGAAGCGATCCCATCTGCACTGATCGACCGCACCGAAGGGCCGATCCAGAGCGGACCCGGATAGATGGCCGGGACGGCTACCCTCCCATCGATGAATTGGCCATCGGCAATCGTGATCGACGGCAGCTGGGCGAACGTGACCTGAGGCGCCAGCGCCTGGGTCTGCCAGGTGCGCAGATAGAAGCCGGTCCCCGGGGAAGAGCCGCTCGGCTCGGCCGAGGAAGCGGCCGAGGAAGCGGCCGGCGAAATGGACGGCGACGAAGCGGACGGCGATCCCGGCGATGCGCTGCCGCCGGCCTGGTTGCCCGTGGTGGCGCAACCGGCGACCAGCAGGGCGACGGCGACCAGGGCGCCGGCCTGCCGGGCGAACGAGTCGCCGGATCGCGCGAGGCGGAGTTCCATGGCAGTCACCTGATAACGGGCAGATTGTCTACCAGCCGGAGACGCTTTGCGAGCGACTTCGGTTCCGCGTCAGGCAGCCGAACCCCCGATGACCGCTCCGACCGCGGCCACAACGCGTGGCAGGTTCGCCGTCGTGAGCCCCGCCACGTTGACCCGACCCTTGCCGACCATATAGACGCCGAACTCGTCGCGGAGGCGCGCCACCTGCTCCGCCGACAGGCCGAGCAGGGCGAACATGCCGCGTTGGTGGCGGATCGGTTCCCAGTTTCCGGGCACGTCGGCAGCCACGAGGGCCTCGACGAGCGCGGCGCGGTTGCCGAGAATCCGGCCGCGAAGCCCCGCAAGCTCTTCTTCCCACTGAGCCCGAAGAGTCGAATCCGAAAGAACCGTCTCCACGATGTCGGCGCCATGGGCCGGCGGGTTCGAATAGTTGGCGCGAATGGCGATCTTTACGTGGCTCAAAGCGGATTCCGCGCGGGCCGCGTTTGCCGCGACCACCGTCAGCGCCCCGACCCGTTCGTTGTATAGCGAGAAGTTCTTGGAGAAGCTCGAACACACCAGGAACTCGAGACCCGGGCGAGCCAGTCCGGCCAGCCAGTCGGCGTCTTCGCGCAGGCCGAAGCCGAAGCCCTGGTAGGCGAAGTCCACCAGCGGCACCAGGCCCCGATCGACCACCGCGTCGGCGATCGCGGACCACGTCGCTGCGTCGGGGTCTACGCCGCTCGGGTTGTGGCATGAGCCCTGCAGCAGCAGGATGTCGCCCGGAGCCGCCGATCGAATCCCGGAAAGCAGCCGAGCGACGTCTACGGCACGGCCCGACTCGTCCAGGTAGGGATACGTCCGCAGCGCGAAACCCGCCAGACCGAATAGCTGGGGGTGGTTCGGCCACGTCGGTTCGCTCAGCCAGATCGTCCTCGAGGCGCCGGTCTGGAGCAGGAAATCGGCCGCAACTCTCAGCGCCCCGGTTCCCCCGGGAGTCTGAGCCGTTACCGAACGACCGGAGGCCACGATCTCATGGTCGGGCCCGAATACCAGGTCGCGAACGGCTTTCTTGTAGCCGGGGCGCCCATCGATGGCCAGATAGCCCTTGGAGCCGGCCTTCTCCAGAATGCGGCGCTCCGCCTCCAGCACGCAAGGAAGGGTGGGCGTGACGCCACTGTCGTCCACGTACACGCCCGCGGAGAGATTCACCTTGTCGGCACGAGCATCCGCCCGATAGGTCTCCGTCAAACCCAGGATGGGGTCGGGTGGCGCGGGCGCGAGAGAGCGAAGAGGCAGAGCCACGTAGACATCCCTTGAAGCTGGTCGGCGTACGGGAGCCGCCCGCAAAAGATACAGGTACTGGCCGCCGCGGGCGCACCGGGCCTCCGCCGCGAGGCCCGGTGCGCCGGAACCTACCGGTGCACGAGCGGGAAGTGAAGCTCCACCGTGGCGCCCCGGCCGGGCGGCGAAGCCACGACGACGTGGCCCCCCGACTGAGCCACGAACCCGTGAACCATGGCAAGTCCCAGGCCGGAGCCCTTTCCCGGCGGCTTGGTGGTGAAGAACGGTTCGAAGAGATGGCGCATCGAGGCCGGCGAGATCCCCTCGCCGGTGTCCGATACGATCACGGCGGCGTGTGCTTGGGCTCCGCCGGCACCGGGCGCCACGCAGTCGGGGAAGGAGCGAACGGCAAGTGTCAGCTCGCCTCCGAGAGGCATGGCGTCGCGGGCATTCGAGACGAGATTGAGCACGGCCTGCTCCAGTTCAGTCGGGTCGACGGACACGAGCGCCGGCCGCCCGTCCGTTTCGAAATGGACATCGATGGTTCCCGCCATGAGCGGCTGGATCGTCGGGAGGAGTGCGACCAGGAAGTCGCACAGGTCGAGCTGCTTCGGCTCGAGCGGAACGCGCCTCGAGAACGCGAGCAACTGCCGGACGAGGGTGGCGGCGTGATCGGCGGCAGTCAGGATCGGGCGGGCATCTTCCCTCGGGTCGG
>CABEAA010000058.1_pt1 | contig 19510 bp, 13 predicted proteins | sample 3132281 | NCBI WGS metagenome assembly CABEAA01 (sample SAMEA5534341, study PRJEB31848) | metagenome | biome: tundra; feature: field; material: soil | place: USA | collected 2013-05 | depth 0.45 m
TGCGGCGCCGGAACGAGCCCGCGGCCTGTATCGAGAGCAGGCCCGGAACGTCCGAAAGCTCGGCCGTCAGCGTTTCGACGAGCGCCTCGGCCTGGCCCAGCCGCATCCTGTCCTGGCGCGTGTCGAGGGCTTCGATGCCGGCCAGAATCTGCTGCTCGGTCTTCTCCGACATGCCCTTGAGCGACCGAAGCGACCCGTCTTGCGCGGCACAACGCAGGTCCTCGAGGTTCTCGATCTTGAGTTCCTCGTGCAGGACCTTGACCGTCCGAGGACCGACGCCCGGGATCTCCAGGAGCGCCACCAGGCTGGGCGGGACTTCCTCTCGGAGCTTGTCGTAGAAGGCTAGCCGACCCGTGCGTGCCAGCTCCTCGAGCTTCTTCGCGATGGCATCGCCGACGCCCGCTATACGCGGCGGGCTGCCCTCGAGGTAGGCGCGCGAGACTTCGACCGGCGAGTGGGCGATCGCGTCGGCGGCCTTGTGGTAGGCCACGGTCTTGAAGACGAGCTCGCCTTTGACCTCGAGCATGTCCCCGATCTCGTGGAAGATGCGCGCCAGCTCGCCGTTCGAGAGGAGTGGCGGGTCGCCGGGGAGCGGCCGGTCGCCGGGGAGCGGCCGGTCGCCGGGGAGTTCGTGCGCCATGGCTGAATGGTAGCCCGGGTCAGGTCGGGACGACCCTGTCCCGCCCGGTCCGCTTCGCCGCGTAGAGCGCCCGGTCCGCGCGTTCGACGATCGCGTCGATCGGCTCTCCCGCCGCGTTCCCAGTCGCTACGCCGACCGAAACCGTGACCCGCTCCGTGACCCCGGAATGCGAGAGATCGAGCTCCCGCACCGACTGCCGGATCCGCTCGCCGATCTCGATGGCGACGCCGGGAGCTGGATTCCGCAGCAGCACGACGAACTCCTCGCCGCCGTAGCGAGCCGGGACGTCCTCGTCGCGGACCGAAACCTGGATCGCGTTACCGATGGCTCGCAGGACCTGGTCGCCGACGGGGTGCCCGTACATGTCGTTGATCCGTTTGAAGTGGTCGACGTCGAGGGCGAGGATCGCGACCTTGTCGGACGCGCGTCGGCGGCTCGACAGGAGGGTGCAGTACTCGTCGAAATGGCGCCGGTTCGGCAGTTGAGTCAGCTGGTCGGTCCGCGCTTCGAACTCGACAGCCTGGAGCGAGTAGACACGCACCAGCGCGGCGGAGGTCTCGCTGGCCGCGCTGCGGAGCAATCGAGCGGTGGCGTCGGGCCACGATTCGTCCGTGCGGCGCGACAGGATGATGGCGCCGACGATGGCCTGGTCGACCTGGAGCGGGGCGGCCAGCGTGTTGCGCAGCCCGTAGACGTCACGCAAGCGGTAAGCGATCCGGTCCGCCACTTCCTGGGCGTTTGCTTCCTCTTCGTTCGGTTCGCCCTCGCGTGGCCTGGCGCCGGGATTGCGGCGGCTCGGCGCGGAGAGGCCCAGTTGCTGCCGCACCTCCTGCCACACAGCTTGCTCGCTTTTGACCGAGCCGCTGAAACCGTCGCCGCCAGAGGCCAGAGGAGAGCTGGCGACCGGCTGATGGCGCAGCGGCCGCACGCGTCGCGTCTCCACCGGGGCGAGCTGCTGCAACGGCATCACGGTGTTGGAGGTGGGCGTACCGGGGCCCATGGCCACGAACGTGACGTCGAGGACCGTCTCGCCCGGGCGCATCTTCACGACCGCCACGTGGTCGGCGGAAGCGGCTTTCCCGAGTTCGTGAACGATTGCCTCGACGACCGCGTCCGGCGAAACCGACCGAGCTAGCGCGCGCAGGATCCGGCTGAAGCTCTCCGCCTCCGCCTGGCGTCGCGCGACCTGCATTCCCGAGGCACGAGCGTTCAGGACGGCGGAACCGACGAGCAAAGCCGTGGCAACCGAGAGGGCCATGTCCACGGGGCCGCTGTGCCCGAGCATGAAACCGACCAGCGCCTGCCCGAGGAGGAGGGCGACCGAGATGCCGAGCAGCCACCACGTCAACGCAATCGACGGCGGCCGGTGCCAGGGCCAACGCTCAGCCAGCTTGAACGGTCGGAATTGGCTCACGCTGAAAGGATGCCCCAAACGGCGACGCCCCGTTGACCCTACTGGGCCGGGCGGGCTACACTCCGAAATGGCCGCAGAGCGCCGTACCCGCGCCCACGGATCAGCCCCAACCCGTTTCGGAGGATCTCTCCCTCTGTGGAGACCGGACCCAGTACCTGCGGCGCGCAGTGCGCCGCCATCTTCGCTCAGGTCCGATCCGTCCTGGAGCCCGGCCTGCCGGGCTGAAGCGGTAAGGCGCCACTTCAGGCGCGCCACCGAAGGGCGGACGGATCAAGTCCGCTGACGCGCCGTCGAGGTGGCAAATGCTCTATCTGAGCCAGGCGATCGGCCGGCCCGTGCGCGACAAGCTCGGCGAGTCGATCGGCAAGGTCGCCGATTTGATCGTGGCGGTCGGCGACCGCTATCCGCCGGTCACCGGCCTCGTGGTGAACAACAACGGCCGCGAGATCTTTCTGCCGTGGCAGGCGGTGATCTCGCTCGACGCCGGGGGCGCCTCGCTCGGCAACACCGCAATCGACATCGGCCGATTCCGTCAGCGTCCCGACGAAATCCGCTTGAAGCGGGATCTCATGGACAAGCAGATCGTGGACATCGACGGACGCAAAGTGGTCCGCGTGAACGACCTGCGCCTGGACGAGGTCGAGGGCGCGCTCCATCTGGTCGCGGTGGACGTAGGCGCGTCCGGCGTGCTCCGCCGGCTCGGGCTGGAAGGCCCCTGGCGCACGCTGGCCCGCGGTCTGCATCGCGATTTGCCCGAGCGCTACATCGACTGGGAAGACGTGGATCCGGTCGAGCGGTCCATCGCCAGCGTCAAGTTGCGCGTTCCACACAAGGGACTCGCCGAGCTGCATCCCGCGGACCTCGCCACCATCATCGACCAGCTCACCCGCAGCGACCGCGTCGGCGTCATAGCCTCCCTGGACGACGAGGCCGCGGCCGACGCCATCGGCGAGATGGAGCCCGAGACGCAGGTCGAGGTAATGGAAGACCTCGAGCCCGAACGGGCGGCCGACATCCTCGAGGAGATGGATCCGGACGAAGCGGCCGACCTGGTAGCCGACCTCTCGGACGAGAGCCGCGTGGAAATCCTGGGCCTCATGGAGAAGGACGAGGCGGACGAAGTCCAGGAGCTGATGACCTACGACGAGGAGACGGCGGGCGGCATCATGACGACCGAGTTCGTGGCCGTCCCGGCGACTTTGACTGCGGCTCAGACGATCGATCGGCTGCGCGAGCTCGAGCCCGACGCCGAGACGATCTACTACGTCTACGTCACCGACCCCGACGAGCGCCTGGTCGGCGTGCTTTCGCTGCGAGACCTCATCGTCTCCAGGCCCGAAAGGGTCATCTCGACGTTCATGTTCGACGAGCCCGTCGCCGTCCGAACCGACGCCAGCCAGGAGGAGGTCACCGAATTGGTGGCCCGTTACAACCTGCTGGCCCTGCCGGTCGTCGACAGGGAAGGTCGCCTCGAAGGCATCGTCACCGTCGACGACGCCATGGACACGCTGCTTCCCCAACCTTCCAAGCGCCGACTGCCGCGGCTCTTCAACCGCGACGCCGGGGCTTCGGAGCGGTGAACAAGCGCGCCTTCGCGGTCACGCCGCGGGCCGCCGCGCGCGTGCGGTTCGCCGCGATCCTGGGTGTCCTCGGCCCCGGGCTCGTGAGCGGCTTCGCCGACAACGATGCGGGCGGCATCACCACCTATTCCGTGGCCGGCGTGAAGTACGGCTACGAGTTGCTGTGGGTTCTGCTGGCCACGCAGATCGTGCTCTTCTTCACGCAGGAAGTCGGGGCCCGGTTGGGCCTTGCCACGGGTCAGGGCCTGACCGGCCTCGTGCGCGAGCGGTTTGGAGTCCGCTGGGTCACGTTCCTGACCCTCACGATGCTGGTCGCCAACATTGGCTCGATCGTTGCCGAGTTCGCGGGCACGGCCGCCGCCCTCAGCCTGTTCGGTATCGAGAACCATGCCATCAGCGCGGCCCTGGCGGCGGGCGTGGTTATCCTGCTCCTGACCCGGGGCAATTTCAGCAAGGTCCAGTACCTCTTCGTTGCCGTCGGCATCGGCGTCTCGCTGGCGTACCTGGCCTCGGCGCTGCTGGCCAAACCGGACTGGGGTCTGGCCGCCTCCTCGCTCGTAATCCCGCGCGGCTCCTTCTCCGCCGCGTACTGGCTGGCCGTCGTGGCCACCGTCGGGACCACGATCACGCCCTGGGGCCAAGCCTTCATCCAATCCTATTGCGCCGACAAACGGCTCGGGCCTGAGGACCTCGTCGGCGAGCGGGTGGATGTGGGTCTCGGCGCGCTGCTGACGAACCTGATCGCAGCCTTCATCGTCGTGGCGTGCGCGTCGGGGCTAGCAGCGCACGGCGTCCACATCGACACGAACGACCCCAACGCGATCTCGCAGATCGCCAAGGCACTCGCCCCACTGGCCGGGGAAGGAGCCACGATGCTCTTCGCCGTGGGGCTGCTCGCCGCCTCGTTCCTGGGGCTCGGAGTCGTACCGCTGACGAGCGCCTATGCCGCCTGCGAAGCGTTCGGCTGGGAGACGGGCGTCGATTGGCGCTGGCGGGAGGCGCCGGCGTTCTACGGCCTGCTCGTCTTTTTCATCGTCTTCGCCGCGCTGTTCGTGCTGATCCCAGGCCTGCCGCTGGTCGAAGTCATGTTCATGGCCCAGGTCATCAACGCGTTGCTGCTGCCCTTCGTCCTCGTCTTCGTGATGCTGCTGGCCTCGGACGAGAAGCTGATGGGCCCGTTGGTGAGTGGCCGCGTTCTCAAGACGATCGGCTGGACCGGGACCGGGCTGCTCGTGGCACTCTCGCTTACGCTCGCCTGGTCTTCGTTCTTCGCCTCAGCCTAGGCTGGCGGCGGCTCAGGCCCGGACGCCCAGCTCCGCCCACACATCCGCCATTTGCCCCGCGGCCGTCTTCATGTCGTGGTCGGCTACCGACGCCGGCCCGGCATCCCCCAACCGCGCCCTGAGCTCGGGGTCCAGCAGGCGGCCGAGGGCCGCGGCCAACGCGTCGGGGTCCTCGGGCGGGACGAGCAGGCCGTTTTCGCCGTCGCGGACCACCTCCCGGAGGCCGCCGACGTTCGATGCGATCACGGGCGTGGCGCAGGCCAGCGCTTCCACCGCGGCCAGACCCAGGGGCTCGCGGCGCGACGGTACGACGACGACGTCGGCGGCGCGAAGCCAATCCGGCACGTCCGCGGAGGAAACCGGATGGATCTGCCGAACGGAGGGCCGCGAGGTCGCGAGCGACGCTGCCAGCGGCCCATCGCCGACCATCACGCCCTGCCAACCCGGGGCGGAATCGACGCCGGCGGCAAACACGTCGGCTCCCTTGCGCTCCGACAGCGTCCCGAGGAGCACGGCCAGAGGGCCGTCCGGGAGCCCGAGCTTTTGGCGCAGTGCCAGCCTTCCGGCCGCTCGATCCTGCGCGCTCTCGGCGACCGGCCGGAAGACGCTCAGGTCGACGCCGGGAGAGACGACGCGGGCAGTGACGCCGAGCCGTTGCACGTGGCCGGCGGAATCACGGGAGTTGGTCACCACCGCCCCGGCGCCACGGGCCACCCATCCCGCCAGCGCCCGGTGGACGCGGCCCCGGACCGCGTAGTCGGCCACGTCTCCGCCGTGGGCATAGGCGAGCAACGGCCGGCGCCGCACCCGCGCCGCGACAAGCCCGATCACGCCCGCCGCATACAGCGGGTGCGCTTCGACGCCGTCGAACGGACCGCGTGCCGTCAGCGCCCGCCAGGCGATCTGCAGGTGCCGTATTGCCGAGGAGTGGCGGTAGCTCGACGGCCCTGCCACGACCACGTCCACGCCTCGGGCTCGCAGAGCCGCCACGCGCCGGGCCACGAACGGGCCGATCTGCGGGCGATCGGGCGTGGGATACATGTTCGTCACGAGCAGCAGGCGGGAGGGACGCGGACGCATGTCAGCCGCCGACCTCCCGGTTCTCCGTGGCAGCGATATCGTTCAGCAGGGCGGCCAGTTGGCCCGTCAGGTTGACGCGATCGTAGCGGCCTTCCGGGTCGGCGCGCCGGCTCGGCGGCGGCGTGACCAGGAGTCGTTCGACCCCTTCGGCAACGCCCTGAGGCGTCGGGTCCACGGCGATCCCCCAATCGAGTTCGCGAAGGAGCGCCCGTGCGTCGCCCTCCGGAACTACCGCGAGGATCTGCCGGTCCAGGCCGACGTATTCGGCCAGCTTGCCGCCCACGACTCCCGACCTGCCCGGGCCGTCGGCTATGAGCTGCAGCAGCGCGTCCGCCGCCAGCAGATGCTCGAGGGCCTCCGCATGAGGCAGAAAGCCCGTGAACCTGAGCACGGAGCCCAAGCGGTCCGGCGTCGAATACTCCGCGGCGACGGCCTGGTTGTGAAGATTGAGCCAGCCCACGAACTCTACTTCGAGTCTGTCGCGCAGCTCCGGCCGCCGGTCCAGAAGAAGCTCGAGACCGTCGAGGAAGATGGCCAGCTCGCGGTTGCCGTAGATGCTGCCGGCGTAAGTCAGGCGAAAGCGTCCGTCGCCGGCGCGACCCGCAGGTCCCTGTTCCGCCGGGAAGTCGCCCCGGTCGTAGCCGTTGCAGATGACATCGAAGCGCTCGGCCGCCCATGGATAACGAGCGGCATAGCTGTTGGCGAGGCCCGCGGTGGCGAAGACGACACGATCCGCCCGCTCCACGATCCGCCGCTCGACTGCCTGCTGAAGCCGGCGGTGAAGACGGGGCATCGGGGCCGCGAACGCGTTGCCGATCCACGGATCCCGGAAGTCGGCGATCCACGGCAGGCCCGTCTGCCGGGCGATCAGCGCCGCGGCCAGATGGCTGGAGATCGGTCCGGACGACGAGTAGATGGCATCGAGTCGCGAACGACCGTCGATCTCGAGGCCGCGTGCAACCGCGAACGGCACCCATCCAACTACATCGTCCGGGAAGAAGGCCAGGCGCTCCATTTGACCCCAGACCCTCGCCAGGTTCGCTCGTGCGGCGCCTCGGGAGACCGGCGGCACGATCCCGCCGCTGGCGGCATTACCCTGCGGCGACGAAGGCCGGACGGACGCCACTCGCCTCGCCATTCGACCGAGAACGCGGCGCAACTTTACGGGCTCGGGCGAGAATGCCCGCTCCACGCGCAGGTCCGGCGGCAGGGCAAGCTCGGCTGCCGGATCGCGCTCGGCGACGCCGGGGTCCGCGGCCGTCAATACGACCGGCTCCCAGCCCCAACGCGGGAGATACGTGACGTATTTGAGGGTCCGTTGCACCCCCACGCCCCCGATCGGCGGGAAGTTATAGGCGACCACCAGCACGCGACCCGGCATCAGCGCACCCCTCCAATCAGGGGCAGACGCTCGGTAAGCCGCCAGAGGCCGGTCACGAACAGCACCGCCTCGGTGCGCCCCGGAAGAAGGAGCGACCTCAGTGGCTGGCCGGAGAGGCGGCTCGCCATGAAGAGGGTGATCGTCGCGTGGGCGGTGTACGAAAGCAGCGACGCCATCGACGCGCCGACGATGCCATAAAGTGGGATCAGGATGAAGTTCGCCGCAACGTTGAGAACGAGAGCGACGGTTATCGCTATCGAGACGAGCCCGGCATGCCCCCGACCGCTGATGTAGCTGGTCATGACCTTGGCCATGCTGAAGGTCACTACGGCCGGCAACAGGACGTAGAACGCGGGCAGGCAGTCCGCATAGCGCGGCAGGACGAGGTGGATCCCGAGGAATGCCGTCGGGATCAGCGCCAGGGCCACACACACGGTAACGAGCATCGAGAGACGTGCCACTCGCCCGAGCATCTGATTGGCGTCGTCCGCGGTGGCACCGGCGACTCGGGGTAGGAGGATCGTCGCGACGGAATTGGGCACAAAAAAGACGAGCTCGGCCATGATCACGGCCATGCTGTAGTTGGCAAGCGAGATGCGCGAGTCCGTAATCACGGCTTGGAGGATGTAGAAGTCCGCCCGATAGTTGAAATAGCCGCTCAGGCTTGCGGGGTATAGACGGAAACCGTACGACGCAAGGGCCCGGGAGTCGGCGGGAGAACCGCTCCTATCTCGTCGGCTCAGACGACGAACGGCCTCCAGCACCCCGAGCGTGAGGAACATGGTCATGAGTACGCTGCCGGCAACGGCTCCGGCCAGCCCCAGCCGGAGCCACCACACGAGCACAACGGCGCACACGAGCGATCCGATGGCCTGGACGACCTGGATGACGTTGTAGACGCGGACATCCTGCCGGCCGTACAGGATGGACCCGCCGAACGACGCCAGGACGCTCAAGGGCAGCGTCAGCAGCATGATGCGCAGGAGGGTGTCGTCGGTCCGCGCGGCGCTCACGTACGAGCCTTCGAGCAAAGGCAGGATGACCCAGACGGCCCCGATGAGCACCACGGACAGGATCGCCGTGAGGACGAACGTGAGCCGCACCAGGCTGGCGACGGAGCTGCCCTTGCCGGCGAAGTAGTTGACTGCGTTCGGCAGGCCGAACATACCGAGAGCCGAGAGCGTTCCGGGGAACGTCGTCACCGCGACGAACGTTCCGAAGTCAGTCCCGGGCATGACCTTCCGCAATAGCAGGGATGCCGCGAGTCCGAAGCCGAACCCCAGTACCTGCGTTCCGAAGACACTGCTGACACGGCGGGCGAACGGGCTGTCACCGGGAGAAGACCGATCGGCCGAGGATTCCACGGCGGAGGAGGCCGGCGGCAGTGGGGCTCCATCGGCCGGAACGGCGGAGTCGGGAGTACCCGAAGATGGGCTGGGAGCCTCGAGGGTCGCCCCAGCGCCACCGCCAGGCGGTTGCGGCGCGTGCGCAGACGAAGGCTCGGCTCTCGCGCTCACTCGGCCACGCCCTGGGCGAGCCTCTCGGGCAACGACCTGAATTCAGCGGCGCGGTCGTGGAAGGTCTGCTGCCACAACTCGAGCGAGAGCAGGCCCCAGAACCCGCGGCCGAAGGCATTGGTCTGAGCCAGCGAGGCCAGGGCTCGCCCGTTGTCGATGTAAGGGCGGGAGAGGGCGGCCTGCGACGACAGCACGTCCACGACGTAGCCATGCGCGCCGCCCTTGGCCCAGATGTTCAGCGGCGTAGGAAAACCCATCTTGTCGGTACGTTCGTTGATCGCCGCCGGCAGGATCGGCGCGAACGCCACGCGCAGAGCTCGCTTGAGCTGGCCGCCCTCGAATTTGATGCCGGGAGGCATCGTGGCCGCCAGCTCGACCAGAGGGTGGTCGAGGAACGGCAATCGCGATTCCAGCCCGTGGGCCATGCTCATCCTGTCCTCGACCTGGAGCAGGGCCGGCAGCAGCGTCTTGAAATCGAAATGCGTCATTCGGTCGAAGTACGACTCGCCGGTCAGATTCGAGGCATTGAAGATCGAGCGGAACGTCTCGAACGGCGAGTAGCTGCCGAGCCGATCCCAGCGAACCTCATCGCGGATGTCGTTCGAACGATTGACCAGACGGAAGTAGCGGGCATCCATCGGCTCGAACAGCCCTTCACGCCAGAACTCCTGGAGCAGAGGCTTGTACTGCCGGAGCGCGGTCAGATGAGGCAGAATCGATTCGTAGCTGACGATGAAGTTGCCGTCGTGCATCGTCCCGTCGATGGCGGCTTTGAGGCACTGTTCCAGGTACGCGACCAGGTACCGGGCATAGCCGCCGAACAGCTCGTCGCCGCCTTGGCCGCCCAGGACGACCTTTCGATCGAGCTTGGCGAACTTCGACACCATGAACTGCGGGAAGGCGCCCGGCCCGGCGACCGGATAGTCGAGGTGGTAGACGACCTTGCGGATGTTTTCGACGAAGTCGTCGACCGTTATCGGGAGCTCGTGCAGGTCGATGCCCTTATCCCGGCTAAGCGCCCGGGCGTAGCGGCTCTCGTCGTATTCGGGCCCCTCGCCGAACTTTCCGAGGAACGCCTGCAGGCCGCGTCCGCTCTGCTCCACAGCGAGGCTGGCGACGATGCTGGAGTCGAGTCCGCCGCTCAAGTACGCCCCAACCGGCACGTCGGCTCGAAGATGGACCTTGACCGAATCGGCCATGAGTTCGCGAAGACGCTCTTCGAACCAGGCCGAGTCGTGGTCGAAATCGAGGTTGTAGTAGACCTCCCAGTAGCGCGCCAGGTCCAGGTTGCCGTCGTGGGCTCTCAGCATGTGGCCCGCCGGAACCTCGCGGATGCCCTTGAAGAGCGTCTTGCCGTCGAGGCAGAACTGGAAGACGAGGTAGTCGCGCAGGCCTTCGACGTCCGTCTCGACCTCGGGCAAGAACGGCAGAATCGCCTTGGCCTCCGAGGCGAAATACAGCCGGTTCTCGACCACGGCGTAGTAGAACGGCTTCATGCCGAACCGGTCCCGAGCGCAGAAGAGGGAGCCGTCGCGGGCGTCCCAGATCGCGAACGCGAACATGCCCCGGAGATGCGAGAGACAGTCGACACCCCAGCGGCGGTAGGCAGCCAGGATTACTTCAGTGTCCGAGGTGGTCCGGAAAGTCTCGGGGCCGAGCTCTTCACGCAGCTCGATGTAGTTGTAGATCTCGCCGTTGTACGTGATCCAGTTGCCCGCCTCGTCCACCATCGGTTGGGCCCCCGACACGAGGTCGATGATCGCCAGCCGCCGATGGGCGAAACCGACGCGGTCGGAGGGCCCGCGCCAGGTCCCTTCCCCATCGGGCCCGCGGTGGCTGATGAGATGGCTCATTGCCGCCAGCCCGTCGTCGAGGGCGGGGATGGCAAGGCCGTTGAGGTCGAAGACGCCTGCGATTCCGCACATGGTTACGCGCGTCTCCGACGGTGAGCGGCCAGCTCGCGATAGAGAAGCTCCATGCGCTCCATGTTCGCACGCTCGTCGGCTCGTTCCTCGACATCCGCCCGCCCGCGCCCGGCAAGCTCGTCCCGCTCAGCCTGGCTGCTACTCAGCAGGTGTTCGATGGCTCGGGTCGTAGCCTCGGCATCGCCGATCGGAACGAGCGCCGCCGGATCCAGATCGGCGCGCCATTCCCGGACGCTCGGCAGGTCTGTCGCGACAACCGGGCGCCCCGCTGCGAGCGCCTCGACGACGGTGATCGGGCCGCCGTCGCTGGCCGCCACGGACACCACCACGTCGGCCAGGCGGTAGAAATCGGGCATGTCTGCGTGAGCCACGGAATCGACCACGACCATCCGATCGGCGACTCCGAGCCCAGCCGCTTGACGTTCGAGCGCAGCCAGCTCGGTGGCGTCGGCGAGGTGTCGAGTCATCACCACGACCACGTCCTGAGGCAGCCGGGCGAGAGCCGCAATAACCGTCTCGTGATGGTAGAGCGGGGCAATCGTGCGCGGCGAGAAGACCACCCGCCGGCCCTGAAGGCCCAGACGCGCACGAAGCTCAGCCGGATCGGGCCCCGGGCTAAACCGTTCCGTGTCCACGCCGAAATGGATGAGGCGGGTTCGATTCGATCGCGCGCCTGCCGCCACCGCGGCCCGCAGCAAATATTCGGAAGTGCCGGTCACGAGATCGGCCCCATGCAAGGAGAGGTGGGAGTGGAGTCGCGCCCGCCAGCTTTCTCGAGCCGTGATCAAGACGTCGGAACCCCAGACCGTGATCACGTACGGATGGAAACCCGAAAGCCACGACAGCCAGCCGTTGCCGGTCAGGTAGTGGGCGTGGAGCACGTCCGGATTCAAGCGCTCCAGGACGCGACGAAACGACCGACCCGCCACGAAGGCGCCGAAAAGATGTATCGGCCGCTTCGTGTAGGGCACGAACCGTTCGATCTCGATGCCAGCCGGCAAGCCCGGGTTGACCGCCAGATTCTGGCCCACGATCAAGGTGACGCGGTGGCCGCGGCTCGCCAGGTAACCCGTCCAGCGCCGCATGTGGATGCTGTTCGGATCGCCCAGGAACGCGATCGCCAGCGTCTCCGCGACCGGCAGGGTTTCCACGGTCATGCTGCGGCCGTCCCGAGCATGACTTCCAGGATCCTGGCAGCTCGAGCGTCCCAGGTGGAATCGGGGGAGCACGCGAAGGCTCGAGCCCGAACGGCCATCTCGGTGGCCAGCTTCTCGTCCAGCAGGAGCTTCGAGAGTCCGGCCGCCAGACCCTCGGCCGTGTCCGGGGTGACGATGCCGCCGCCGCTGGCTGAGAGGATCTTCGCCGTTTCCGTCGCATTCGTGGCGACGACCGGCTTGCCCATGCTCAAGTAGTCCCACAGCTTCAGCGGCACGGCCAGGTTCGTGTACTCGGTGATCGGCCGCGGGATTACGCACAGGCGGGCATCTTTCAGCAGGGCGGGAAGTTCGGCGCGTCCGGCCTGCCTGATCTGCACCCAGTCGGGCAGCTGCGTCAATCGTTCCGGTGACAAGGGCGCCGTGACGGCCAGTAGCCGCGCGCTCGGAACCGTCGTGCGCACGATGGCCATCGCCTCGATGAGGGCATCGAAGCCGTCGGCCCAGCCGTTGCCTCCGACATAAGCCACCAACGGCTCGCGACCGGCGCCAAGATCCGGAGTGCCGGGCTCGGTCCCGGGGGGCAGCAGGACCGGATGGCGCAGGTGCATGACCTCGGCCAGACCCTGCGAGGGCACGAAGTGCTGGGTGGCCAGACCTCGCGTCATCGGCATCGTGACCCGCCAAATCAGGTCGGTCATGATCTGGCGGCGGTATCGTCGGGGGTAGATGTCGCGGAAAAGCTGGTACGCGTCCCGAAAGTAGACGCCCACGGGACGGTGCAGGAGGCGCATCAAGGCCATGAAGGCAAGGTCGGTCGGCATCACGGAAGCGGAGGGAGCCTCTACGTAAACCGCGCCGACCCTGTGCACGCCACCGCCGGCGAGCCACCGCAGGCTTGCCGTGGCCCGACCCAGTCGGCCGCCGGAGATCGTCTCGAGATGCGTTTGTCGCGCGAGCGCAGCCGAGATGAAGTTGATCTGGACCTTGGGCGCCGAGTTGAGGCCGCTCACGTCGTACATGGCGACCAGAAGCACGCCGCGGCTACGGGAACGGCGACGCGGCGCCTGCTGATCGACCATGGCAGGGATTATAGGGGCGGTCAGGGGTGGAACTGGAACGCGGTCAGCTCGCGCAGGTCTTCGGCTGCGTCTGCCCGTAGTACCGGCTTTCCTTCCCGAAAAGCTCGATCGACTTGGCCGCGACCTTGTCGAGTTCGAGGCAGCTCGTCCAGGTTCCGGAGGTCGGCGCGGCGTTGGCGAGGCTGTAGGGAGGCCCCAGCACAAGCTGCGTGATGTTCGCCGAGTCGACTCCCCCCACCAGAGCCACCATGTCGGCAACCTGCGATGCGGGATAGTTGGTGCGGATCATGGAGCCCGCCAGCTGCATGATGCCAGGCAGGTTTAGGGCGTTCCCGGGGTTGGCGATCTTGTGCTCCAGGGCGACCAACACGTCCTGCTGGCGGGAAGCACGCGCATAGTCGTTGTTGTTGTCGCCGTGCCGAGACCGGACATAGGCGAGAGCAAGGCGGCCGTTGAGATGGTGCTTGCCAGCCGAAAGGTAGAAACCCGGTGCCGAGTTATCCAGCCAGTCGTAGACCGTGTCGTTGATCGTAGATGGATTGTCGATGTCGACCCCGCCGACTTTGTCGATCAGCGTCATGAAGCTCGCCAGGTCTAGGGTGGCGTAGTAGTTCACGGGGATCCCAATGAGGTAGCCGACCTCTTTGACGAGCGTGGTCATCGGTTCGTCTGGGGAGCGAACGTATCCGCTCGTGACGTACGTCACGAGGGAGTTGAGTTTCATCGTTGCAGGTGCCGTGCCGCCCCAGTAGTACGGGAAACTGGCCGTGTCCCGAGGAACGCTGATCATCGCCACCTTGTTCGTGGCGGTGTCGATCGTGACCACCATCATCGTGTCGTTGAGCCGTTCGGACCGCCCGACATAAGAGTCCACGCCGGTGAGAAGGATGCTCACGCGCGTGCTGCCGGGAGGTGGCGTCATCGCCGGCTCGATCGTGGAGTTGGGCAGTGGAGACCCGGCGGCGTCGGTTCCACCGGGCCCAGGACCGCTAGCCTGCTGGGGGCTGAAGATCTGGCGGCCCATGTCGTAGGCGGACCACGCATACACGGCACCGACGCCGTGCATTCCCACGATCGCGACAAGGAGAACAAGCCAGACCGCGAGCTCGCGCCGGCGCTGCAGCCGGCGCCGATCCCCGGAGGCGAACGCATGGGTTACGGCCACTACCCGCCACACGCCAAGAAGCAGGACCAAGATCAGGGCCAGTAGCGCATAGCTGGGATCGATGAAGCGGGCCACCAAGACCGTGAGGCCCTGCCTCGCCTGGAACAGGGCTACCAGGAGGACGACCAGCGCGGGCACGGCGAAGGCTGCCGCCTGGCGTCGCCGGCCGGCGTAGAGCTGCCCGAGTCCAGGCCACAGGAAGGATAGGAACGCCGCCAGCGACGGGGACGTCCGTCGTCGGGTCGCGCGGAGAGGATTAGCAGAGTCCGTGTTGGTCTCCAAAGCCGACGGAATGTACCACAGGTTGATTCGGCGAGCCTTCGATAGTTCACGGGATCTAATACTTGGGTAGAATGGGAGGCAGGGTCGAGCGGGGACGCCCCTGGTCGCGCACGGTCTGGCACACGGACCGACCCGGCAACAACGGGCAACCTAGCTCTCGCGTCGCCCGAGACAGGAGGTTGGGGGATGATCCGACGTCACGCGTTGGCGTTTCGTACGACGCTGATGCTGGCAGACGGAGGCCTCGCTATCGGCCTCGCCTTATTGCTGTCCGTCCTCCGGTTCGGCCGCCAGGAAGCGCTTCCCACTCTGAACGCGGCTTTGCCCGACATGCGCGCCGTAGTCCTCATGTTCGCCGGAGCGTGGGTCGCCGCTCTCTGGATGAACGGTCTCTACCGCTCCCGCGCGCGATGGACGTTCCGCAGCGAGGTGGGAGACATCCTGAAGGCGACCGCGACGTTTGCGGTCGCCACACTCGCCTTCCTCTATATCTTCAAGCTCCCGGACGTGAGCCGGCTGCTGCTGATCTACCTCTTCCCCTCGATGGCGGCGATGGCGCTCGTCACGCGGATCGGCCTGCGTCTGCTGCTCACGAGTCTTCGCCGGGGCGGTTACAACACCCGCTTCATGCTCGTGGTGGGCACCAACGAGCGAGCCCAGCAGTTCGCCGATCTGGTCGAAGACCACCACGAGCTGGGCATCAAGGTCGTCGGCCACCTCAAGGGCACTCCCACCGACAACGGAGTCGTCCTTACCCGGCCGTCGCTTGGGACGCTGGACGAGTTGATAACGATCCTGCACTCCGAAGTCGTCGACGAAGTCGCCATCTGCCTTCCGTTCTCAGAGCAGGAGGCGATCGATGAGATTGCCCGGCTATGCGAGGAGGAGGGCAAGATCGTTCGGATCCCGGTAGCCGTTTTCGAGCGGACGCTGAGCAGCGGGCGGATCGAGCAGATCGATGGGATGCCCATCCTCTCGCTCGTAAGCGGACCGGACCGGGTCGTCGGTCTGGCGGCCAAGCGCGCTCTCGACCTTGGCGGTAGCGTCTTCCTGCTAGTTGTGCTCTCGCCCCTCTTCGCGCTGCTCGCTGCGCTCGTCAAGCTGGACTCTTCCGGCGGCGCCCTCTTCCAGCAGGAGCGAGTTGGGCTGCACGGACGGACGTTCAAGGTGATTAAGTTCCGCAGCATGTGCTCGGACGCAGAGCAGCAGCTCGACGATGTACGACAACTAAACGTGATCCGCGGGCACGCCTTCAAGGTGGAGCACGATCCGCGCGTGACACGTGTCGGGCGCTTCCTGCGCCGAACGTCACTCGACGAGCTTCCGCAGTTGTGGAACGTACTGCGCGGACAGATGAGCCTGGTTGGACCGCGCCCACCTCTCCCCCACGAGGTGGCGAAGTACGATGTCTGGCATCGCCGCCGCCTCTCCATGAAGCCAGGCATGACGGGTCTCTGGCAGATCGGCGGCCGCAGCGAAGCCGAGTTCGACCGCTGGGTCGAAAAGGATCTTGAGTACATAGACCGTTGGTCGCTCTGGCTCGACCTCAAGATCATCGTCCGCACGGTCCCGGCGATGATCAGGAGCGAAGGGCGCTAACGCGAAGCGCTCTGGTGTCCCTCCGCGACCGGAACCCGACGCTATACTCCGCCAGATGAAGACTGCGCTCATTACCGGGATCACCGGCCAAGACGGCTCCTACCTCGCGGAGTTTCTGCTTGAGAAGGGCTACCGCGTCGTTGGGATGACCCGGCGGTCCAGCACCGACTCCAATGAGCGAATCGAGCATCTCGGGAAGCGTCTTGAGCTGATCCAGGGCGACCTCCTTGACCAGGCGTCGCTGACCACCGCGATCCAAGCGGTCAAGCCCAACGAGATCTACAACCTGGCAGCTCAGAGCTTTGTGCCGACTTCGTGGAACCAACCCGTCCTGACGGGCGAGTTCACCGGCCTCGGTGTGACCCGAATCCTGGAGGCCATCCGCCAGACGGATCTGTCGATACGTTTCTATCAAGCCTCGTCGAGCGAGATGTTTGGCAAGGTTCGCGAGTCGCCGCAGACAGAGCTCACGCCATTCCACCCGCGTAGCCCATACGGGGTCGCCAAGGCCTATGGTCATTTCCTGACGGTGAACTACCGCGAGAGCTTCGGCATGTACGCGGCTTCCGGAATCCTGTTCAACCATGAGTCGCCTCGCCGTGGCCGTGAGTTCGTGAGCCGCAAGGTGACCGATGGCGCCGCCCGGATCAAGCTTGGGCTGGCGAGCGAACTGCGGATGGGCAACCTGGACGCCCAGCGGGATTGGGGCTTCGCCGGTGACTACGTCCGAGCGATGTGGCAGATGCTTCAGCAGAGCGAGCCCTCCGATTTCGTCGTCGCAACTGGAGTAGCGCACTCGGTGCGAGAGCTCTGTCAAGTCGCCTTTGAACGCCTCGGCTTGGACTACGAGCGGTACCTCGTGAACGACCCGGAGTTTCATCGCCCCGCCGAAGTTGACCACCTTCTGGGTGACGCAAGCCGGGCTCGCTCGATCTTGGGCTGGGAGCCCGTGGTCGATTTTCGGAGCCTCATTGAGATGATGGTCGACGCGGACTTGGCCCGGCTCAAAGCGCGTGCCGAGGCAGCTGCTTCCGTAGCGGTCCCTTCGCTCGTCACTCGTTGAGGGCATCCGGATGCGGGTGTTCATCACGGGAGCCATTGGGTTCGTGGGCGTCTGGCTGCAACGCGAACTCGCCGCGGCCGGTCACGAGGTCGTGGCGGCGCCAGGGCCCGAAACTTTGGACATTACGGATCGCGCAGGACTCGTGCGCTGGTTCTCGGTACCCGGCGGCCAGCCAGACGCCGTGGTCCACCTAGCTGGGATGGCATTCGCCCAGGACGCCAGAAGCGACCCAGTTGAGGCTTTCCGGGTCAACGTTGCAGGGACGATAGCCGTCTTCGAGGCGCTCCGCGAAGTGGGGCTGCGGACGCCTGTCCTGGTATCAGGGTCTTCGGAGGTCTACGGCGCCCCGAAGCCTGAGGACCTGCCATTACGGGAAACGACACCTCTGGACCCACGGCGGCCGTACGCGCTATCCAAGGCCGCCCAGGAAGCTGTGGCCGTCGAGGCTGGAGTCCGCTGGGGATTCCCGGTGGTTGTGACTCGCTCGTTCAATCACTGCGGCCCAGGTCAGCGGCCTGTGTTCGTAGTGCCAGCAATGGCCCGACGCGTCCTCGCCGTGCAAAGGGGGGCGCCTGGAGTCATCCCTGCTGGGAACGTCGACGTCATGAGGGACTTCTCGGACGTCCGAGACGTAGTCCGTGCGTATCGGCTCCTGCTTGAGGGGGCCGCCACGGGTCGGCTTGCTAGCGAGCCACAGATCGTCAACGTGGCGTCAGGCCGCGCCGTCAGTATCCGCTCCTTGATCGAGAGTCTCTGTGACCTTGCCCACATCCATGTTTCAGTCCAGATCGACCAATCTCTCGTCCGGACGGACGACCCGCCTGAGATTCGAGGCGACCCTACTCGCCTGATCGAGCTTACCGGCTGGCACGCGGAGATAGCGTTCGAACGCACTCTAGCCGACGTTTTCGATGACATTCAGTCTCCCAGCGGTGTCGAGCGACCCACTTGAAATCGTCTCCCGAATTACGAACGTCGACACACGTTGCGTCGCTCCGGAGGCGTCGCGGCAAGCCAGAGTTCGAACAAAGCAGCGAAGGTTTTTGTTGTTATTGAATTCGGCCGGACGGCACCTTCGCCTTGCCCTCCGCAGATCTCCTGAGCAGAGCTGCGGCGGCACAACGCCTGATATCCTTGCCCAGATTTCGTACGATCGGAAGGGGCGCAGCGTCTTCGCTCGCCGATGGAAGAGGCGAATTCGGTGAACCGAGCTGATTGCTGATGGAGAAGGTTACCTACGACCGTTGGTTGGGCGCGTATCGCGCCGGACTGCGATCGGCTTCTCTTCCGTTGGGTCTGTTGGTCGCCTCGGTTACGATGACCGGACTGGTCGTCCTGGGAGACCGGACACCCTCTGCAGTCGCCCCTGCGATCGTGGCGTCACTCGCGGCCGGCCTTATCGTTGGGCTGGTGCCCTCGCGCCCGCTTGCAGCCTTTGGCTTGCTGATCCTTCTGGCTTCGCTGTCCAAGGAAACTCTCGACCTTTCCGTTGGCCGCGCCCGGCTCGAGCAGCCCGCGATCCTCTCCGCAATACTGGCCTTGGCTCTATCGCGTCGTTGGCCAAGGTGGGCAGAGGTGCGACCAGTCGTCGTCATCATCATCGGCTTTGCTGCGTATTTCGCGATCCTGATTCTGTCGTCCCTCCTGTACGCGCCGCAGATGGCGACAAGTGCTCGCATGCTCATCTGGATTGCGATCTCGATGTCCGGCGGAGCAGTGGCATTTGCGCTCCTGGTTCGCCTTCGGGCTGACCGAGAGGGCTGGTTCGTCACGACCGGGGTCCTCTACGCAGTCGTTGGGCTGATCATCGCCATCGCCTTCCTGATTGCCGGTCCAGACGGAATCCCGGGCATGCAAGTCAATCACGGCGAGCCACCCAAAGTCGCGGGCCTTGCATGGGAGGCAAACCTGTACGCGAGTCTGCTCGGGGCCATGGCGCCGTTTGCTCTGGAGTATTTCCGCGCCCGACGACGGGTCCTTTCGGCGGTGCCGGCCGCGCTCATCATCGTCGCCATGGGCCTGGGAGTAACGCGAGGCGCGTACATGGGTCTCGCGGTTGGCCTGGGGGTCTATCTGCTGGTCCTCGTGACCCGCTCCTCCGCCGCCCGCTCGTCTCTACCAAGGGTTGTCGCGCTGATCGCGGTTGCGGCGGTCCTGGCTCCGATGAGTGCCATTCTCCTACTCCCGGCCCAGCGGCCGAGTGCCTTGGCGGCCTTGTACACGTCGTTGGTGAATCCCGCTCAGCCCAGCGCCACTCCCAGCGCCAGCCTCACCCCAAGCGCCACTCCCAGCGCCAGCGCCAGCCTCACCCCAAGCGCCACTCTCAGCGCCAGCCTCACCCCAAG
>CABEAA010000064.1_pt1 | contig 19004 bp, 14 predicted proteins | sample 3132281 | NCBI WGS metagenome assembly CABEAA01 (sample SAMEA5534341, study PRJEB31848) | metagenome | biome: tundra; feature: field; material: soil | place: USA | collected 2013-05 | depth 0.45 m
GGATATGAGTCGCGACCACAGAGCCGACCAGGATGAGGATCAGCGCCAGAGCGGCGACGAGTGCGAAGGCGGCCGAGACCCGGTCATCGATGTGGACGCGCTCGGCATGGCTCCCACGGACGGAACCGGTCGGTCGCGCGGGTTCCTCGGCCGAAGCGCCGCGCCCGAAGCGCCTGCCGCCTGTCTTCTCCTCTTTCGCGGGCTTGCCGGTCTCCTCGGTCGCCGCAGCGGCCGCCGGAGTTCCCTGCTCCTCCTCGAACTCGTCCTCCCCGGGCTCGAACTCGTCGGAAAGCGGCTCGCCGTTCTCCTGGTCGTGGTCGGTCATGCCCTCGTATCACTCCTGTGTTCGATCGGTCGATTGAGGCCCGGCCGACCGGGTTCGGCGCTTAGCGGGTGCGGGAGTCGCCATGGGCGCGGGTCCCGCATCGGTGACGGCTCCAGGCCGCACCTCTTCCGCGGCAGTTTAGCCGACGCGTCTCCTTGGCGCGCGGCGCTCGGGTGCGCAGGCGGTCAGGCTTCGCGGACAGAGCGGAAGGCGAGGCCCGAGAGGCCGGCAGCGACCGTGAGGATCCCGCAGGCCACGAGAACCGCGTGCAGCCCGAAGATCTGTGCCAGAACGCCGCTTGCGACCATCGCGATCGCGAGGACACCGTTCACTGCCGCCAGGCGGATGGCGACGACACGGCCGAGGAGCTCGCCGGGCGTGCGCTGCTGGAAGATCGTCTGGCTGGGCACAGAGAAGAACACGTTTCCGACGCCGACGAGACACGCCAGTCCCAGCACGATCGGCAGGCTGCCAGTCGCGGTCAAGGCCATCAGGGTGACGCCCATGAGCGTGAACGCCGCGATGATCGTCGGCCCCTTCGGCAGACGCGTTGCCATTCCGCCCAGCACTACGCCGCCTGCCACGAGGCCGACTCCCATCGACATCTCGAACAGGCCGTAGGCCATCGGCGCGTCGATCGAGCCGAGCGCCAGCCCGGCCACCAGCAGCGGCGAGAGAGCGGTCAGGGCGCCGAAGCCCAGCTCGGCGATGGCGGCCTGGATCGTCGTGGCGAAGAGCACGGTCTGGGCCCGCAGGAACCGCCAGCCTGTGGCCAACTCGGCGCGGAGAGACGGGGCCGCCACCGCGCTGCCCGCGCTGCCCGCGCTGCCCGCGCCGCCCGCGCCGCCCGCGCCGACCGCCGGCACGAGGCGTGGTATCGCGACCGCCGCCACGAGCACCGCCGAGGCGAGGTAGCTCGCCCCGTCCAGCCAGAACGCCAGGGCCAGCGCCGGCCCAAGGAACGCGACGAAAAGCCCGCCGAGCCCGTAGCCCACCAGGTCGCTGGCCGTGTCCGCGATGAACATCGCCGAATTCGCGGTGAGCAGGTCTTCGTCGGCCACCACCTGCGGCATTGCCGCGACGCGCGCCGGGCGGAAGAACGAGGAGACCACCGCCAGCACGAATACGAGCGCCACCACCAGCCCGATGTGGACCATCGAGGCCAGCGGAATCGTCACCACGATCGCCGCGCGGATCAGGTCGGACCCGACCATGACGCGCTTGCGATCCCACCGATCGACCAGCGCGCCGGCCACCGGGCCTACCAGGAAGGAAGGGACGGTCATCGCAGCGAAGACGAGACCCAGCGCCAGCGGCGATGAGTTGGTGGCGCGGGTCACGAGGAAGACCAACGCGACCTGGTGCACGCGATCACCCAGCGAGCTGACTACCTGGCCCAGCCACATCGCCGAAAACGGGCCGTTGGAGGCCAGGCGAACGTAGGGGTGCCGCATCGCCCCGACGCGGACCGCGCCGCCCGCGACCGCCGGCCCCGTGCCAACCGGCGCGGGCGCCCGGACGAGGGCAGCGAACACGAAGAAGGCCAGGCCCGCCCCCAACATCAGATCGCCCACCGACGCGACCGATTGAACGATCGGGATCGGGATCGGGATCACGTCGGCCAGCGGCCCGCCGTGGGCGAAGAACGCCGCATCGACCGGGCCCGCCAGAAGCGTATGGAAGCTCGAATGGACGACATTCGAGTCGAAACCGGCCGCGGCCAGGCTCGGCTTCCAGACGGGCATCCAGCCGCCGTTGACCGCGATGGCCAGGCCGTTGGCGACGGTTCCGAGAGCCGCCGCAGTCATCCCGGGCAGGCCGCGGTTCGCCAGCAGCATCGCCGCCAGCAGGACGTAGACGATCACCACGAACCACAGCCGGAGGCCGTCAGGCACCCCGCCTGCCGCCAGAGCCGCATCGAGGGCGAAGCGCCCGGCCGCCGCGATCAGCAGGATCGGCAGCCATCGCAGCCGAATGCCCAGCAGATTGTCCAGCGAGCCTCCGGCCAGCACGCCGAGGCCCAACCCCAACAGAACCCCAAAAGCCGGCAGCACTTTGGGCTAGGCCGATTCGGCGCCGGTTGGCGCGTGGCTGCGAGTCGCGATAGAGCCTGCGACCGTGCCGATGAGTGGCACGTGTCGGATCTCCGGTCGTCCCGAATCCGGTATGCCGTTCGCCCATTTGGTGCGTACGAACGCGTCCACGACTTCGGGGTCGAACTGGATGCCGCCGAACTTCCGCAGCTCGGCCAGGGCTTGTTCGGGAGTGAGCGGCGTCATGCGGTACGGTCGAGCCGCGGTCATCGCTTCGAAGGCGTCAGCGACGTGGAGGATGCGGGCCAGGCGAGGTATCTCGTCCGCCACGAGCCGGTCCGGATAGCCCGAGCCGTTGAACCACTCGTGGTGGTGGCGGATGATCGGCAGCTCAGGCTCCAGACGCTTCACGGGAGCGATGATCTCCGCACCCAACACCGGGTGCGCGTTCATCGTGGTTCGCTCCTCGCGCGTCAGCCTCTCCTGCTTGAGCAGCACCGAGTCCGGCACGCCGATCTTGCCGATGTCGTGCAGGAGGCCGCCCCACTCGAGGGCCTCCAGCTCGTCGTCGGTGACCTTCATTACCTTCCCGATGTCCATGGCGATGTCCTGGACGCGGTGGCTGTGGCCGCTGGTGAACGTGTCCCGCTTGTCCACGGCCTCGGCCAAACTCCGCACAGTCTCGGTGAACATCTGCCGCACTTCAACGAATCGGCTATACGCCAGCCGGGTCGTGTACAGCGGCACGGCGAACAGCAGCACCGCCCAGAACCCGGCCCTCAGATACATCTGTGCCATCAGCCATGCCACGGGCGCGAGCGCGAGCATGTTGACATACGCTCCCGCGTCGGCACGTACCAGTTTCGACATAGGCTCGCCGTCTCTGGCCGATGAAAACGCGTCCGCCATCAGGATGTTCAGAGTAAAGAAGATGCATGCGGCGCCAACGGTGGCTGCAAAATCGATCGCAAGATTATCCGACCGAGACGGAACCAGGCTCAGCGCATATGCGCTGATGACCGCGGGACCGGTGATGCCGGCATGGTTGGCCAATACGCCGTACCAGGGGACCTGGCGGTGCAGCTCGCGCGATTGCGTCGCGCCAAGCAGGGCTACCAAGCCGGCGACGAGCGGCCCGCCGAGGCTCATCGCGGCCACGATGGGCGCAAATGAGACGTCCACGAAGCTGCCGCCCGGCATGCGTACCGCGAAAGACGAACCGGCGAGCGTGAGAACAATCCAGAATAGAACGCCTAGCCAGACTCCATCCGGCTTGCCGTTGAGTGATACCCCTCCGCCAATCTGGAACCACAAAGAAGCACTGGCGAGCAGCGCGCCGCTCGCCAGTGCCACTATCCCTATCAGCGCTCCCAGCCGGCGGCTCATCCCTATTCCTCGCTCAGCCGCGGCAATCTAGCCGCGCTTGGGCGCGCGCGGCTATAGGAGAGAGGTACTCAGAACGGCCTGTAGCTGGCGCCGCCGCCCATGGCCACGAGTAGCCCGGACCCTAGCACAACCATCAGCTTCTGAATACGGCTGCGCATGGCAATCACCAGGCTCGAACGCAAGACTCAGCAAACATCGGATTCCGCTCCTACCAAACAGCAACGCGCGGTGGGTTGCACAGGTGGCTTGGTCCCAGCCCAAGTGCCCGAGTTCAGCTGGAGCCGCGAAGCGTCCGAGCGTTCTCATGTGACGGTTCGCGGGTGCTACCCGCACCCGACCTGTCGCACCCTAGGGAGACTGAACCACCCTGGTCAATACGTAAGGTGCCCTAGCCGCCCTCGAACCAACGAATCTCCTCAGATCGACTCCAGAGGCGGCGGCTCTACCCCTAACTGCTCACGCATCACGCTGGCATAGTGGGCGTACTGCTCAGACGCCGCTGCGGTTGCCCCCATTCGTCGATACAGACGCAGCAAACACAGCTCGATCTGCTCGGCATCGGGGTCTGCTTGCAGTGCCATCTGGGCGACCGAGAGAGCCCGGTCGAACGATCCGGCTCGCGTATCGGCGATGACCGCGCGCTCGATCCGATCGAGGAAGCTCGCGTGCAGCGCGTCCCGGAATGTGGAGGCCCAGTCGTCGTATATGAAGTCGACCGCGAAGCGGCCCGTATACGACTCGGCAAGCCTGGTGATCAGTTCGGGCGATGGATCCCTCCGAATAGCCGAGATCAGTTTTATGCACTCTGAGCTGCGGCTTTGCACCAGCCTGGGATCAAGCCAGATGAGGTCTGCTCGGCTGTTGAGGTAGCCCGCGCTCGAATCGTCGTCAACCTTGGGCTCGAAGACCTGACGCAAGAAGTACGACGTCTGGTTCAGGGAGTTAGCCCCTGCCTCGGGCTCCATGTCCGGCCACAGCGCTTCAATCACCTGTTCCCTGGACGCCGAGAACTGGGGGCGGGTCAGCAGGAAGGTCAACAGCGACAGCACTTTCTTGCGGACATCGGTACCCGCGATGGCTCTGTCACCAATCCGGATCGTAACGCGGCCCAGATCCTCGACGAAGACGGGCTCGGCCAAGCGCCGGGCGAGGGCGCTGCCGGCATCGGGGATCCGCAGACTCTTTCGACCCGCGAGCTTGCGCAGCAACTTGAGGTCGTTGTCGTTTCCGACGAGGTCGAGGAGTGCGGCCCCTCTACGAAGGTCGCCGGGCCTGGCTGAGGGACTGGACAGAAGCTGTCGCAACGCCCAGCGCCATCGTTCCGGTCGAAGGATTGCCTCCTCGCGCACGATTGCCAGGGCGGCTTCGTCGAGGTCGCCTAATCGTCGTGCCACGAGTTCCGCTTGGATCGACAAATAGGCCGCGTCCTGCTTCGCTAGCAAGCGCACATGCGAAGTCAACTCTTCGTCGTTCGCCACGAGCGCTTGGGTGAGCCGCATCGTCTTCCACCAAAACCATGCCTGCTGCTGCTCAGCGAGTCGGACCGCTTCGTCCAGATCCGCTAATAGGTCCGGGACTGGCTGGCCTGTCATGGCACGGATCTGCAGTCTCAGGGATCTGGAGGCGCTTGCGAACCCGACAGCAAACAGATGCTCCCCAACTTGGGACATTAGCTCAGACGCACGACCGGACTCGCCACACTCGATCTCAAGACGGGCGGCCACGAGTTTCCAGAATGAGCTATCCAATCGGCGAGGATCGTGGCCGACGGCGAGCCGCATTATCTCTACGCCCTTTCGGGGGTCGCCGTACATGGCCTGGAGCTCAGCGGCTTCGGCGATTGCGTCGGTTTCGACCCAGCCGGTCATGGCGCCGAGCCCAGTGTCTACGTGCAGTTGGCTTTCAGCACACAAGCCGAGATGAGCCAGCCCCTTGGCGACGTTAAGGTGCGCAGCCGTGATGTCACCAGCGTTTCCGGCGAGCGAGAGCAGGCGAAGAGCCGTCTCCCCCGCGGTCGTCGCCGCGTCGCCATCGCCCCGATTGAGTTCGGCCAAAGAAAGGTTGAGTAGGCTGACCCCTTCGTGCCTGAGGTGGTTACGCTGACGACTCAACTGAGCCGCTTCGACAAGTGCTTCGCACAAGTTGTCGAGGCTGCCGTCCCCTGACGCTTCGAACATCAACTCGACCGCACGGGCGATAGAGGCCAGCTCCGGGTCTCCGGACGCGGCGAGTTCTGAGCTGGCGCTGACCCACATAGTCGAATTTTGTCGCTGGATTCCCAAGTGGAGCCTGTTCAGGGCGCGACCTATGTTGAGCGAGGGGCTGTCCAGGGCCATACTCGATGCGGCTTCCTCGGCTCGGCGCGCCATCAATTCGGCCTCTTCGTAGCGGCCGGCGCCGGCAAGCTGGCGGGTGCGAATGATGTCGAGCCAGGGGCTCTGAGACGAGTCCGGCAACCTCGCCATCAACTCTTCGGCGGCGGCGAAGTCGCCCGTACCGATGATGGTCGGCAACGCTGCGCAGACCACCCGGCGAACTTCGTCCTCGTCTCCAGCTGCAGCCCAATGACGAGCCGCGAGACGCCACGATCGGGCCTCGAGCGCAGATGCCAGATGGCGGTGAAGGTCGACAATTCCTGCCGGTCCAACTTCGGCATCGAGGCGCGCCAGCAGGAAGTCGCGGACCAGGGGATGAGGCCGCCACGAACCGGCTGCCCCCACCCCTCTGGTCAGCAGGCCGATTCGTTGAGCTTCGCCAAGGAGCCGCTTCGCGTGGACCGGTGAGACTGCCGCGGCCGCTGCCGCCGTCTCGGCGTCGATTTCCTCGAGGAGTGCCACCCGCATCAGGAAGCCCCGCAGATCGGCATCCAGATCGCCGACGACCTCTTCCGCGAGGAAGTCGTACAGGTCGCCTTCGGCGCCGGTCAGCGAATGCACGAACGTGCGGACTTGAGCCTTCGATAGGCCTTCGACGGCCGCCTTGACCAACTGCAGCGAAGCGGCCCAGCCTTCGGTGCGAGCCTGCACTTCGTGCAAGACGTCCGGTTCGAGGGGGTGGCGGTAGGACTCCCGGAAGAGCCTGCTTGTCTCGGCCTCGTCGAACCTGAGCTCCTCGCGGCCCAACTCGGCCAGCTCGCCGTGGGCACGCAGGGCCGCTACCGACAGGCTGGGAGTTCGCCGCCCGATGAGGATCAGGCTCAAGCCCGCCGGACTACGGGAGATCAGCCGCTCCACCACGGCGCCGATCGCCTCCACCGTGGCCGCAACGTGGAAGTCGTTGAGGACGAGCGCGGAAGGCACCTCGCCGAGGCAATCGATCTCTTCCAGCAGCGTCCGGAGGATCAAGCCCTCGTGGGGCTCGGTCGCCGTGTCCGAGAGAAGCGCCGCGGAACGCCCCAGGAGTCTCGTGTCGACAGCCTGGCATGTGGCCACGACGTACCTCAGAAACACCAGCCCGTCCGTATCGTCCTCGTCGAGCCGGTACCAAAACGTTCGGATTCGCGAGCTGCGGAGGAAATCCGCCACGAGCGTGGTCTTGCCGAAGCCGGCTTCGGCGACGACGTACGTGACTCGACGGCGGGTCCCGGAGGCCAGGCAATCGAACAGACGCTGTCGTCGGAGTGTCTCTTCGGGCAGCAGCGGCCGCTGAATCTTGCCCGGGCGTAGCGGGAATCCGGGCCGCACGCGCGCGCCAGTGGCCAGGTTGCCGAATTCTGGCTCGACGGACACCAGAAACTCCTCCATCCCCGCTTACCGCTCCCCAGTCGGCGGTGCGTAGGATAGAAAGTCGAGCGGCCGGGTGTCAATTGGATTGGCGGCGGATGGACCGGCGGCGGACGTTTGCATTGGCGGATCTTGCCCGCCGCGGATCACCGCGCGCTTATCTGGGGATTTGGGGGCGGTTCAGCGCCGCTTCACCGCGGCTTCAGGCGGGACCGCGGCGCCCCGCTACTCCTCGTATTCGAAGCCGATCTTGAGATGGACGCGGTACTCGACGATCTCGCCGCCCTCGACGCGGGCGGTGGACTGGATCACCTCCACCGATCGGATGTTGCGAACCGTCTTGGAGGCGATGGCGACGGCCTGGCGGGCAGCGTCGCTCCACGAGCGCGGGCTGACGCCTACCATCTCACGGATGATGATCACGCCCATCGAACTCCTCCGCTGGCGGGCGGGCCCTGCCGCCCTGTTGCCCGAAGTGTAGGCGCACGAAGCGCCGGCCCATGATCGTTCGTCGTAGACGGCGCGTGCTGGAGGCACCGTCGGCGCCCCGCGACGCCGTGCGATCTGCGAGCATGGCGAACATGAGGGGCAGAGGGCTGGAATTCTCCGAACGCACGTGGTTGGTCGTGGTGGCGGTCCTGTTCCTCGGGGCCGTCCTTGGCTCGTGCTCGTTCGGGGGCTCGCCGACCGCGGGGCCTTCCGTCTCGGGCAGCCATTCGGCGACGACCACGCCGTTGGCCACGATCGTGCCGTCGGCGTCGCCAACGTCCACGGGGACCGAAACGGCTTCGCCGACGGAGACGGCCTCGCCCACGCCGACCCCGATGCCCACTCCGGGCAAAGGGCACTTCAGCCTCACGGGCTCGCTGGTGGTTGGCCGGTTGGGGCACACCGCGACCCTGCTCCAGGACGGCCGCGTGCTGGTGGTCGGCGGCAGCATGGGCCTGAATGGGCCCGCCGCCACGGCCGAGTTGTACGACCCAAAGACCGGGCGCTTCACTCTGACGGGACCATTGCTGAGCCTCATGGGGGCCACACGGCGACCCTGCTCGCCGACGGCAAGGTGCTGATCGTCGGAAGCGTCAGCTCCACGGTCACAGGTCTTGCGTCGGCCAAGATCTACGATCCCGCGACCGGCCGCTTCAGCCCGACCGGATCGATGGCGCACGATCGCTCCGAGCATACGGCCACCCTGCTGAAGAACGGCCGCGTTCTCGTCGCGGGAGGGAACGACAGCTCGGGGACGGCGCTCGCGTCGGCCGAGATCTACGACCCGGCCACGGGCCGCTTCAGCCGCACCGGCTCGATGGGGCAGGCTCGTACCGACTTCACCGCGAATCGGCTCCAGGACGGGCAGGTCCTGGTGGCCGGGGGTTTCGTGACGACGGATGAGCCGCTGACCTCGGCCGAACTCTACGACCCGGCCACGGGCCGCTTCAGCGCCACCGGGTCGATGTCTCAGGCTCGATACGGTGCCACCGCCACTCTTCTGCGCGATGGCCGGGTCATGGTGGTGGGAGGGAACGAAGGATCCCCCGGCAACTATGCGGCCATCGATGCAGTCGAACTGTACGACCCGGCGTCGCGCAGCTTCGTCCAAGGAGCCCGGACGATGGTCCCGCGCGAAAGCCACACCGAGACGCTGTTGTCTGACGGTCGAGTCCTGGTGGCCGGCGGAACCAACTATTCGGGTGAAGCGATTACGTCGAGCGAGGTGTTCGATCCTGGTACGGGCGGCTTCGTACGATCCGGCGAGCTAACGCACGCCAACTCCGCGAATGCATCGGCGACCCTGCTGCCCGACGGCCGCGTCCTCCTCGCCGGCGGCTCGGCGGGCGAGTCTGGTGTACGCGCCACCGCCGAACTTTGGGTGCCCTAGCCGGCCTCTAGACCGCCTCGGCGTAGCGCTCGGCGGCGTAGCTGACGAAGCGGGTCTGGGTCTTGCGGAACCAGAGCTTGACCTCGCCGGTGGGGCCGTTGCGGTGCTTGGCCAGGCGCAGGTTGATGACCTCGCCGTCCTGGTCGTCGCCCTCGGCGGCCTTCTCCTTCTCGCGCCACAGGAACAGGACCAGGTCCGCGTCCTGCTCGATGGCGCCGGACTCGCGCAGGTCGGACAGGCGCGGTTCGCGCGACTCGCGCATCTCCGGCTGGCGCGAGAGCTGGGAGAGCGCGATGACAGGCACCTTGAGCTCGCGAGCGAGGGCCTTAAGGCCGCGGCTGATCTCGGACACTTCCTGGACGCGGTTGGCGTCGCGGCTGGTCGTGCTCGACTGCATGAGCTGCAGGTAATCGATGATCAAAAGGTCCAGCCCATGCTCGGCCTGGAGCCTTCGAGCCTTTGTTCGAAGCTCCATCGTGGAGATCGAAGGCGTGTCGTCGATATACATCGGCGCATCCGAAAGGGCCTGCATGGCCGGCGCGATTCGCGCGAAGTCCAACTCCTCGAGATAGCCCGAGCGCATCCGCTGCGAATCGATCGAGGCGACGCTCGACAGCAGGCGCTGGACCAGCTGGTCCTTGCTCATCTCCAGGCTGAAGACGCCGACCGTCTTGCCCTCGCGCACCGACGCGTGTTCGGCGATGTTGAGCGCGAGGCTCGTCTTGCCGACGCTGGGGCGGGCGGCGATCACGACCAGGTCGCTCGCCTGGAAGCCGGTAGTCAGCTGGTCGAGGTCCGGAAAGCCCGTGGGGATGCCGACGATCTCGCCGCGGTGGGCGTGCAGGTAGTCGAGTCGGTCGTAGGCGTTGTGGAGGAGCGTTCGAAGGGGGCTGAAGCTGTCGCCCGCGCGGCGTTGGCTGACCGAGAACAGCTCGGCCTCGGCCCGGTCGATGGCTTCCTGGATGTCCGCGCCGTCCTCGTATCCGATGGCCGCGATCTTGCCCGCGGCCCCGATGAGCCGCCGCAGCAGCGCCTTGCGCTCGACGATGCGCCCGTACTGGGCGACGTGAACGGCGGTGGGCGTGTCGTTGCCGAGAGTCGAGAGGTAGCTCGCGCCGCCGATCGTCTCCAGCTCGCCGCCGCGCTCGAGAGCCTCGGCGACCGTGACGACGTCGATCGGCTCGCGGTGCTCGAAAAGCTCCAGCATCGCGGCGAAAATGCGGCCGTGGGCCTGGCGGTAGAAATCCTCGGGATGGAGGAAGTCGGCCACCTCGATGATCGCGTCGCGATCTATCAGGATCGAACCGAGCACGGCCTGCTCGGAGTCCATGTTCTGGGGCGGTAGTCGGTCGATCACGGGCTGGCAGGCTCCCCCGGGGCGGTTACGGTGCTGTCAGTTGCGATTGTGACCGGCCGAACCCTTGAACCCTGAACCAACCGGACATCCGGCCGGCCCGGCCGTGCACCAATTCAGTGTGGTGTTGGCGGACTGTGGACATCTTTCTGTGGAGAACGTCCAGCCTCCGAGCCGATCTCGCACTCCCGACGGCCAAGGCCGAGGCGCCCGTCCGAGTACCGGAGCGAGCGCACTTGAAGGTGCGTGAGCGAGGTACGCCGGCGGCAACGAAGGCACTTGCTCGCACTCCCGTCGGCTTCAGTCCAGGCGGCGAATGACCCCGACTAGCTTGCCCTGGATGCGTACGTCCGAGTAGAACATCGGCGGGTACTGGGTGTTCGCTGGCTGCAGGCGGATGCGGCCAGCCTCCTTGAAGAACTGCTTGAGCGTCACGGAGTTCTCTTCGACCTGGGCGACCACGATGTCCCCGTCGCGAGCGGTCTGCTGCGGGCGAATAAGGACGAAGTCGCCGTCCTGGATATGGGCATCGATCATGGAATCGCCCCGGACCCGAAGGACGTATGCGTCGCCGCTCGGGGCGAGCAGATCGGGTACGGCCATGGTCTCGGATGCGTCCTGGTAAGCCTCGATCGGGCCGCCGGCGGCAATCTCGCCGACGATCGGCAGGACGTGCGCCTCCGACGCGGTTGCCTGAGGCACGAGCTCGCCCGTCAGGCCCATTCGCAATGCGGCCAGCGGCGTGAGACGAAGGGCGCGCGACTGGGAAGCCCCACGCTCCAGATAGCCCTCGCGCTCGAGCATCATCAGGTGGTGGTGAACGGCCGACGTGGAAGCCAGATCCACGGCAAGCGCAATCTCGCGTACGGACGGCGGATAGCCGCGCGTCCGAAGCGTGGCGGCGATGAAGTCCAGAATCCTCTGTTTCCGATCGGCGTCGTGCTTGGTCACCGGCGCCTCCTTCCAATCGGAGGGTACAGAACGTCCGTTCGATTGTCAAGCCCGCCGGGGCTCGTCTGCGGATGGACCGGAGCGTGGGAATCGAGTCCGGTTCGTGGCTGGTTCGCAGCCATGGTTCTAGGATCGGGCGGAGAGGAGCACCGAGCCATGCGACCGCACCGCGCACTCGCCGTCGTCGTCACGGTCGCGTTCGTTGTCGCCGGTTGCGGGGGATCGAGCGGCATCCCGAGTGCCACTTCGCGAGGCCCCACCGGCTCGGCGCAAGCCAGGGCCACTCCGACGGCGACCGCGATGCCCGCGCCGCTTTCGACGCCGCCGCCGACGCCGACTTCGCCGCTTACCGGCACGCCCCAGCCCACGGGCCCGCTGTACGCCGTCGGCGACGACAGCAAGCACCAGATAGAGGTTCCGGCCGGCCTTACCGGCATCGTCGCGATTTCGGCCGGCGGCTACCACAGCCTGGCGCTTACCGGCGCCGGCAGGGTCGTGGCCTGGGGTCGCGACAATTACGGGCAGAACCGCGTCCCGGCCGGCCTGGCGGACGTCGTGGCGATTTCGGCCGGCGGCTACCACAGCCTCGCGCTGCGGAGAGACGGCACGGTCGTCGCGTGGGGCTACGACGAGCAGGGCGAGATCGACGTCCCGGCGCGTTTGTCGGGTGTGAGGGCGATCTCGGCCGGCTGGTTCCACAGTCTGGAGCTGGCTAACTAGCGGAATAGAACCGCGGCTAGGGGCAGCGCCGCTACGTGGCGCGCTTCGCGTTGACGCCAGCTATACACGGGGTGTATAGTCCGCCGCCATGAGCGTACCGTACGCCTTGCTCGGGCTTCTCGAGCAGCAACCGCACCATGGCTACGACCTGAAACGGCTCTTCGATTCGTACTTCGCGCCTGATCGGCCGCTGGCTTACGCGCAGGTCTATTCGACCCTTGGACGCCTCGAGCAGCGCGGGCAGGTACGACTCGAGGCGGTCGAACGGGCCGAAGGGCCAGATCGGCGCCGGTTTGCGATCACCGACGACGGCCGCACTGAACTGGGGCGCTGGCTGCTGGAGCCGCTCCTTCCCGAGCCACATCTGCAGGCCGCGCTCTACGCCAAGGTCGTGCTCGCGATCCTGTCAGGTCGGCCGGTCGATCCGATCGTCGACGCCGAGCGCCACGCGCATCTCGAGCGGATGCGCGAGCTCACTGCCATCAGGCGTGACGGCTCGCTCCAGATCGCACTGCTCGCCGACTACTGCCTCTTCCATCTGGAGGCCGACCTGCGCTGGTTGGACGTCACGGCCGCGCGCATCGGAGACCTACGCCGTCAGATCCTGAGAGTCTCGGAGAAACGATGACCGCTCGAACGGGGGTATCTCTCGCGACCGACCGACCCGAGCCGGACGCCCTTGGGCGGGTCGAGCCGGGCGGTGGGCCTCCGCCGGTCGTCATTTCGGCAGCCGGCCTGGTCAAGCGATTCGGCCAGACGGAGGCCCTGCGCGGCATCGACTTCAGCCTCGCCCGGGGCGAGATCGTCGCGGTAATGGGCCCAAGCGGCTCGGGCAAGTCAACCCTGCTGCACTGCATGGCCGGCATCCTCGCTCCCGACGCCGGCACGGTCACCTTCGAGGGACGGCAAATCGAGCGTCTGAGCGAGGGCGAACGAACCCGACTCCGGCGCACGGCCTTCGGCTTCGTCTTCCAATTCGGCCAGCTCGTGCCCGAACTCTCGGCGCTCGAGAATGTGGCGCTCCCGCTGCTGCTCAACAACGTCAAGCGTTCGGTCGCCGAGGCGGCGGCGGCGGTCTGGTTCCCGCGCCTCAGCCTCGAAGGCATGGAGCGGCGGCGTCCCGGCGACATGTCCGGCGGCCAGGCGCAGCGCGTCGCCGTCGCCCGAGCCCTGGTCACCGAGCCGGCGGTCGTCTTTGCCGACGAGCCCACAGGCTCTCTCGACACGATCGCCGGGGAGCAGGTGATGGAGCTGCTGACCGCCGCCGCCGCCGAGCAGAACACGAGCGTCCTGCTGGTGACCCACGAGGCCCGCGTGGCGGCCTACGCCCAGCGTGAGATCGTCGTCCGCGATGGGCGAGTCAGCGGTGCCGCTCGGTGATCCGCCTGGGACTTCGGCTTGCTCTCTCAGACGGCCGCCGATCCGCGATTTCCGTGGCGCTCACCGCCGCGGCTGTGGCCATCGGAACCGCGATCCTCCTGTTTGCGGTCTCCTTCCAGCCAGCGCTCGCCGCCAGGGACCTGCGCCAGGCATGGCGCCAGCCGCAGTGGCTCGTCGGAGCGCAGCCCCGACTCCTCATGGCGGCCTTCGAGGACCGTTACGCCGGCCAGCCGTTCGTGCGCATATTCATCGCGCCGCTCACAGCCGATGCCCCGACCCCGCCTGGCATGACGCAGCTTCCGGGCCCGGGCCAGGCGTACGTCTCGCCGGCACTTGCGGAATTGCTGGCCCACACCCCGGCCGACGAGCTTGCCCCCCGGGTCGGTCGCGTCGTCGGGACGATCGGGCCGGAAGGGCTCCGCTCGCCCCAGGAGCTCGTCGCCGTGATCGGCTCGGACCGCAGCTCGTTGGAAGGGAAGGGCGCCGCGCCCGTGGCCTCGTTCCGCGTCGACTCGCTGCCGCCGGACTTGCCGCCGATCGCGATCCTCATTCTCGTTCTCGCAATTGTCGGGGCGCTGGTGCCCGTTGCAGTATTCGTTGCCACCGCCACGCGCATGGCCGCCGCGCGGCGTGAACAGCGGCTGGCCGCTCTGCGCCTCGTGGGCGCGACACCCGCCCAGGTAGCGTGGCTGGCGATGGTGGAGGCGCTGCTCTACACCGTCATTGGCGCACCGTTGGGCGTGGCCCTGTTCTTCCTGGTGCGTCCATGGGTGGCCCAGATCCCACTCGACGGTGCCACGTGGTGGCCGGACTCGATCCAGCCGCCGCTGCTCCAGGAAGTGGCCCTGCTGATTTCCGTCCAGGTGGTGGGGGCCGCCGCAGCTCTGGTCGGGATGCGCCGCCTCTCGGTCTCGCCGCTCGGCGTTCAGCGACGACAGGCGCCACCGCAGCCGAGCGCGCTGCGAATCGTCCCGAGTCTGGCCGGTGTCGCGGTCCTCCTCGCCGGGATCGTGGCCTACCGCAGCAACATCGCCTCGCCGGGATCTCTGGCCGTGCTCGGGGCGTCGTTCGCGGCGATCATCGCGGGCATCGTCTTCGCGGGTCCGTGGCTGACATTCGTTGTCGGCCGCGTCCTCGGTCGGATTGCGCGCGGCCCGGCTGCGCTCCTGGCGGCTCGACGCCTCGCCGACGACCCGCGCGGATCGTTCGGCGCGATCGCGGGCGTAATCATGGCGGTCTTCGTGGCCAGCGCTTTCTTCTCGCTGATGGGCTACGCCCGGGCGGCATCGCTCAGTCCCGAGGCCCCGATGCGTCCCGGCGTGGTCATGACGGCGACCGTCCTTACGTCGTCCGGCGGGCACGGGTCGGGTGACGTTCTGACCGCTCGATTGACCGGCTTGGCCGGCGTGCGTTCAGTTCTTCCGGTTCGCGAGGTCGTCCTCACCGAGGGCGCGGACGTCGTCCTATACGCTTGGATCGTCCGATGCGACCAGCTCTTTGACGGAGTCGATGCCGGCGCCCTGCAGCTGCCCGGTGCTCAGTGCGGCGGTGCGTCCGTCCACACCTTATCCGCTGCCGCCAGGGTCGCCGGCTCCACCTTCACGGTCTCGCCCGCGATCACCAGCGACACGCCATCCGACTCAGGCGCTCGGCCTTCGGCTCAGCTCCAGATCGAGTCCGGCCAGGTTCAATCGCTCGTTGTCGGATCGACGGACCGCATCCGCGGCTTGCCAGACCTCCTGATCGATCCGGGCGTTCTCGGCACCGCGGCCGATCGATTCCCGATCACGGTGCTCTTCGTCAATACCGACGGCACGGCTGCCGCTGCGGAGCGAGTCCGCGCCGCTATCCAGGGTTACGAGCCGCTTGTGCCGGTATATCTCGCCGACGATCCTATGGAGCAGGTGCCGCAATATGCTGAGGTGGGCCGCATCGTCGGCCTGGGCTTGATCGGTTCGCTGGCTCTGGCAGGCTGCAGCCTTGCCGTGGCCACGATCACCGGTCTGCTCGAGCGGCGCCGCCAGTTCGCGCTCCTACGAGCCGCCGGGATGCCCATCTCGCGGCTCCGAGTGCTGGTGCTTCTTCAGGCAGGCGTGCCACTCATCGCCGTCTCCGCCGCCAGCTCCCTGCTGGGTGTGGTCGTGGCTCAGGGCGTCCTGCGAGTAGCCTACGTCGGTGCGGTGCCGCTCCCCGACGCCTCGCTGCTGGCCGTGTTGGGTGCGAGCCTGGCGGTGGCCATGGGCGTGGTCGCGGCCACCTTGCCCGCGGCAGATCGGCTGACGCGGCCGCAGTCGCTCAGGAGTGAATAGCGTAAGCCGGCGCGCGCCCCCCGGTATGACTCCGGTCTGAGCACTCGAGACTCGTTGTGGCGGGTCGCGCCTGATAACATCTGCAGTTCCCGGAACGGCCCGGATCTGATGGGCTGCCCTCCATAGGCCGTGAGGCCGGGCACAGCCGAGGAAAGGCGAACACGATTTCGATGTCGAAGGTCAAGCGGCGCCGCCGCAGGGGCGGCCTATTGCGGGCTCTGCGATGGCTTGCCTTCGTGCCCGTGGCCAGCCGCGTCCCGATGTACGCTCGGCTGGTCTGGTCGCTGGTCCTCGACGAGCGCGTGCCGGCGAGCCGCAAGGCGGTGCTGGTCGGCGCGGCCGGCTACGTGCTGCTGGGTCGAGATTTGATCCCGGAAGAGATCCCGATCCTGGGTGGGCTCGACGACCTGGCCGTGGTGGTCCTGGCCATCGAAGTCTTCTTCGACGGCATCGAGGACGACCTGCTCGAGGAGAAGCTCGACGAGCTTTGCATCGACCAGGAAGCCTTCCGGCGCGACATCGACCAGGTGCGCCGCCTTACGCCCGCCCCGGTTCGGCGCATCATCCGCAGGCTGCCCGACGCGATCGACGCGGCGGGGCAGCTCATCAGCAGAAGCAAGATCGGGCCGCGGGTTCGATCGTGGATCGTCAAGGAGGAATCGTTCGCGTGAAGGTCATTCTGATCGCCGACGTCGATAAGCTCGGCAAGAGCGGCGAGATGAAGGATGTCGCCGACGGTTACGCCCGCAACTTCCTGGTCGCCCGGAAGCTCGCCGTGCCGGCCGCCGGAGGCGCATTCCGCGCCTGGCAGCACGACATCGCCAGCCGCGAGGAGAAGCGCCAGCGCGAGCGCGAGGATGCCGAGATTGCGGCTACTCGCATCGGCAGCACGACTCTCACCATGGGTGTGAAGGTTGGCGAAGGCGGCAAGCTGTACGGCTCGATCACCGCCAAAGACATTGCCGACGCGCTCGGTCGCCGCGGCATCGTCGTAGACCGGCACAAGGTGGATCTGCCCGATCCGCTGAAGTCGCTCGGGACGTACAAGGTGGCGATCAAAGTCTTCGCGGGGATGACGCCGGAAGTCACGATCGTCGTCGAACCTAAGGGATAGCCGCTTAGGGGGCGGCCGTTCGGGCGGCCGATAGCGTCGTTGCTCCCTGCGCTCCTCGCTCACAGGCCTTTGGGCCTGCTCGCTCCGGTGCTCGCTCGCACCTAGCTCTCGACGCGCCGGAACGGCCGCTTCTGGTTGGGGCGGCCGTTCGGGCGGGCCTGGGCGTCGTTGCCGGCTGGGCCGCCTGACTTCGCCGAGCCCTGTTGCGGGAGCTCCGGCCGTTTCTCGCCGCGCGCGGCCCGGGATAGCACCTCGCCCCATATCGGGATTTCCCGCCATTTTTCTCTGCGCCCGGGATGCTACCGTTCCCGATGACAGGGACCGTTGGGAAGGGGAGCTGGGGATGGGGATCGATGCAGGGGCGTTCGCGCCGCTAGCCGCTTATGGCTTGAGCAAACGATTCAAGCGGAAGGTCGCGCTCGACCGGGTCGACCTGTCGGTGCCGGCAGGCAGCGTGACCGCTCTCGTTGGGCCAAACGGTGCCGGCAAGACCACGCTCCTGCGGGTCTGCATGGCTTTCGAGCGGCCGAATGCGGGCCACGTCGAAGTGGACGGCGTGGACCCGTGGAAGCATCGAAGTGCTGCTCTCCGACGCGTCGGGTACGTGCCACAGACTCCGGCCGTGTACCGCGGCCTCACCGTCGAGGATCACCTGGCGATGGCTCGCAGCCTCCATCCGGGCTTCGATGTCGACTACGCCAGACGGCGCCTCGACCAGCTCGCCATCCCGCTCGATCAGCGCGCCGACACGCTGTCCGGCGGCCAGGGCGCGCAGCTCGGGCTCGCCATCGCTCTGGGGACGCGGGCCAAGATCCTGCTGCTCGACGAGCCGCTCGCCAATCTCGATCCCCTGGCGCGCCGCGAGTTCATCCAGGTTCTGCGCGACGCCATTCGATCGGACGGCTCGACCGCCGTCCTCTCGTCTCACATCGTCACCGACGTCGAGGAAGCCTGCGACCGGCTGACGATCCTGGGCGGCGGCAAGGTTCTGCTCGATTGCCCGCTCGAAACCGCTCGAAAGGCTCACCGGCTGACCGACTCCGACTCGCCGCCCCCGGGAGCGACGGCCGTTGGCTCGTTCGCCGGAAAGGGCACGAAACGGCTGACGCTGTGGCGGCTGCCTGAGGGCGAGCCTGCCGACGCAGGCGCGGAAGTGGGTGCCGACTCGGGCGACAACGCCAGCCTCGAAGACGTCGTTCTCGGCTACCTTGCCGCGGGGCGAGGCACCTTCGGCCTGCAGCTCAACTGAGGGGGACGCGATGCTCACCAGAATTCGCTTGACCCTCAAGCAGCATCGATTCGAGACGATCGCGATTGTCGTCGTCTCACTTGGGGTCGCCGTTGCGGCCCTGATCGAGGCCTACAGGATCAGTTCGTTGGGCGTGCCCCTCTCATGCTTCAGCGGCACATACGACTACTCGGGGAACGGCCCTGGGATCTACTCAGCCGGCGCGCACTGCCAGCTGCTCATGGATTCGTTCAACGGGCTGCGATGGGGCCTGGATGCGAATCTGGTCCAGCTCCTACTCGTGCTGGTGCCGCTGCTCGCGGGGATCGTCCTTGGCGCCCCGCTCGTCGCTCGTGAGCTCGAGCAGGGGACGGCCCCGCTTTCCTGGGCTCTTTCGGGCTCGCGCCGCCGCTGGCTCCTGGGGAAGGTGCTGGCGGGGGTCGTGCTGCTCGTGCCCACGATGCTGGCTGTGGGCCTGGCCGCCGACGTGCTCGAGGGCGCTCTCGACCCCGGAGTCAACATAAACGCCGTGTTCCAGAACTACCTGAGCCGCGGCTTCATCGACGTCTTCTGGGCGCTCGCGGCGTTCGCAGGGACTTTCGC
>CABEAA010000067.1_pt1 | contig 18791 bp, 15 predicted proteins | sample 3132281 | NCBI WGS metagenome assembly CABEAA01 (sample SAMEA5534341, study PRJEB31848) | metagenome | biome: tundra; feature: field; material: soil | place: USA | collected 2013-05 | depth 0.45 m
GACCTCCTCCGCCGCCAGCGTGGGGACCGCCGCCGCCCGCGTGGGGACCCGCTCCGTGGTGGCCTGCGCCCGTCGTAGCTCCTCCGCCCGACGTGCTGGAGCCGAGACTGCGCCACCCGATCGCCGGTCGATCGACCTTCAGTCTCGCGGGTAGGGCCGCACCCAGGCTCTACGCTGCGGGCTGGATCCTGACGATAGCCGGCCTCGCGGCTCTGATCGCGTTGATCGCGGCCGCAACGGCGGGCGTCAAGCTCGGGCTTCCGTCTCTCGTCGGCCTGGCGATCGTCGAGGTCACGATCATGTCGCTGGCCGCCGGCCTGATTGCTGCTGCCGCTGCCCAAGCGCTGCAACGGCGGGCCGACGGTTGGCAGGACTACTTCGGCCCATCCCCGTTCCTCGTTACCGCGGCCCTCATCCTGCTTCTGAGCGGACTGCCACTGCGAACTGTCCTCTCCCACCTCGGGATCGACGTCGAGTCGGCGGGCGGGTCGCTGTTGGGGCTGCTCGTATACCTGATCGGATACGTGGCGATGGTCCACTTTCTCGTGGTGCGCACCGGGGCCCTGTCCTGGCATGACGTCGTCCGACCGAGGCTGCTGGCCGCGGGCCCGGACGACGTATCGATCGGGCAATTCGGGCCGATCAGCGACGAGGATCGCCTGAATGCCACGCCCGCCGGAGAGCGGCTCCTCAAGGACGTCGGATGGGCGCTCCTGCTGCTGATCCCGGTGATCGTCGCCACGATTCTGCTGCTCGCCGTGCTCATGACGGTGCTCGGGCTGACGAGCGACGACCTCGCGCCGTCGTCACCGGTTCCGGCTGCGACGAGCCTCCTGGATCGCCTCTATGCCTTGATCGCGGTTGCCGTGGTCGCCCCGATCGGCGAGGAGATCTTCTTCCGCGGGTTCGCCACGAACGCCTGGGCGCGGTCGTTGAAGCGGCACCGCGCCATTCTGCAGGCTGGCCTCTTCTTCGCCTTCATCCACGTCGTCAACGTCGATGTGGGCGATGCCGGCACCGCCCTCAGAGTGGCTCTCGTCGCCTTCGGAGGTCGTGTCCCGGTCTCGATCGCGCTTGCCTGGCTGTACGTCCGGCGGCGCTCGATCTTCGCCTCGGGCGCGCTCCATTCCGCCTACAACGGATCGCTCGTGATCATTGCCTGGCTCGCGGCGAGCGCCGTCTCGTAAAGCCGCAGTGAAGCCGCGGTTGGTCGGCCGATAAGCGGCGCCGCGTAGTCTCCTCCTCGTTCCCGGTTGTCGGACGGCGGGAGGAATCGGCGGGCTTCCGTCGTCCGGCTCCGGGGGCGATTACCGATGGCGACCCCTGCAAGATGGACCCAGAGCTTACCGGTGCGGCAGACGAGCAGAACTTCCCAGGAACACGCGGAGTCCCCGGCCGCCCGCGGTCGCGGCCCCGGCCCCGGCCCCAGCGCCGGCCGGCAAGTCGAGCTCGGCCGTCGAGCCGCCGAAGGTACGACCGCGGACCTGGAGTCGGCACTCTCGGCGGAGCGTCCGAGAGAACGCCTTGCGGCCCACGGTGCAGCGGCGCTCAGCGTCGTCGAGCTGATCGGGGTGCTGTGGGGCTCGGGCATCCATGGCACGAGCGCAGTCGACGCCGCATCGGACGCCCTGCGACGCCACCAAAGCCTGATCGGGCTGGCCCGCGCCACGGACGTTGAGCTGGAGGCCGTGCCGGGCGTGGGTCCGGTCCGGGCGGCCCAACTGGCGGTCGCGTTCGAGCTGGGACGGAGGGTCGTGGCCGACTGGCCCGCGGGCCGCTGGACCGTGCGTTCCCCCCGCGACGTGGGAGAGAGGATGGTCCCGCTAATGGGTTACCTGGAGCGGGAGGAGTTGCGCGTGGTGCTGCTGAACACGCGCAACGTCGTCCTTCGTCTGGTGACCGTGTATCAGGGCAACGTGTCGTCGAGCCTGGTCCGTATCGCGGAGCTCTTCCGAGACGCGGTCCGGCTCAACGCTACGGGTGTGATCCTCATCCACAATCATCCTTCGGGTGACACGACCCCGAGTCCCGACGACCTGCGCCTGACCGCGGAGGCTCTGGCCGCCGGCAGGCTCCTGGACATCCAGCTGCTCGACCATCTCATCGTCGCGGGCGACGGCTTCGTGTCACTCCGGGATCGCGGAGTGGCCTTCGACCGCAACTCCTGAGTAGCCGCCACGCGTCTTCGAGAGGCGTTCCAGCAAACGGACGGGGCCGCCTGGACAGCGGCCGGGTATACTGCTGGCGCTTTCCGGGCCGGTGCGGCCCGCTGGACCGTCCCTGCGGAAAGAAGGGGACCAACCATCGGGGTGCCGGAGCGACAAGCCCGCCCGGTCGCTCGGATTACCCAGACCCGTCTTCCCACTCCCCAGCGCGGGATCGTCATCACGAGGAAGGAACCTCCTCGCATCATGTTCGGCATTCATGCCCTGCTCGGCTTCTTTTCACGAGACATCGGGATCGACCTCGGCACAGCCAACACGCTCGTGACGGTCCGTGACCGCGGAATCGTCATCAGCGAGCCGAGCGTCGTCGCGATCGACACCAGGACCAAACGTGTCCTCGCAGTCGGCGCCGAGGCCAAGCGGATGCTCGGCAGAACTCCCGCGAGCATCACCGCGGTGCGGCCCCTGCGCGATGGCGTCATCAGCGACTTCGACGTCACCCAGGAGATGATCGCCTACTTCGTTCGCAAGGTGCACGACCGCGTAGGGATGGTCCCACGCCCTCGGATGCTGCTGGGGATTCCCTCGGGCGTGACCGAAGTGGAAAAGCGAGCGGTCCGCGACGCGGCTATGAACGCCGGCGCGCGCTGGGCCGGGTTGATCGAAGAGCCCATGGCCGCGGCAATCGGGGCCGGCCTGCCGGTGGCCGAGCCGACTGGCAGCCTGATCGTCGACATCGGCGGCGGAACCACGGAAGTCGCGGTCATCAGCCTCGGCGGGATCGTCGTGAGTCGCAGCATCCGCATCGGTGGCGATGAGATGGACGTGGACATCGTTGCCTATGCCCGTCGCGAGTACAACCTCTTCCTGGGCGAGCGGACCGCCGAAGACATCAAGATCGCCATCGGATCCGCGGCGCCCGGCGATTGGGACGCGCAGCGTGTCACCCTGCGCGGCCGCGATCTGCTGACCGGCCTGCCTCGCAGCGTCGAGGTGGGGGCGGAGCAGATTCGCGAGGCGATCGAGCCCTCCGTCGCGCTCATCGTCGAAACGGTCAAGGACACGATCGAGGAGACGCCCCCCGAGCTCGTCGCCGACATCATGGACCAGGGCATCGTGCTCGCCGGTGGCGGAGCGCTCCTGGCCGGACTCGATCGGCGCATCTCGGAGGCAACTCAGATGCCAGTCCATATCGCCAACGACCCGCTGACCTGCGTGGTCCGAGGTACCGGCGTGGTCCTCGAGTCGCTCGACGTGATGCAAAACGTCCTGGTGGCGGACACGTACGCCCGCCCGCCTCGATAGACTCGCGCTCGCGGTCAGCATGAACGCTCCCCGACCCGTCAAACGCCGGGCACGCAGGCAGTGGACCGCCTTCGGCATCCTTTTCGCCATAAGCGTGGTCCTGATGGGCACGTCCGGAACGAGCGCCGCGAGCGACGTCGAGTCGGGCTTCAACTACGCGATGCAGCCACCGGTGATATGGCTGAACCAGACGGCCGACACCCTGGGCTCTTATTGGTCGGCGTTCACTCAGATCGACAGGCTTCGGACCGAGAACGACCAGCTCCGCCAGGAGAACGAGAAACTTCAGGAAGAGCTAGCCCGTATGCCCGCCATCTCCCAGCTCAACATCGACTGGACGAAGATCTCCGAGGCACAGCAGTCGCTGGCTTATGCGAGCACGCCAGCGCGAGTGATCATCCGCGACCTTTCGGGCGTTCGGGCGCGCACTTTCATCCTGGACAAGGGCAGCGACGACGGCGTCGAGGTCAACCAGGTCGTGATCACAGCCGGCGGAGCGCTTGTCGGCATGGTCCAGTCGGTTGGGGGGACCGTGTCACAGGTGCTCCTGCTCAACGACCCCGCAAGTGTGGTCGTAGGCAAGGAAGTGCAATCCTCGGCGATCGGCACGATCAGGGGCCAGGTCGGCGGAATCTTGCTCATGGCAGACGTCGACGCTTCGCAAACTCTAGACAAGGGAGCCGAAGTCGTGACCGCCGGCGAATCGATCCCGGGCACGGATGCCCGCTCGCCCTATCCGCCCGCATTACTGATCGGGCAGATCGAGAGCGTCTCCAACGATCCCAACGCCGTCGTGAAGAGTTGCTACATCAGCCCCGCGGCCGACTTCGCCAACATCAACTACGTGCTGGTCATCACCGGCTACAAGGGCGGGATCCCACTGGGAACGCCGGCTGCGAGAGGTTCACAAGCGCCGGGGTCGTCGGCCAGTCAATCTCCGACGTCCAGTCAGACCTCCAAGCCAGGGCCGCCGGCGTCCCCGAGCGCCTCTCGCTGATGCGGGTCGACTTCGCTCCACAGCTTCGCGGCAGCCGAACAATTCAACCTGATACGCTCTCGGAAACGACGCAACTGGAGTCGCAGTGAAGGGCCTCGTGCTCGCGGGGGGAACGGCCACCCGTCTCTTTCCGCTCACCATCGTCACCAACAAGCACCTTCTGCCGATCTACGACCGGCCGATGATCTACTACCCCATTGCCACCCTGGCCGGAATGGGCATCCGCGAGGTGATGGTGATCGTCGGCGGCAAGAGCGTCGGCGACGTGGTGGAGCTCCTCGCCGACGGAGAGCACTTTGGCCTGGACCTCACGTACCGGTATCAGCGCGGCGCTCTGGGCATCGCCCATGCGATCGGCCTTGCGCGCGACTTCGTCGGCGACGACGCTTTTTGCTGCGTGCTCGGCGACAACGTGCTTCTCGGGCCCGACCTGGCGGATCTCGCCCAAAAGTTCGAGACCGGGCCCTGGGGGGCGGGCACCTTGCTCTACGAGGTGGCCGATCCCAGTCGTTTCGGGGTCGCGGAGTTCGACGCCGTTGGGAACGTCATCGGATTCGAGGAGAAGCCCGCGCAGCCCAAGAGCAACCTGATCCCGATCGGCGTGTACTTCCTGAGGCCGAGCGCCTTTGACCTCGTGAACCAGCTCGTGCCGTCGGGGCGCGGCGAGCTCGAGATCACCGACCTGTTGAACCGCTACTTGCCCGGCAGCCTGTTCACGCCCCGCTACGAGGGCGAGTGGACGGACGCGGGCACGGTGTCGTCGCTTCTGCGGGCAGCCGAGCTGGCCGAGCAGCAGTCCCACGCCGGCGCCCTACCGGCCCCGCCGGCAAGGCCGGTCTCGTGACGGAGGCGAGCGGCTCGAGCAACGGGGAGCCGCGCTTCCGCGGGGAGCCCCGCTTCCGGCGACTGCTCGTCACCGGCGGAGCGGGCTTCATCGGCTCGTGCTTCGTCCGGGACGTACTGGCGCGACGCGACGGGACCACGATCACCGTGCTGGACAAGCTCACCTACGCGGGCAATCGCGCCAATCTCGCGCCGGTCGAGGCGGACACGGAGCAAGCGGCCCGGTTCCGCTTCGTCCAGGGCGACATAGCCGATCCGGCCGTGGTCGCGCCCCTCGTCGCGGAGGCGGATGCGATCGTCAACTTCGCCGCCGAGTCGCACGTCGATCGCTCCATCCTCGAGCCGGTGGACTTCCTCCGAACCGACGTCGTGGGCGTGCAGGTTCTGCTCGAAGCCTGCCGGATCGAGCAGCAGCGGACCCTGGCCGGGGAGCGGCCGGCGGCCCCTCGATTCCTGCAGGTCTCCACCGACGAGGTCTACGGTTCGGTCGAGATCGGCGCCAGTCGCGAGGGCGACCGCCTCGAGCCCCGGTCGCCATATTCCGCGGCCAAAGCCGCCGGCGAGCTGCTCGCTCACTCCTATTTCGTCACGTACGGTCTCGACGTGGTCGTTACCCGCGGCTCCAACACATACGGGCCGTACCACTACCCCGAGAAGCTGATCCCGCTCTTCGTCACGAACGCGCTCGACGACCAGCAGCTGCCGCTATACGGCGACGGCCTGCAGCGCCGCGACTGGCTGTACGTGGCCGACCACGCCGGCGCGATCGGGCACGTCCTCGAGCACGGTGGGGCCGGCGAGATCTACAACGTGCGGGGCGGCAACGAGCACACCAACCGCGAAGTCGTCACGACCCTCCTCGAGCTGCTCGACAAGCCGTGGTCGCTCGTGCGCGAGGTCCAGGATCGGCCGGGCCACGACCGCCGCTACGCGCTCGACGGCTCCAAGCTCGCCGCCCTGGGCTGGACGAGCCGGGTCACCTTCGAGGCCGGGCTCGCGGAAACCGTGCGCTGGTATTGCGACAACGAGTCGTGGTGGCGCCCCATCAAGTCGGGCGAGTTCGAGAGCTACTATCGCCGCCAATACGGAGCCAGGCTCGCCGGTTCGAGCGAAGCGGCCCGATGAGCCGATTTCGCTGATGCGCGTCGCAATCACCGGCGCGGGCGGGCGGCTGGGCACCGCGCTGGCAGAAGCTCTCCGAGATGCAGCGTTCGCCGACGACATCTTGCGCTGGGACATCCCGGACCACGACCTCGACGACCCAGCTTCGGCTGAGAGACTCGTCGGCCAGTTCCGTCCCGACGTCGTCGTCCACACGGCGGCCTGGACTGACGTCGACGGCTGCGCCCGGGATCCCGTGCTGGCAATGCGCCGCAACGGCACGGCCGTCGGCGAACTGGCTGAATCCTGCGTGCGCCACGGCGCAGGGCTCGTAACGATCTCGACGAACGAGGTCTTCGACGGCCTCAGGACCGATGGCCGTCCCTACCTGCCAGACGACCGGCCGAACCCCGCCAATCCCTACGGCGCGGCCAAGCTCGAGGGCGAGCGGGCCGCGCGGGCCGCTTACGGAGCGACGAGTGAGCAATTCGCCCGGGCCGCGAGGCGGCTATCCGACAGGCCCGTAGCGGCGATGCCGCCACTCGCGATCGTGCGGACAGCCTGGCTATTCGGCCCTCCCGGCAACGACTTCCCGGCGAAGATCGTCGCGGCGGGACGTCGCGCCTTGGCCGATGGCTTGCCGCTCAAAGTTGTAGCCGACGAGATCGGCACGCCCACCTATGCACCCGATCTCGCGCGGGCCATCGTCGCTCTGCTGCGAGAAGCGGCCGACGCTGGGCTGGGGGCATTGGCCGGAATACATCACCTCGTGAACGTGGGCCAAGGGTCGCGGGCCGAGTGGGCGCGGGCGGTATTGACGCTAGCCCGGGTCGACGTGCCGACTGAAGACGTCCCAATGACCACGTGGCCTCGGCCCTCGACGCCGCCCCTGTGGGGAGTCCTCGAAACCACGCCGCTCCCCCGAGGAGAGCGGCTTCGACCCTGGCAAGAAGCGCTGGCCGAGTACCTGGCCGCGTCCAGCTCAACCGGGCCGGGCCCGATCGGGAGGAGCGATTCGTGACGGAAACCCGGGAATCCCAGTTGCGCGGCGTCCGCTACGGGAAGCTGAACCGTTTGGCCGACCTGCGCGGGTCGTTCGTCGAGCTATGGCGAGAATCGTCGTTCGGCGAGTTGAGCCAGGAAGCCACGGGCCTCCCCCACGCCAGGTTCGCGCAGGCCAACCTTTCCACTTCCGCGCAGGGGGTGCTGCGAGGCTTGCACTACCACCGTCGCCAGCTCGACTTCTGGACGGTGGTTTCGGGACGTGCCCTCGTTGCCCTGGTGGACGTGCGGCCGGTGCTCGCGGATCCTGGGGCTCATGCCATCGTCGAGACGCGCGAGTTGGGCGAGACCGAGACGGTCACGATCCCGACCGGAGTGGCCCACGGCTTCCTCGCCATCGAGCCGCTGCAACTGCTCTATCTGGTCACGAACGAATACGACGGCAGCGACGAACTGGGCTTCGCCTGGGACGATCCCGCCGTGGGTGTCGAGTGGCCGATCGTGCCCGGAACCCCCGACGGCAGACCGATTCTGTCCGACCGCGACGGCTCCAACCCAACGCTCGCTGAGCTCGTGGGGCAGCTCAGGGACAGGCAGAAGTAATCGCGCGAACAGGACGGCAGTCGGGCAAGGTGCCTATGATGGGCGTCGCCATGGCTCCGCACCTAACTCGCCACAAGACCACCGGACCACGGCGCACCGCCCTCAATCTGACCTCGGGGTCCTGGGACCAAGGCACGATTGTCACGGGTGAGGCCAGGTAGCAGGCTGGACCTACTACCACAACCCGGTTCTACCGATCTCCGGCGCCGGGCCGCCTGCCCCATCAGCCTTTGCTGCTGGAGCCCATAGGGAGATACCGTGATGCGAAGGCTCACCCTTGCGTTCGCGGTTGCAATGCTCGTCGCAACCACCGGACTCATCGCCACTGCAGTGCCCACCACGGCTGCAAGCAATACCAAAGTCGTAATCGTCGTCGGCGCCGTCGACGCGAACACAGTCGGCTGGGAGAGCGGTGCCGATGGCGCAGCGAACACGTTCGCCCAGTACACGTCCAACATAACGAAGGTCTATTCGCCGAATGCCACGTGGACAGCTGTCCAGGCGGCCGCCAAGGGCGCCAACATCCTGGTGTACGTGGGCCACGGCAGCGGCTTCCCCAACCCGTACGTCGGCTACCTCCAGCCCAACGGCGACAATGGCATGGGTCTCAACGCCACGGCCGGAAATGGCAATTCGAACACGAAGTATTACGGCGAGAACTACATGGCCCAGCTGGCGCTGGCACCGAACGCCGTAGTCATTCTCTGGCACCTCTGCTATGCCTCGGGCGACAGTGAATGGGGCATGGCGGGGAGCGACCCGGTGTCGATGCCCAAGGCCCAGACCCGCGTCGACGGCTACGCGTCCGGCTTCCTCCGCGGCGGCGCCAAAGCGGTAATCGCCGATGGCGTCGGCAATATCACGTCATATATCAACGGAATCTTCGGGCGCACCACCACCATCGACAACGTCTGGAAGAGCGCTTCTAACTTCCACAACCATGTAACCGCGTGGCCCAGCACCCGGAACGCCGGGTTCATCTCCCAGATCGACGCGAGCCTCGACAACCCGGCCGCGGACGGAGACGTCTACTACCGCTCCATGGTCTCGGTCCCGAGCCTGTCGACCGACTCGGTGATCACCGGAACGGCGACTCCGACGCCACCCCCGACGCCGTTCGTCAGCCAGACCGGCAGGTACAACCCGCTTCCACCGACGCGCATCATCGATACACGCCCCGGCGCGGTCGGTCCGGCGGGCGCGATCCTGGCGGGCGCATCGTACGGCTACCAGATCACGGGCAAGGGCAACGTCCCAGCGGGTGCTGTCGCGATCACCGCGAACTTGACCGTCACGAACCAGACGGCGCCCGGGTTCCTGTTCGTCGGGCCTACCGGCGACATCCCCAGTTCCTCTACGCTCAACTTCCCCCGCGGTGACGACAGGGCGAACGGCATCACCGTCGCGCTCTCCCCCGCCGGAACGCTGAACATCTATTACGGCGGCCCGGCCGGCGCCAGCACTCACTTCATCATCGACGTCACGGGCTACTTCGTCGGTGGTTCCGGCGACGGCTACGTCCAGTTCGGGCCGCGCAGAATCCTCGACACGCGTACCGGCGCCGGCAACGTCGGCCTCACGGGCAACTTCGTGGCCGGCGCTCCAAGGAAGATCCAGATCTTCGGTGCCGCCGGTCTTCCGACCACTGGCATCGTTGCCGTAACTGGGAACATCACAGCTATCAGGCCGACGGCCAAGGGCTACGTGCTCCTCAGCCCCACGGCGACCGCCGCTCCCACCTCGTCTACGGTCAATCTCCCGGCGGGTGACACCCGAGCCAACAATGTCGTCGTACCGGTGGCCGCCGACGGCACGGTGGCAGCCGTCTTCAGCTCGGCCGTCGCCGGGGCAAACGTAGACCTGGTTCTCGACATCACCGGCTATTTCGTCGCCGCTGGCGGTGCCGACTACCACACGCTCGCGCCTGTCCGGCTTCTGGACTCGCGCAGCGGCACCGGTTTGGCAGGGCCTTTCGTGGCCAACTCGGCCAGGATCCTGCCGGTGTGGGGCACCGGTGGCGTACCGGCCAACGCAGTCGCTATCACCGCCAACCTGACCGTGACTCAGCAAACCTCTCCGGGCTTCGCGGCCATGGGGCCGGCCATCGACGCCTCGACGCTGTTCTCCAACCTCAACTTCCCGGTCGGTGACGATCGGGCCAACAGTGCCACCGTCCCGCTCTCGGCCACTGGCCAGCTTGCGCTGATCTACGTGGCGGCGGGCAGAACGACGGCCCATCTGATCCTCGACGTCGCCGGCTACTACGCCAACCCGACCAGCTAGGACAGCTCCCAGGCGACACCGGGACAACCGCCAAAGACCACTCAGCCACGACAAGTGCGACCGCTCCTCCGAAAAGGAGCGGTCGCACCGCAATCGCCGCCCGAATAGCCACAGACCACTCCGGACCGCTACCATTGGGCGGGCAGGGAGCTACCCTCGCCTCGGACCACGAGGCAAAGATGTAGTCGCGCCACGGGGGCCTTCACGCCCCCCAGACGCGCGAAAGACACGTAGTCGCCTCAGGTGACTGCCGTCGATGAGGTGCAGAAATGCTGATCGAACGGCCGCCCGCCCCGTCACATGGCCGCCGGCATCAGGCGCATGGCAAGCCTTTGCTCCGCGTCTTCCTATCCTTCTCGCTCGTATTGGCCGCAGTAGCCGGCGGGTCTCCATATGCCCCGGCGGCCGCGGCAGCGGGCCAGAGCATCGGCGACGGCTTCGGCGACCCTCCGACGATCCAGTACCAGCAGGCCAGGGAGCATGCCGGCGACAAGACCACATTCGTCCCGGGCGACGCCGTCACGGTCCCGTACCGGCCGCGTCACGGCGATACCGCGAAGATCGATGGCAAGGCCGCGGTTGCGCTCCCGGCGGGGTTGGCGAGTGGCCGGGCCATGGCTAGGAGCCCGAAGGGCTCAATCCGGGCCGTGCCGGATGCCACCGCGGCTTCGTTCCGGCTCGATGGCGGCGGGGTTGAGGCCACGCTCGCACTGGCCCAGGCGGCTCCCGCCTCGGCCAACGTTCTCCGGCGCGAGGTCTACGGATACCTGCCGTACTGGGAGTCCGGGGCCGTATCGACCCTCAACTACGCCGTTCTCTCGACAATCGCCTACTTTGCCGTCGACGTCGATGGCAGCGGCAACCTGGTGAAGTCCGGCTCGGGCTGGTCGGGCTGGACGAGTTCCTGGTTGACGGGCGTGATCAACGCTGCCCACTCGCACAGCACGCGAGTGGCGCTGACCGTCGAGTCGTTCGCCTGGACCAGCGGCGAAGCTTCCGTGCAGACCGCCCTGCTTTCGAGCGCGCCGGCCCGGGCCAACCTGGTTGCGCAGATCGTCGGTGCGGTCACCGACCGGGGCGCGGATGGGGTTTCCCTCGACTTCGAGCCCATCGCATCGGGCCAGAAGGACAACTTCGTAACCTTCGTGAGGGCGCTGCGCGCCGCTCTCGACGCCTCTCATCCCGGCTATGAGATCGTGTTCGCCGCCACCGGTTACATCGCCAACTACGATCCCGCGAACCTGCTGGCGCCCGGAGCCGCCGACGCCGTATTCATCATGGGTTACGACTTCCGAACCGGACTCGCTCCTACGGCCGGTTCGACCTCGCCGCTCACGAGCCCCACGGTCTACGACCTGACGAACGCTGTCAACGCCTACAAGGCCAAGGTGCCGGCCTCGAGCATAATCCTGGGTCTGCCCTGGTACGGGATCGCGTTCTCCACGCCGTCCAACGCTCCAAACGCATACAACCAAAGCGGCGACGCATGTCCGGGCGGCACTTTCCTGGCCGCCACTTCCGTCACATACAGCTCGGCGGCGGCGCTGGCCGCAACAAACGGTCACTTCTACGACTCCGTCGAACAGTCGGCCTGGACCGCCTACCAGCTTGGCGATGGGGCGTGCCAGACGTGGCGCGAGCTGTACTTCGACGACGCTCAGTCGCTCGCGGCCAAGTACGACATGATCAACAACCAGGACCTGCGTGGGGCGGGCATCTGGGCGCTCGGCTACGACACCACCACCAACGATCTCACCAACGTTCTCGCGGACAAGTTCCTGATCGGCATCAGCAACCTCAGCGTTGGGGTTCCCGGCATGGCGCCGTCAGGCACGGGGATCGACCGGGGCCGCGTCTTCTCCCCTGACGCCGACGGAATACACGACACCATGCCGGTCCACTGGACCAACGAAATGGCCTTCGACGATGTCCTGGTCTCGGTCTTCGCCGCCAATGGCGCCCTGTCGGGTTCGATCGACCTCGGCGCGCAGCCCGCCGGCGCCCGGTCGCTGGATTGGAACGGCAAGGTGGACGGCGGTTCCGCCCCGCTCCCGGACGGTCAGTACATGATCCAGGTCCGTGGCAGCGTCGGCTCCGCCGTGTTCTACGCGCCATCGCCGGCACCGTTCACTGCCGCCCAGACGGCCGGCTTCGGCGTGATCGTCGACACGACGCCGACCGGAACCTATTACCCCTTGGCGCCCGTCCGAATTCTCGACTCGCGCATCGGGCTGGGCCTCTCGGGAAGCCTGGTGTCGGGCCAGGCGCGCTCCTTCGCCGTGGCCGGAGCGCATGGCGTGCCGGCGAACGCAATCGCCGTGACCGGCAACCTGACCGTCACCCAGGCCACGGCGTTGGGCTGGGTCCGGCTCGGCTCTTCCACCGCGGGCGCGAACTCCACGATCAACTTCAAGGCCGGGGACGAGCGCGCCAACGGCGTCACCCTCGGTCTCGCAGCGGACGGAACCCTTAGCGTCCTTTACTCGTCGTCGACCGGAAAGGGCGGCGTTCACGTCATCTTCGACCTCACGGGCTACTTCGTCCGAGATGCCAACGGAGCCACCTTCGTGCCGGTCACGCCTACGAGAGTGGTCGATACGCGGCTGAAGCAGGGCATAGCCGGGCCTCTGGTCGCAAACAAGGCCGTCGTGTTCGGGGTCGCGGGTCTGGCCGGAGTGCCGGGCAACGCGACCGCCGTTACCGGCAACGCCACTGTTACGAGCATGACCGGCGCCGGCTACGTCTCCGTCGCCCCGAGCTTCGTTCCGGGCACCGCCCCGGGTACGTCGACGGTCAACTTCCCGGTGGGCGACACGCCGGCGAACAACCTCGTCGTCCCGCTGGCCGGAGGGCAGCTGCAGGTCGAGTACGTGTCAAAGGCCGGTGCCTCCGCGCAGTTCATCTTCGACGTAACGGGCTATTTCGTACCCGGGCTCTCCGGCGCCACGTTCGTTCCCCTGGCACCGGCGCGTCTGGTCGATAGCCGGACTGGGCTCGGCTTCACGGGTCCGCTCGGTACGGGCTCCGGGGCCACGGTCGCGGCCAGCGGTCGCGCGTCGATCGATCCGGTCGCCGTCGCCGTGGTTGGCAACCTGACCGTGACGGCACAGACATCCCCCGGCTGGCTGGCCGCCGAGCCTGCGCAGGCCACCACCACCTCGACCTTGAACTTCCCGGTCGGGGACGATCGGGCCAACGGATTCGTCAGTCTGTTCGGGACCAACGGTTCCCTGACGATCACCTACGTGGGCGGTGTCAAGACCGCCAGGACGCAATTCGTGGTCGATGTGATGGGCTACTACCGCTGACCCGGCCGGACCTTCCGGGCGCATCGCCTACACTCTCCGGCATGTCCTCCTCGCTTGCGGTCGAGCGACCGCTCCGTAAGAACGTGCGTGTCGTCATCGACCTGCGCCCGCTTCAGGAACCCGATCGGGCCCCCTTGACCGCCGCTTATCTCCGGAATCTGTTGCGTGGATTCGCGGCGGAGTCGGTCGAGGGCGAAAGTTTCGTGGCCCTCCTCTCGCTGGGCCTGCCGGACCCAACCGAGGCGCTCCCCGATCTCCCGGTAGTCAGCCGGCGCTGGCTGCCGCCGACGAGACGGCTGGGAGCCGGAGCGATGACGCTCGATCCGTTCATGCTTCGGGGCGCCACCATTCGAGCGGGCACAGGGTCCGAAGCGGCCGCCGTCTACCACGTCGCCGGGACGAGTCTGCCGTTCGCGCCGGGGATGCCGGTCGTGGCCACGCTCCTGGACCTGGCGCCGTGGGAGTTGCCACACGTCTACCAGGCGAGCCCCGCGGCGCGCTTCGGTGAGCGGCTCCGCGCTCGGATGCTTCGGGATGCCGCGGCCATCATCGTCGGCACGAGCACCGTCGCACGGACCGCCGCGCGTTCGCTCCACCTGCGACCCGACCGCGTCCGAGTCATACCACTCGCCGCCGACCCGATCCTGTCGGCCATCTGCGACGACCCGGAGTCGCTCGCGGCTTCGCTTTCGCGGGAGGTTCAGCGCCTGGACCTGCCCGATCGCTATTTCGTGACCCTGGGCCGGTACGACGCCCGAGCCGACATCCCGACACTCCTCGACGCACTGGCCCTGCTGAGTCGCCAGAAGAGGCCGGCATCGCTCCCCGCCGAGTGCCTCTGGCCGCCTGCCGTCGCCCTCGCCGGAGCGAGCGTCGAAGACAGGGCGGCGCTGGCCCGGGCCGCTGCTCGGCGCGGTCTGGAGGGGCGCCTGTCCTACTTGCCGCCGTTGCCCCAGGATCGCCTCGCAACCGTGATCGCGGGGTCGCGGGGGGCACTCCGCCCGTCGGTCAGCGACGCGACCGGCTGGTCCGCGCTGGAGGCCATCGCGTGCGGCACTCCGGTGATCGCGAGCGCGGTCGGGGCGCTGCCCGAGATCGTCGGCGCGGCAGGGGTGTTGATCGAGCCGCGCGACCCGGCGCACCTGGCGCGAGCCCTGGAGGCGCTCTGGTGCGACGACACTTTCGACGCACAGCTCCGGGCAGCGGCGGTTGCCGCCCAGGCCAGGCGACCCACGTGGCTGGAGGTGGCAAGACAGACACGAGCGGTGTACGCGGAAGCCTCACTCGCGTCGCAGGCCCCGCCGCTGTAGGCTGGGGCTCGCAGTCGTCGCGGTCCGCTCGGGTCTATCGATCCGAGCCCAACATAGGGGATCAAGGATGACCGACCAGCCGGACAGCGAATCCACAGTCCAGTCCGCGGGCAAGCGCGCTACGCGGCCGAGGCGCAAGATCGCGGCCGAGGTCGCCGCGCCACCGGCCGCCGCGACGCCGGCCGCCGACACCACGCCGGCCGCCGACACCGCCCATGCCGATGCAACCGAAGTCGGCGGGCAGCGGATCGAAGCGACGACCGTCCGCCTCACGCAGGCGGGAGTAGCCGAAGTCGAAGCCGAAACCGTAACCGTCCGCCAGGGCGGTATCGGAGCCGCTTCGGCCGAGGACATCAGCGTCGAGTTCGGTGGCATCGGCCAGGCCAAGGCCGAGGACATCGCCGTCCGCTTGGGCGCCATCGGCATCGCCCGCGGCGAACGTGTCTCGGTAGAGCTCGGCGGGATCGGAATGGCCGTCGGCGGCGACGTGTCCATCGTCCAGGGCGCAGTTCGCGCCGTCGTGGCCCGGGACGTGAAACTCAAGCAGGGACTTGTCGCGACCGTGGTCGCGGGCAACGTCACGATGGACAAGCAGAGCGGGGCGTTCGTGGTGATCGCAAGGACCGTCGAAGGCAACGTTCGTGCGATGCTCGACTGGCGGGGAGCCCTTGCGCTTGGGGCCGGGCTCGGTGTCGCCATCGCCCTGCTGGGTCGCCACAAGAAGAGTTGACGGACGAGCGTCCGTCGCCGGTCCCGGGGCCTCCGGTATACTCAGTGGCCGGCCGAGCGGCGTCCCGAGGATCCCTCCGCCATCATGAAGCCGTCACAGGAGCGCCTCGTGATCGACCCCACCGCGCGGGTCCACGCATCCGCGGACCTGGAATCCGACGTTTCAGTCGGTCCGGGTAGCAGCGTATGGAACCGGGCCGTGCTGCGCACCGGAGCGAGGGTCGGAGCGGAATGCGTCGTCGGGCGTGACGTCTTCATAGACGAAGGCGTGCGGCTCGGAGACCGGGTAAAAGTCCAGAACGGCGCTCTCGTCTATCACGGCGTGACAGTCGGCAACGGCGTCTTCATCGGCCCCGGGGCCATCCTCACCAACGACCGATACCCGCGGGCCGTCACGGCAACGGGCGAGCTGGCGAGGCAGGACGACTGGACCGTCAGCCCGATCGAGCTTGCGGACGGCTGCTCGATCGGCGCAGGCGCCGTCGTCGTTGCCGGAACCCGAGTCGGCCGGTTCGCCACGGTCGGAGCCGGCGCGATCGTCACTCGCGACGTCCCCGACTTCGCTCTCGTCGTTGGGAACCCGGCCCACCGGCTCGGCTGGGTCTGCGCTTGCGGGGCAAGGCTAGCCGACGATACCGGCGTGGACGCTTCCGCCGACCCATCTCCAGACGCGTATCTCGGCTGCGCTCGGTGCGGCCGCGGATACGCCTACAACCCACAGGCCGGATCGCTCGAGGAGCGGACCGACCCGCATCGAGGAGTCCCAGAATGATCCCGCCTGCGCGCCCCGATCTCGGCCCCGAGGAAACGGCGGCCGTCGCCGAAGTCCTCGCCAGCGGCATGATCGCCGGGGGTCGGAAGGTTGCCGAACTCGAGGCCCGCTGGGCCGAGTACTGCGGCGTAAGGCACGCCCTTGCGATGGCCAACGGAACCGTGGCCCTGATGTCGATCTTCGCCGGCCTCGGCCTGGGACCCGGGGACGAAGTGATCACCGTCTCGCACACATTCAACGCCACGGTCAGCTCGATCCTGTACACCGGCGCAACCCCGGTCTTCGTGGACATCGAGCCGGACACGTACCTCATGGACGCCGGACGCATCGAAGCCGCCATAACTGCGCGAACCCAGGCCATCTGCCCCGTCAGCCTGTTCGGCGTGGTTGCCGACATGGACGCGATCCAGGCCATCGCCGACCGCCACGGCATCGTCGTGGTGGAGGACGCGTGCCAGGCCCACGGAGCCCTCTACCGCGGACGGCGGGCCGGCAGCTTCGGCTATGCGGCCTTCAGTCTGTACGGCACGAAGAACATGACCACCGGCGAGGGCGGGTTCATCAACACGAACGACGACCGCCTCGCCGATTGGGTACGGCTCTACCGCAACCAGGGAATGCGGGAGCGCTACCACCACGAAATCCTGGGCTACAACTTCCGCATGACCGACATCGCCGCGGCAATCGGCCTCGTCCAGCTCGACAAGCTGGAGCGCAACACGGCCCGGCGCCAGGCGATCGCCCAGCGCTACGACGAAGCCTTTGCCGACCTTCCCGTGAGCCTTCCGATCTGCCCGGCCGGCAGGACGCACGTCTACCACCAGTACACGCTGGGCGTCGGCGCTGCCCGCGACCAGATCGTGGCCGAAATGAAGGACGCGGGCGTGATCTGCGGCATCTACTACCCGATCCCCTGCCACAAGGCACCGTATGTCATGGAACTCGGGATCGAGGCGAACCTGCCCGTCACCGACGGTGCCGCCGCGGGCAGCATGTCGCTGCCGATGTACCCGGGCCTGACCGAGGTCGAGCAGGACGAGGTGGTCGCGGCGTTCCGGGCCTCGATCCTCCGGCACTCCCAGGCAGTCAGCGGCGGTCGCGCGTGAGTGCGCGCCTGCGGCTCGGTCTGGCGGGCCTGGGCTCGATGGGCCGAAACCACCTGCGCAACATCGCCAACCACCCCGAGACGACGCTCGTCGCCATCGCCGACCCGGAACCGTCGGCGCTCGAAGCGGCAGTCGCCCAGACCCAGGCGCAGGGCTTCGCCGATCCTCTCGAGATGATCGAGAAGGCGCACCTCGACGGTGTCGTCATAGCTGCCCCGACCACCCACCACCTGTCCCTCGCTATGGCAGCCATCGAGAAGGGCATCCCCGTTCTCGTGGAAAAGCCGATCGCAGCCAGCGTCGAAGACGCCCTCACGATCGTCGCCGCCGCGGCCAGGCGCCACGTTCCGGTCCAGGTCGGACATGTCGAGCGATATAACCCCGCCGTCGTCGAGATGGGCAGGTTGCTCCGCGGGGGCGCGCTGCCCGCGATCTACACGGTCCAGAGCCGCAGGGCCGGCCCGTTTCCGGCTCGCATCCGCGACGTCGGGGTCACGATCGATCTCGGAACCCACGACGTGGACATGCTGTCGTGGATCGTCGGCGAGCGCCCCACGCGCGTCTACGCCGAGACGGCGCAGCGAATCCACACGGAGCACGAGGACCTGCTCTTCGGTCTGATGCACTTCCCGTCCGGCGCAACCGGGTTCCTCGACGTGGATTGGCTCACTCCCGTCAAGCGGCGGAACCTGGTCGTAGTCGGCGACAAGGGCATGTTCGAGCTCGACTACCTGACCCAGAACCTGACGTTCACCAGCTCGAACATCGAACGCCCGGAGTTGATCGATGGCTATGCCACGACCTTCAGTGGCAATGTGGCGAAGATCGACGTGAACATCGTGGAGCCGCTCAAGGCCCAACTCGACGAGTTCGTGCGCGTCCTCCGCGGCGGTGGCCGACCGGAAGTTGACGCCGAGGACGGGCTCTGGGCAGTGCGACTCGCCCACGCTCTCCTCATCGCCGCGTCGGAGCACCGCCCGATGGATCTCCCCATGCTGCCCGAGAGGCCCCGCCAGCAATGACAGTCGTCACGCGCCCGACCGGGGTCAAGAGCTCGCTGGGCGGCTCCTACGCACCGTCGATCCGCCCCTGCCGACATGTGCCGGCCCGCTCGGTGACTCCGTGGGTAGCGCAACCGGGGACCGCAGGCCGCGCGGTCGTAGTCGGCGCCGGCAAGATGGGATTGCCGCTGGCCGTCCAGTTCGCTCGCCATGGCTGGCACGTGACCGCGGTTGACGTCAACCCCGACGTCGTGGCCGCGATCAAC
>CABEAA010000070.1_pt1 | contig 18473 bp, 24 predicted proteins | sample 3132281 | NCBI WGS metagenome assembly CABEAA01 (sample SAMEA5534341, study PRJEB31848) | metagenome | biome: tundra; feature: field; material: soil | place: USA | collected 2013-05 | depth 0.45 m
GGCCGCGGTTGTGCAGTTCTCGTGGCCGCCACCGTTCAGATCCTGCTGTCCCTTGACAGCGGATGTCGGTGTCGGTGGGGAGTCCGGGCATCGGCGAATTTGGTACGCAAGATGGTACGCAAATAGCCTTCCATTTCGGCCGATGACGGCATAGCCTCAAGCCCTGCCTGGCGACGCCGCCTGACCCCGGCCCCTTGCGCGGTCGAAGCCAGAACGACGAAGCGAGGCAGGACAACGGCCCGACGATCGAGCGAGCGCTCGCTGACCCAGCAGGGCAGGAGCGCCACCTCGAACCGCCTGGCAAAGCCACGGCTGCTGCCGTCGGAAGGACAAGGAAGCATTCAGGATGGACGAGGCCGAACGGGCCAGTAGGGCACTTCGCGGAAGGATCGGTGCACACCGACTCCACGCGACACACGACCCTCGCGAGGCAACGAAGGCTGCTCGAAGCGCGTTCTGGTTGTCGTTCGAGCGAGAGGTCGATCCCGACGGTCTGCTCGAACCCGACGAGCGCGCTCGACGTGCGGCGCACGCCCGAGCCGCCCACTTCGCTCGCCTCGCCTATCTGAGCGCTCGGGCACGGGCAGCGAAGTCAGCCCCAGAACATCGCGGCTGACGGCCGGCTCGATCCCAGGATGCGTCCCACCTCATCCGGTAGCAGCTCCACTCACCGCTTGGCCAGCTCGCGACCGAGCGGATTTCCGCATGCCTGTCATTGGATGGTCGCCGCCGGAATGGCCCGGACGCACTCCATGTTCGCCGGAGCGTTCGCCGGAGGCCGCGCTTGGCTAGGCGTTAATACGTGGACGAAATGCCCGATTTGAGCACGAAAGAGCGCTGTGGCGGAAGGGAAGACCCTTAAGTGAGCGCTGCCTTCCGAAAGATCGATCCCGCCAGCGTTCACGAAGTAGATCTAGACCTGCTTCCAATCCGTGATCGGGCGTGTCTTCGTCTTCTCAACCGCGCCGGTGCTGCAACCTCAGCTCAGCTAGCCCAACTCGTCTACGGATCGCTCCGCGTCTCCCAGAAGCACCTCCTCGGACTCTATCGAACCGGTCTTCTCGAACGCATCCCAATTGCTGGCGAACGCTACGGTCAAGCCGAGTACGCCTACCGGCTCAGTGCCATCGCTCACGAGCAACTCGGAACCGGACATGACCCCTCGCCCGCGACCTACCTCCGCCATACGCTCGACACCGTGGCCGCGATCTGCGCCCTCAATCAGACCGACGACCGCGAGCATGCGCCAGTCCAGCTCTGGTACACGGCCACGATGACCACGAAGATCCTCAGCCGCTTCCTGCGACCCGACAGCCTCGTCCTCGTCACGGCCGACGCCGGCTCCGTCGCGCTCACGCTCGAGATCGACGAAGGCCTGACTCAGATGCGAGCCGTCCGGACCAAGCTTGCTGCCTATCGGCGTCCGCTCGCTTCACGTCCGAACTGGCACCTGCTCGTCGTCGTTCCCGGTCAGTTACGGGCCGAATGGATGCTCCGCCAGGTCCGCGCAGTCAATCTGGGTTCCCGAGCGTCGGTCGTCACCCTCGCCGAACTGGCCGAGTCTGCGCTCGATACAGTCCTGCAGACGGTTGCGGCAGCGCGGACGCCGGGCTCGCTTCGGTCGCTGCTAAGGCCGCCGCAGCGGCTCCTGTCGACGCCGATCGGGTCGCGCGCGTGGCTCGAACTCCTGGCCGCCGGCGGGGGCGAGACGGAAGACGGGGCACTGGCGCCGTAAGGATCGGCGTCGAGCAGGGGAATCAGCGTCAGACATCGGTTCGCCCAACTGGCGGGGTAGGAATGCTCGGTCGGCAAAGACTAGTGCCCAAGTCCAGAATGGATACGTGGGTAGCTTTGCGATTCTCAGGATCGGTGACTACGAGCTCTTCTCGACAAAGAGCTATGTCGACCCCGTCGCGATGTCGGTGTTCAGCGAATCCGACAGATACCTGATAGTCGCTCTCTCGGATCGGGAATCGAAGGACGCATCCGACTTCAGAATCATACGTCCGGGTGACACCAACCCATTCGATCCCGAGGATGTGGTCCGAGTCACCTACAGAGCATTGGCACGCGTTGTAGCCGAACGTCTGGAAGCGATGGGCATTTCCCTCTCGGAGGTGCGAGCAGCTTTTGAACGACGGCTCCAGGAGCGTGCCGACGAGATCGGCGCGGCAATAGACGACGAGCGTCCTCGGATGGCCGTCGCACAGATGCTGCGGGAAGCAACATTCCTCGACTGGTCTGTGGCCTTTCAGGAGTTCATGGCTGACAACATCCACCCTACTTGGCCCTCCGTTGCTCCTCGCGAACTGCGAACCGAAATGATGCGGTTCATCGAGGAGGAGTCCGAGGAGGGCGTGCTGTTTGGGCTCCCGGGAGACGCTCGATGGCTGCTGAGGGCGGTCACCGAGGTGTGCGGCCCGGATGAGTGGTTGGAATACGACATTACAGAGCTTGTCGGGGACTGGTACCTAGTGGATCAGCCCGTCGCGCAGGAGGCGATTGCAACGCTTCGACGGGGCGCGCGGCACAACGCGCCGACCATCATCCTGACCGAAGGTTCGACGGATGCGGTCGCCATGGAGAGTGCGATGCGTTTGCTTGCACCGCATCTGGTCGGCTATCTCACCTTTCTGGATTTCCGCAGTGCCAACGCCGCCGGAGGCACCGGTCCGCTCATCAACGCCGTCCGAGCCTTTGCTGCCGCGGGAGTTCTCAACCGGACACTCGCGCTCTTCGATAACGACACGGCGGGAAGGTCCGCCGTTCGCACGCTTTCGGCAACTCGCCTCCCGGATTGGCTACGTGTCGCCACGCTGCCTGATCTGGACTTGGGTCACAGATACCCAACCCTAGGTCCTGCGGGCGAGGCAGAACAAGATGTGAATGGTCGGGCGGCGAGTATCGAACTGTACTTCGGCAGAGATGTTCTGCTCCAAGACAGCGGCGAGCTAACCCCCGTCGTGTGGCAGAGTCGTGATCCAACTGTGGGCGAATGGCAAGGCGAGCTTAGGGATAAGTCCCGACTGCAGAGCCGCTTCGCCGATAAGGTCAAGCGTGCGACCTCTAATCCCGAGCTGCTCAACTCGCTCGACTGGACGGGGATGCGGCAAATCATCGAGCTGGCCCTGTTCGCGTTCTCCGACCCGGATGCGCAGAAGGGGCGATCAGCAATCTGATCTCTCGCAGGAGTCAGGCGCGCTCAGTGGCGGGACCTGCCACAATATCGGTAATAACCGATAACTCCGCTAGAAGGGGAACAACGATGGACGACCTCGATCGCTCGATCGCCCGACGTACTGCCAAGAACCCCAGATACCCCGAGATGCTCCAGGCGGAGATTCGCCGTCAGCGCCTCATCGCGGCTCTCATCACCGAACGGAAGGCCAACCACCTGACCCAGGCACAAGTGGCCGCGGAGATGAACGTCAGCCAGTCGGTCGTAGCTGAGATCGAGTCGTCCAAGGCTGACGTCCGGTACTCGACGCTCGACCGCTACGCCGAGGCAGTCACGAAGCACAAGAAGCGCCTCGACCTCACGCCTGCCTAAAGCTCCGCCCGTCGGCTGCGAATTTGGTACGCACGATGGTACGCAGAATGCCTTGACGCGCCCAACCGGTCTTCCGTATGGTCAGGAGCGGCGATCGGCTCGAAATCCGGAATGCGACGGCCGCCTCAGCAACCGGCGGTGCGACCTCGGGCGGTCGGTGTATCTGGAGTCTGTTACTGAAGTTGTCACAATTGTCACGAACACTAACGGCCGTACTGATCATCGACGGCCTGGTCCGCAGCGCGATGCTCGACAAGCTGTTTCCGCGCGTGGGCGAGAAGCCCGAAGCCGGTCGGTCATGACCGCCGATCACGAAGCCGCCATCCGAGCTGCCACCGATGCCCTGGCAGCCGCGATCCTGGCCGCGGTCCGTGCTGAGGCCGTCAGCAACGACGCCGGAGCGGAGCAATTGCTCTCGATCGATCGGGCAGCCGTACTGGCGGGAGTCGGCAGGACGAGCATATACGCTGCGATCGGGGCCGGTCGCCTCCGGTCGGTCAAGGTTGGCCGTCGCCGGCTCGTTCCTGCCTCGGCAATCGCTGAACTCGCCGCCGCCGAGCAGGCTCCTCCTCTGCGGCCGGGCCGGTGAACGGGGCCGTGGTGTCCTTGAGGGTAGGGGACTCGCGGCGTGGCCGATAGGACTAGCCCGCCATCACTGGTCTGGCTACTATCTCAGCATGGGCTCACAGGGGGCTATCCCCCAGGTGGGTTCATGGATCGTTCCGAGCTTGACCGTCGCCGCTTTCGCGAACTTCGCGTTCAGCATTCGTCTGAAGGTTGGAGCGCTGCTCTCGGGCAGCAGGAAGGAGGCGGCTCTGAGCATTGACATGTCGACAAACTGGCTAATCACTTGCGCGGCGACGGTCATTGGAGCGCTTGCCATGGCCCCCTGTGAGCCCACATCTATGGGCCTAAGGACGGAACTAGGATGCCGATTTCCGATCCCCGCCGTGGCGAGCTAGACCCTGAGAGCCAGCAGATCCGCGACAGCTTCGCGTACTTCGGGTTGGCGGTATTCCGGGCACAATGCCTGGAAAGGCAGCTGGTGATCTTGCTGGCAACAAGCCTGAATCCGGAGTTCCTGAGGACCGTTTCTGAGGAACGCGATACCTACTTTGACAAGCACTCGCAGAAGACATTGGGCGAGCTGATTAGCTCTCTGCGACAAGCGATCACGCTCCCGTCTTCACTTGAGGGTCGTCTGTGCAGAGCGCTTGTTCTTCGAAACTGGCTCGCGCACGATCTTTGAGGAGCGGTCAATCGAAGTCTTGTCCTCGGAGCGGCGAGAGAGGATGATCGATGCGCTCCGTGAGGCGGGTGAATTCCTCAAATCCGTCGATGAGGAACTGACCGGTGTCACCGAGGCCTGGCTAGTGGCTCACGGTACGACCCGGGAGCCCTCGATCCAGAAGGAACTGGACGCACTAATCAGCGGGCATGTGGGGGCGGACTAGATGAGACGCCAATACTGGGCCGAGCGGCATGGGCTCTCCGGCACCAACCTCGACCTCTCCGAAGCCGTCCGTCTGTAGCTATTAGTTGTCGGTTCCTTCCGAGCGGACAATCTCCTACAGCATGGCTTCGGCTACACGTGTGTCGATGACGGCTTCGTGCCCGGGTTAGCTGGCACGGATGTCGAGGCGTATGTCTTCCGCCTCACCAGGCGGAGCGATCTGTGGCCGCTAGAGACGCATGCGGCCACCTGGGACGAAGCGGCATTCATGACGGCCGTCGAGTTCATGCACGACCACGTGTCCCTCCCGACCGACGGTCGGTTCCACACGTGGAGCAACTGCGGTTTCCACGGTTCGGTTTTCGACGATGCCCAGGGGCAACGCCGTTACCGAGACGAAGTGAATGCCATTCTGGCGGACTACTCCACGGGCTTTGAATTGCAGCCAAACGGCGAGGTCCTGCGGGCTGCGCCGGAGCCCATGACGTCGCTGTTGTCGGACCCCTTGCCAGCCGGCACGGCAGCGGACGTGAGGACGATGGTGGCGAGCGCAGTTGGCAAGTTCCGTCGCCGGAGCAGTTCGGCGGCCGACCGGCGAGATGCTGTGCGCGACCTCGCCGACGTATTTGAACTGCTCCGATCCAGAGCGCGAAATGTCCTCGATACCGCAGACGAGCGCGACCTGTTTCAGCTTGCCAATAAGTTCGGCATTAGGCACCTGAACGACGAGCAGAAGGTCAACTACGACAAAGGACATCTGGTTCGATTGGATGTTCTACTACTACCTCGCATCGATTCACGTGTTTGGTGTGATCGAACGGGCGCCGGTGGCAATCGCGAGCGAAGAGCGCACAGATGGGACTGAACCCCAAGGTAGGAAGAAGCGTTCATGTTCAACAGGTTCCAGAGTCCGACACGTTCGCTGGGGCGAAGGCGTGGTGCTGGCGTCCAAACTGATCCGGAACGACGAGGAAGTGACCATTCGTTTCGAAGATGGGCACGGTATCAAGACGCTTCTGGCAAGCATCGCCAGGTTGGAGACCCTGCCCGAGTAAGCTCGTGGTCGATCTCCACTTAGCGAGCCCTTCGCCGGTCGGATGTAGCGCGGCGGCTGCGGTAGGGCCAGCAACCGAGCCACGGTGTTGCGGCTTGTGGCCAACTGGCCAGGCCGAATTCCGCCTCCCTCCTGCTATGTTGGCGAGCGGCCTTATTGCAGGACGACCGCGGCTCGGACGCGCGGATCGGCATCGAGCATGGCCGCGATTCGCGGGGTCGAACGGATCCAGAACGTTTCGCGGCGTATTCGGCAGATGCTGCAGTGTCGGTCAGACCAAGGCGGGGCCACTGAGCTATCAGACGAAAGGATGCGTCGGCGTCCAAGTCGTTTGGGACTTGACCGGGCCACCACCAAGTGGATAGGATTCGTTGACTTCGGGCGGTCTGGACCGGCGTGGGGCGAAGAGAGAGGGTGACGCAAGCAGCCGCTTCATAGCCGGAGCGCAGCAGCCGACGCTTCAAGTCGTGAACTGGGGGCTTCCGACCGAATTTCCAAAAGTAACATCGGACGATCGTTGTGCTGTGCGCCGAAGCGAAAAGACGGCCAGGAGAAGGACCTCCAACGCATGGAAGGGGATAGCTTATGAATCACCCGGCTTGGCGCGCCCTATTTCGCCTCAGTCAGTGCCTGGTTCTCGTGTCAACTGTGGTTGTTGGTGCTCTGGCTTATCCGGCAGCGGCGAAAGCCGATTGGGACGGATTCAGGACCTACACCTTCGCCAACTGGACGGACTGCACCACGGCCACAGGCAAGGACCCAATTAACTACTTCTTCAACACGACAAATCACGACCTTGGTGTCGAAACCGTCGCCAAGCAGTACATCGCTGGTTGGCCCGTCTACTGGGGGGTGACGACTCCAGCCGGTAACAACCAGTACATGTATGGCTCTGACTACGGCTGCCACATCCAGGATGACCAACTGGCCCAGGCATTCACAGGTCCGAAGTACCACACCAGACTAAGGCAGGGTCCGTGGATCACTGGCTGGGGTTATGCGACGGCTGCTCCGATGCATCACGATTCGCTAGCTTGGTGCGGTTGGTTCTTCAATGAGGTCTCCGACTCATTCAACTCCGCTCGTAACGAAGCCTACAGCAAATTCGACTTGGCCTACTTCATGCAGTCTCGATATTGGGTGGGCAATACCCTGGCAATGAGACAGTGTGACGACAGAATGACTGCGAGCGACGGTTACATCTACGAGAATTACGGGTACTAGACATGAATAAGACTCGAATCTTGATTACCTCCATCTGCTTTGTCGTACTTGCAGGTCTCGTCGTTGGAACAGCGGGGGCGTCCAACGACTGGCGCGGTACCAAAGCGCAGGTATCGGACGGTTCATCGAAGTTCATCCTGCGGCTCTGGGAGCGTGGAACGGATGTCGTTCTGACGTTTGAGGTCTCCGGCGCAATCACCAATGAGACCCGTTGTGAGAACGGCGTGCTAACCGACCTTGACGTTGTCCACAACTCCACAGTTGTTCATGCCGACATGAGCCCAGGGGACTGCGCACGGATTGCCGCCAGTCCGCTCCGTGGCGCTGGTAGGGACGTTAGCAACGGCAAATTCAAGGCATCCGCAAGCGTGGGTGGGCAGGGACGTACGACGTATGTCTCCGATGACCCTAACCTCCCCGTGATCGTTCTCGAAGACACGACCAAGCTGCCAGTGTCCGTCTCCTACGGTGGGCATACAATGACCTTCGAGTACGACCAGATCGACGCTGCCGCGCCACCGCCGACGCCTGTCGGGCACTCCCCGACGTATGTCGAAGAGTATCGAACGGCGACCGCATCTGACATTGCCACGGCGTTCAAAGTGAAGAGCCTACCGGCTCAGGTCGGGAACTTCGGGCTCGCCAAGTCGTTCACGTTTGACTCAGGGCCGACGACTGGGCGCGCATACTACGCAATCTGGCTCGACAAGTCTGGCCGTGAGGTCCAGATGGTGCTTAATACGAAGGTTCCGAACCGAGGGTCGGAATATGGCTTCACAGATGATGGCGGGCAGGTTTCATTCCGGGTGTTCGAGGACGACACGGAGCTTCAAACGTTCGCGCCGGATCTTCCGTCTCTGCGCGCGGCTGTGGTGGCGGTCCGCCCCGGTCTCGCGGCTCAGCTCGAGCAAGAGATCTCTCACCCGACGGCCCCCGAGGTCAAGAATGCCCCGACCAAGTAGCTGCGCGCGAGACTGGCTGCCGCGCCCTTGAGGGCTGACGACGCTGGTCGGGCGGAGGTTAATGGGCGTGCGGCTACTTGGTCGGTGTTAGGAAGGAGGTAGAAAAGGGACGCTTCTGCAAGCCATCTCGGTTGGGGCCTGGCCTTTGAAGACGCCCGGAGGCGCCGCAGGTCTACCGTGCCAGTCTTAAGCGGGTGATGATAGGGATTGCCAGCAGTGCAGGTCTATGCCATCACCCGCGATGAGACGGGGGAGAGTCTCCGGGGGTCGGCAGTTTTCGCCGTGTCGTGATCTCGCGTGTGACGGGAACGATCCCATCGTTGACGCGGGTCAGCCTCTCGAGTCTTTGTCCCGTCAAAGGTGTGAAATATGACGTTCTCTGAGCGTTCACGGTTCACGAGGTCCCAGAGGGCGGCACTCAGCGCGGCGGTCGCCGTGTTAGGGGCCGGCACCTATTCGGGAGTTGCGCTATTGAGCCTCCCGGCCGGGGCGGCTTCTCCCACCGCAAGCGCGGGCATCGGAGTGCAATGGGCTCTTCTCATTTGGATCGCCATCGGGGCGACGGCGGGGATGTTTTCGAGTCGCTTCCGTGACGCCCCTGTTTCGGGGGCGTTCGGGATGATCGGCGTGCTGCTCTCACTCCCGGTATGCAGCATGCTCTCCCGATCCTTACGTGATCCCTCGGTGGATCTCGTTATGGCGATTGTCTATACCTCGGTCATCATGTTGCCCACTATCGCCGGCGGCCATCTGCTCGCGGTGGGGGCCGTTCGGGTTGCGATGGGTGCGTTGAACAAGCCCTGACGAGTCAAGGGTGGCACAGCGCCTCCATCAGACCCAAGGTGGCTCAACTCTGCGCGCCGACCGGCAATCGGCTTGTCTAGGCCATGCTGCTCTCGTCATCGAGTCTGCCCTGGCGAGTCTGGCGATTCCGTAAGCAAGCTCCTAAGCGACGGCGCCAAGAACTCTAGCTCGCACTGTTTCTCGACGCGACCTGGCCCGTTTGCTGTCGACACCGGTAGCAACAGCCGGTAGCAACAGGGCCGAACATGGGCGGATTCAAGGCCCGGCAGACACCCGATTCCCTCGTGAATTGGTCATCAACGAACCCCCGCGAACACCCTGGACCGAACTTGAAAACCGCTGGACGAGAGTCCCGTGAGTTCGAATCTCACCCTCTCCGCCAACATTCTGAGCGTGAAATGGGCTCTCGGGGCTGCGGCGCTGGGTCGCTCGACGGGGTTTGACGGCCGATCCGACGGCCACAGGATACGGACCAGGGACCGACTCGGGGTCGGTCTCGCGGGGGTTAGGAGCCCGTTCGCCTCGGATGGCCCCAGGACCGTCGCCACGGTGAGAACGAGACCAACTAGCACTACAAGACATTGACTGTAGTAGTACCAACCGTGTAGTGTCAGCGTATGAGCAAGAAGTCCGAAGGCGCCAAACTGGTTGAGGTGGTGCACCTGGCGTTTCTCCAGGTTCTGCCCTCCTACATGCAGGTTGGTGACTACGTTGTGAAGGGTGGGGCGAACCTGCGGCTGTGGTTTGACAGCCGCCGGCGGTCCCAGGACATCGACCTCGACTACCTGCGGGCAGAACGTTTCTACCTCGTCGAGGATCAGATCGACAAGACCTTGGCTGCCCGCGCGTTCCGCGAGATCCTCCGCTCCGGAGGAGTGTCGATCTCTGACCCAACCAAGCCGAAGCAGACCTCGACGACCCGCCGATGGAAGTTCGTCGCGAGCGGTCCAGCGGGCCTGTTGAACACGAAGATCGAATTCTCGTCGAGGGTTGGAACAGTGGATCCCGAGCACGCCTTCGAGCAGGCTCGTGCCGACATAGGTGCCGGCCTCGGCCTCCGGGTCGTAAAGGCTGAGCACTATCTAGCACCGGCCGCGATCCGGCAGAAGATCGGCGCGCTTGCAGGCCGCTCCCAGACCGAGCCCCGAGACGTGTTCGACCTTGATCTTCTGTTGGGCGCATACCCGAACGCTCTCACGCCGGGACACGTGGACCCAGCCTTGATCGACAAGGCTGTTGCCGCGGCTATGGGCATTCGCTACGACTCCTACCACGACCTTGTGGTTGAGTTCCTCGAAGAGGAATTCGTGCCCATCTACGGCCGGCCGGACGTGTGGACGAGCATGGTGCTCGAGGTCGTCGAGCGCCTGGAGGCCTTGAAATGAGCTTGCTCGAAGCCGAGATCATCCTCGAGCGGATCGGGCCAGTCGTCGAGACGCGAGAGGCGGCCGCGGCCTTGTTGCGCAGCGTTCCTTCGACGAGCCGTACTCTGGGCGCCCTGGCCGAGGCCGGCCATGCCCACAGAATTCGCCATGGCCTGTGGTCCATCGGACCGACGCCACCGGATCCGTACTGGGTCGTGGGCGATCTCACCCGGCCGCATCCTTCGTACGTGTCGTTCCAGTCCGCGCTGAACTTCCACGGGATGATCGATCAGATCCCGCGCGACACTACGGTGGCCTCGCTCGATCGTGCCCGCCGGATCACGACGACGATTGGCACCTACGCGGTCCACCACATCCCCGGCGAACTCTTCGGCGGATGGACTAAGGGGCCGCGGGGCAGCGTAGCGACGCCCGAGAAGGCCATCTTTGATCTCGCGTACATCAGCGCGGCGCGAGGCGCGCAGCCTCGTCGCGTGCCCGAGATCGATCTGCCAGCGGGCTTCGACCGCGCCGCGATCGACGAGTGGATCGCCAAGATCGGCGACCAGCGCATCGCCACTATGACCAAGAGGGGTGTGCGACAGATTCTGGCGCGGGCCGTTCGCTAGAACCAGCGGAGCCACGAGCGCCTAGACTTGACTCCTGAAGTATAGGACTTATCCTACGGATAGAGCATAGGAGCCATAACGTGCAGGACAAGCAGTTCCTCTCACCTAACGAGATAGCGTTGGAGCTGTCGGTCAGTCCCTCGACCGTGCTGCGGCTGATTCACGAGCAACGATTGCCCGCCATCCGTGTGTCCGAGCGCATCTACAGGATTCCGATCGTCGCTTTCGAGAAGTACAAGGCCGGAGCGCTCGAGTCACCGTCGCCCGCGCGCATCTCTTCGGAGATCAGCAAGCGGCCCCGGATCGGAGAGGGCGAGCCGCTACCCGAGGCCGCCGAAACCACCGAGGCAGTCGCCCGCGTTCGCAGCGCGTGAGCGAGTCCTTAGCGCAGGTTGCCCCCTACCTCGGCGGGCTGGCCGTCTATCTGCGCAACCTCGGTGCCGAGGTACCCGAGCCTTCGCTCGAGCGTTACGACACCGGCGAGATCGGGTTCGCCATTACGGCCGAGCTGCCAGGCCCGGGCGATCCCAAGCCCGCGGTCATAACTGCGCAGGAGATCTGGAGTCCGGCGGGGGACGGCCGGTACGAGCGCGCCGAGTACGCGTACGACCTCATCGACTACCCGGCGAACAGGCGACGCGCGTTCCATATGCACGACGTCCCGGCATACCTGACGCGCCTGGGCGTGACCGTCCACGAGCACTGCGAGGAGGTGCTCGGCAAGCCGACCTGCGACCACTACCTCGGCCTGCCGGTGTATAGCGGGTACGAGGGGCTCAACACCCTCCTCGCCTGCTGGAGCGACCCCGGACCGCTTGGCTGCTCCCGACTGCGCTGCGCCAGGTGAGCGGTCGCTAGGACGCGGGCTCAGGGCCTGTAGCCGATTGCGAGTGGCCTCGCTCCTTGTCCGTCATCACGCTTGCCTGAGGAAGGGTGACCGACCTACGATGGGGAGGCAGGTTCGTCGGAGGCCGATCGTGCTGTCGACCGTTGGCGGACACAACAGCGAGATGGACAAACTGGTGATCCTCCCCAAGATCCGGGATCCTCGGTTCATCACCGTGCGTCGCGGCGGGTCCCTCCAAGACGACGATCATCGTCTTCTCGCGACGTGGGCGGCTGACTGCGCGGAGCACGTGCTCCACCACTTCGAGCAGGCGCGGGCCGGGGACGACCGTCCGCGACGCGCGATCGACCTTGGGCGTGCCTGGGCGCGGGGCGAGATCACGTGGTGGGAGGCCCGCACGGCGGCCGGCCATGCAAACGCCGCGGCCAGGGACCTGAGTGGGGCCGCACGGCACGCCGCGTATGCTGCCGGCCAGGCGGCAGCGGTGGGCCATGTGGCGGCCCACGAGCTCGGTGCTGCGGCCTACGCGATCAAGGCCGAGCGTGCGGCAGCGGCTGAAGATGAGCGCGAGGCGGCTGGCCGCTTGGAGTGCCAGTGGCAGCGCGCCCAACTCCCCCACGAGATCCGAGAACTTGTGCTCGACGACCAGCGGCTGCGCAACGAGTTGTGCTGGTTTGCGTTCGACTGCTGAGGTCGGTGACCGGCTGACTCGCTGGCGTCCAAGCGTCGGCGGAGGAGCTGCGATGGTACGCACGATGGTACGCAGCCTCCGTTGACTGAGCGGGGGACGGTCCGGCACTCCCGGCCAAGGGACGGCCGTCATGGGACGGTGCTCCGTTCGGCACCTTGGGCTTGTGCCGCGTGCCGCCGACGATTGCAGCCAACGGTCTGAGCCTTTCGGGGGTGCGGGGATTGCGGCGAGCCACAACTGCGCCACCGGGTGTGTGAAACCTGTTGGTTATGAAGCCGCCGGATGCCGAATGACCTATTGACAGCCGATCGAAAGCAATCGACACTCGATAGATGAACATGCTCGCAAGTCGGCTTCTCCGCGTCGTTCTTGTCGTCCTCCTGCTCGGAACCGTGTTTGCACAGGTACTCGTGCCCGTGTTCGCGTCCGAGGTAGGGACGACCTTCCCCGAAGTCGCCTACCTCGTCGTCCCGTACTCGGTGGCCGCCATCCTCTTCATCGGATGCGGTCAGGTGGCGCTGCTCGTCGTCTGGCGGCTGCTCTCCCTTGTCGACCGCGGAGTCATCTTCACCCGCCGCGCCCTGCGCTGGGTCGACGTCATCACGGCCTGCGCGGCGGTCGCCACGGTTCTGAGCGCAGGCGTCTGGATCCACATGCTCGGCTTCGTCCCCGGCGGCGGCGGACCAATGCTCTACTACCTGGGCGCCTGCGTCGCCGGCGGGCTGGCGTTCGTGCTCCTCATGGTCGTCATGCGCGGCCTGCTCAAGTCGGCGATCGCCGACCGCACCGAGCTCGACGAGGTGATCTGATGGCCGTCATCGTCGAGCTCGACGTCATGCTCGCCCGACGCAAGATGTCCGTGGGCGACTTTGCCAACGCCGTCGGCATCACCCCGGCGAACGTCGCCGTTTTGAAGAACGGGCGCGCCCGAGCCATCCGGTTCACAACCCTGGACTCGATCTGCCGGGTGCTCGATTGCCAGCCGGGTGACATCCTCCGGTGGACCGCCGACCCGCCCGCCTAGCGGGAACGCGTTCGAAGATGGCAATCCTCACCATCGTCAACGATGCCGAGGCCGTCACGACACACAAGAAGCGCCTCGACCTGACTCCTGCCTGAGCCTCCGCGATGGTACGCAATAAGGTACGCAACACGCGTTGACGCTCCCGGCCGGTCTTCCGTATGGTCAGGATCGGCGACCGGCTCGAAATCCGGAATGCGATGGCCGCCTCGGCAACCGGCCCGGCGCGAGTCTCGGTCGACCGGTCCATCTGGAGTCTGTGACCGGAGTTGTCACAGTTGTCACGAACGCGCACGGCCGTGCTGATCATCGACTGCTTGGTCCGCAGCGGGATGCTCGGCAAGCTGCTTCCGCGCGACGGCGAGAAGCCACCGATGCTCTCGCCGGTGCGATCCTGGCCGCGGTCCGTGCTGAGGCCGTCAGCAACGACGCCGGACCCGAGCAACTGCTCTCCATCGATCGGGCAGCCGTGCACGCGGGAGTCGGCAGGACGACCATCTACGCTGCGATCGGGGCCGGCCGCCTCCGGTCGGTCAAGGTTGGCCGTCGTCGCCTCGTTCCCGCGTCGGCAATTGCTGAACTCGCCGCTGCCGAACAGGCTGCTCCTTTGCGGCCGGGCCGGTAGAAAAGCGAAGGTAAACGAAGTCTCCGGAACCCTCGTCTGGGGCCTTGTCCTCAGTCGGTGCCGACCGACTATTACAGTAGTGGATTGGTCTCTCCGCAGCTTGAGGTTCGGAGTATGTTTGGAACCCTCATGGCCGATCTGCAATCAGCTGGAATCGAACCGGCGCGCCAGGTCCGGGTCAAGGCCGTCTACGATGATGACCTTGGGCGCTACTTGACCGCTCTGGGTCTCGACCCGTCATCGGATACGTTGGGCAGGTGCAAGTTCTGCGCCGGCGCCGTCACGCGTGACAACCTGGCCGCCTTGTTCCCTCTGTCCGGTTCCATCAAGCTGGCGTGCGACCATGCGCCGTGCATGCGCGGTTTGCAGCAGCTGATCGTGACGGGCCGAGTCCGGCTCTAGATAGTGCGGGGGAGAGGTCTTGACTCCGGAGGACCTAGCAAAGGCGCTGGCCGCTCTCGGCCTGCCAGCCGCTTTCGTCGGAGCGATCGTCGTCGTCTTCCTGGCGCCGGACAAGGTACTCCGCTGGGCTGAGTTGATCTCGGCGGCCCTCAGCAAAGTCTGGCACGGTTTCGGCCGCCGATCCGTCAAGCTCGGGCTGCAATCGCGGCTCAACGGGTACCTGAGGCTCATTTCCGATGAGACCGGTAGACACCAGCGAACGCCCATCCAGGTCGAATGGGCCGACGCTGACGAAAGCCCTCACCAGTTCTTCAAAGACGACCGGCTCGTGGTCCGCCTACACAGCTACGAGCACCAGGATCGCAATCTCGTCACTTCCAGCATGCTCGTGGTGTCGCATACCCTGATCCGAAGGGCGAAGACTTTCCTGTCGCAGAAGCAGGCGAGATCGATCGACCTGCATGCAGTCGATCACATGTTGGCCTCGGCCCCCCACGCCCGCGCCTTATTCCACGAGGAGGTCAGCGGCCCGGAATGCGACAACGACCGCGACCTTGCGGAGCTTGTCACGAAGCACCAGACCATCGACCGAGCCAACCTGTTCTTTCCGGTGCTCGTGCGGGAACTCCACTACCTGGAGCAGCGCGTCGTGGTGAGGCCCCGAGACGAGAGCTTGATCGTGGATGTATCCAACCTGATCGACTATCTGGTCGCATTCGCGGACCGGATTCAGGGTGAGGAGATGCCGCTCGGCGTGCAAGGTCGTGTCTTGCGCTGCGCCATCATGATCGTCGCCAAGAAGTGGAAGCGAGAAGCTGGCCTGGTCGGTGGGTACCTGAACAAGCTACGGGAGCTGCGGCGTCGAGGCTGTGACACCGTGTATCTGGTGGGATCGGCTAGGGAGGAGAACGCCGCCTTCTTGTCGGAGATCGTTTCGGCGTTCATCAGAGAGTCCAACTGGACCGAAGTGGGCCGGCGAGAGTTCAGGACGCCACTGCGAACCAGCGCTACCGCAACCGAATGGAAGCCGACTCTTCTGGTCGTTCTGCGGAATCCGACTGTCGCCGATATCACCAACGCCGACGCCGCACGGGCACCGGACGTGGGCTTCGCCGAGACTGTGGCTTGGGTCGAGTAGGGGCGAATCGTGAGCGATGTGGTCTTGGTCGCGGTCATTACCGCAGTCGCGGGAGCGCTCGGCGGAATCGTCGGCGCGATTGCATCGCCGATCGGAAAGGACTGGGTTTCGCGGCGAGAGTTCGAGCGAACCTCCGAACGAGAGGATGCGGTCCACCGGCGAGACGTTTCCCGTGCGGCCGCAGAGCGTGAACAGCGCGTGGCCAGAGAGCATCGACGGGCCGTTAGCGAGACCCTCCAGGCCATGAGCGATGCGATGCGCCACTACGAGGTTAAGTGGCGAGGGCAAGACAACTATCAAGCCGTCCAGAAGGCGCTCGAGGCGTCGGCTGCGGCCTGGACAACGTCACGACGGATCATCGATTCGGAGAGTCGAGAGCTAGTCGGCGCCTGGCGTCAAGCCTTCGATGCGGCCGACATGGCGTATCGCAGCGGGCAGGAACCGCCAGGCCGCCAGGACCTTCAGCGGCTCTACGGTGATGCTGCTGAGCACCTAGGCGAGCTCCTGCGTGCAGTGGACAAAGCCGAACCTCGCGAGCCAATGTCGTCTGGGCCCGACGACTGACCCGTGACCTGGGCACGCGCTCCGGGCTGGTTGGCGGGGCCTCCCCGGGGGCACAATGGATGACGACACATCTAGCGAGCAGTTGACTCCCAACAGCAAGCAGGAGGGGCTTCGACGTGGATCCCAAACCGTTGTTCGCCAAGAGTGACCTCGGGGCGGTGCTCAGCACTCAAGAGCGGAACGTGATCGAGGCCGCGCAACAGATACCGGCGGCCCATGCCTTGGCTGCGACCGTTGAGGAACTCGCGGCGGAGCTGGTCGAGAAGTTCAAGGTCGAGCCGTTGCTGATCGACTGGGAGGCAATGACGCTGTCACACCATGATGCGCAGATCGAGGCCGGGGCCTACGGCTGGCGGTCGGGGAAGATTCCGGGGACCAGGTATACCTACCACATGCCGTTCAAGGGGGACGAGGGGCTATTCGAGTGTCGGCCAACTACATGGACTAGCGTCTTCCCCTACGCGGTGGTTTCGTCGCACGAGCTTCAGGTCTCCACGACGGTGCCCGCAAGTGGAGAGTCGGATCCCAAGGCCGAGCTCAACTCCGAGGTTGGCAAGATCAAGCAGTACGTTGGCTGGGTGAACAAGGATGTCGAGGCGTTCGGCCCTCGACTGCTGCGCGTCGCAACCACCAGCGCACAGGCTCGCCACGAGAAGGTCGTCCACGACAAGGAAGTGGCGGACTCTTTCGGGCTCCCCCAGAAGCCCTAGCCGGTAGCAACGGCCGGTAGCAACAGGACCGAACAGCGGCGGATTCGAGGCCCGGCAGATCGGCCGATTCCCTCGTGAATCGGTCACCGCCGAACCTCCGCGGACGCCCTGACCCAGACTTGAACACCGCTGGACGAGAGTCCCGTGAGTTCGAATCTCACCCTCTCCGCCACACTCGCGCCGCCGACTCGCGGCGGCCGGGCGGGCCCCAAGCCAAGCGGTCGTTCAGACGTGCTGCGCGGATGCTGTCCGCCGGTTCATACTCCGAGCCATGGAATCTTCTGGTCTGGCCGTGCGGCTTCGGGGCGTGGCGCCGATCGCGGCGGTAGCTGGGCTTGCCCTCGTAGCCGTATTCGTGGCCATGACGGTTCTGGGTTCGGCAACGCCCGGTCCCACCGCCAGCCCATCCGGCACAGCTGTCGCAAACGCAAACGCAAACGCAAACGCAAACGCAAGCGCATCGCCGACCGTCGAGCCCACCCCAGTGCCGACCCCTTCGCCGTCCGGCACGGGGCCGACCAGTTCGCCGACGCCGGCGCCTTCGGGACCGCCGCCCAAGGTAACCAGCGCGACCGCTTCCGCGAGGGACCCGCACGGGATCTGGACGGTGAGCGGCCGCTATCCCCACCTCGACGCTCCGGCCATCCCCACCATCGGCGCGGTCAACCAGGACATAGCCGACGACATCCAGGCTCGGATGCAGGCCTTCGAATCCGGTAATGCGGCCATCCAACAGCAGCCAGGAAAGGTCAACACACTCACTAGCTCATACGCGGTCGAACTGGTGCGATCGGATCTCGTGAGCTTCAGGCTGACCTGGGTGGACGACACATCGGGTGCTCATCCGGCGACGACGATAGAGACGCTCAGCTACGACCTGAGCACAGGCGTCCGGCTCGCCTTCAGCGATGTCTTTGCCGACACCACGGGCGCCATGACGATCCTTTCGCAACAGTCGCGCGTTCTTCTCCGACCGCTCCTTGCCGCCGACTACGACCCCGCGGTAGTCGACAACGGCACGAGCCCCGACTGTCCGTCGCTGACCGGCCCGACGCCCAGCTGTCCGCTCGCGGCCGGGTCCAATTTCGGGACCTGGGCCCTCAATTCGAAAGGTCTCACGGTCATCTTCCAGGAGTTCCAGGTGGGGACCTACGCCGATGGCAGTCCTTCGGTCGTGGTTCCCTGGTCGGCTCTGGCCGGAGTCCTGAAACCCGACGGGCCGGCCGCCCCTCTCGCGCAGTAACGAACGGCCCCCGCGACGCCGAGACGCGCGGGTGACGCTCCCGGTTTAGGCCGGTATCCTTCGTCCGGGCGACGAACCGTCGCCGCGGGCCCAACCGCAACTTCGGAGGACGCATATGGCGGCCGAGTACAACGCGACGGTGGCGAGCCGGGTCGAGGTCGCCCCGGGCCTTGTCATCATGCGGGTCGTCCC